>Ga0209043_1000407_pt1 | contig 27221 bp, 22 predicted proteins | sample SaaInlV_100m_DNA_3_FD_184654 | JGI IMG/M metagenome (GOLD analysis project Ga0209043, IMG submission 184654) | Marine microbial communities from expanding oxygen minimum zones in the Saanich Inlet - SI037_S4LV_100m_DNA (SPAdes) (version 2) | ecosystem: Environmental > Aquatic > Marine >... | reverse complement strand
GAAAAAAGCAACAAAGAAAAAAGCAACAAAGAAAAAAGCAACAAAGAAAAAAGCAACAAAGAAAAAAGCAACAAAGAAAAAAGCAACAAAGAAAAAAGCTAAGAAAAAAGCAACAAAGAAAAAAGCTAAGAAAAAAGCAAAGCGGAAAAGATAGTCTATCGCCAAACTGTTTTGCGAATTATAGAATCGTTTCAGCGCCCAAAAACATTTTCCCCCTGCCGAAAAACACCCCTTTATTTTCTTTGCGAACGCAGCTCAAAATTAAACTCATTGAATAATTGCCGGTTATTAGTTTATTTTACAAAACACACCTTTTAGGTATTCCCCTTCGCTGAATATAAATGGATGGTCCTTAGCGTGGCTGGTACGGTTGATTTCTTCATACCCACGCCCAGTTGACTGAATTCCTGAAAATACCGCCTTAAAAAAACTCAAGGGTTGAACATGAACTGAACAGGACGCAGCAAAAAGAATACCTCCTTTTTTAGTAACCTTAGCACCTGCCTGGGCGAGCTTCATGTACGCATTTAGAGCAACATTTGTTTGTTTTTTTCTTTTCGCAAACGCTGGTGGATCAACAATAACTAAATCATACTCCTGGTTATCCAATTCTAATTTTGACAAAGCATCGAACCCATCTGCTTTCATTTGACTAAATTCTTCTACTGAAAAATTTCGATTTGAAAAGCATAGCCTTAAGTTTTTTCTAGACGCCGCTAATGCAAGGGAATTAGAGTCAATTTCTAACACTGAACTTGCACCACCGGCAAAGGCATAAGCTGAAAATGCTCCTGTGTAACTAAATACATTCAACACGGAGTTCCCCCTCGATAACAAACGGACTTTTTGTCTATTATCTCGTTGGTCAAGATAAAACCCTGTTTTTTGCCCAGCAATTACATCCACTTCAAAATCAAGTCCATTTTCTTTAAAATGAACCGGTCCCTCTAATTTGCTACCAAACAGGAGGTGTCCTTCATTATACTTTTTTGAAATCCCCTCTAATGCTGCTACCTTTCGACTCCGTCTTAAAACACAACGCTGGGTAGAAAGTTTTTTTTTAAATAACGTAATCAAGGTGTCCAGATATGGAACCCATGCAGAGGTGTATAGCTTTAGAACTACTGTCTCTTCATAACGATCAAGCACTAACCCAGGAAAACCATCATTCTCTCCATTTATAACACGGTACCCTGTTGTCCCTTCACCAAATAAATTTTCACGTAGTTTCAGGGCTCTGTTAAGCCTTACTTCAAAAAAACGACTGTCTATGTCTACTGGATTGGAAGTTTGTAAGATACGCAAACGAATATCTGATTCCGGATCGTACAAACCAATTGCGAGAAATTTATTTTTGCTATCATACACCACCGCTAAGTCACCAAGCTTTCCTTCTACCTTTTCGTTTTGAACTTGATAATGAAATATCCAAGGATATCCCTGTCTAATTTTTTTCTCCAGTGTTTTGGAAATTTTGATATGTATCATTGAGTTTAGTTATTCAAATAGGATTTGAATTTCACGAGAAATCAATACAATATTTTAATATTGAATAGGGATATGACTCTAGTTCATTAAGCTAAGAATTTTTAATTGTCGATCTGACACATGTGGTTGTGGCTTCAACACTGACCAGGTTCGGGGATTAGGTAAAACTGATGCCATTAAAGCCGACTCAACGGGAGAAAGAGTTGCGGATGAATGTTTATAATATTTGCGAGAGGCGTGTTCACACCCAAACATACCATTGCCCCATTCGATAACATTTAAATAAACTTCTAAAATACGTTTCTTCGTCCATAAATTTTCGATCAAAAAAGTAAACCACACCTCAAGAGACTTGCGAAGCCAATTACGATCTTGCCATAAGAATACATTACGTGCTGTTTGCATGGAAATGGTACTAGCTCCCACCGTTTTATCAGTCGCGAGATTAATCCTGATAGCGGCCTCAACTGCATACCAGTCAAATCCACTATGGTTATAAAATTTTTGATCTTCCGCGACTATAACAGCGCGAACAAGGTTAGGAGAAATTTGATTCAAGGGAATCCAATGTTTCAGAAAAGTGGGGTACGCTTTATCATAACCCGATTCAACCCAACGAATCCATAGTAAGGGGGTGGTGGGGGGATCAACAAACCGATAAACCAAAACAGGCATTACTGTAACAATTAGAAAAAAAATCAAAAAATCGAAAAATATTTTAATAAAATAGATTTTGACCGAGGTGTGATTTTTTTTTGCGATTTTTTTTTTACGCGAGGCATTGGCGCACGCCCTCCCCATATACAAAAATATTTATTACACGTGCTACTTAATCAGCCTGAACATTCCGTTCAATCTTATTTTTATCATAAAACGCGTCATAAATACTTACTGTTTCTTTAAATTCGCCTCTTTCTTGGTCAGAAATATCCCGCTGGTAGATCTTATGATATTTAAAGTTAAAGGGGTTATACACGGTATTTTTGTTACTTCGACCACGAACCTCATAATGTAGATGGGGTGCAAAACTACGGCCCGTATTTCCAGATTTTCCGATTATCTCACCTTGTTTTACGTACTGTCCTCGTTTAACTAGGACTCGACTCAAATGAAGGTAGCGAGTTTTAATTTTTTGATTTGGATGGTCGACCTCAATGCAATAACCATTAGCTCTTCTATTCCAATTGGCGCGACTAACACGACCATCAAAAGTTGACCGGATGGGTGTTCCAACCTCTGCCTTAAAATCTGTTCCAGCATGGCCTCGCCTCCCTTTTCTAAAATCACCCGGCAGCGAGACTATTTCCATATATTCGTCGATTGGTGACTGTTCTTTTACAATCCGTTGAGAAATTTCTTTACCATTACGATCAAAATACCCCCCATATTTCGCTCCTCGCTCCTTGTAAAAATTAGCCTCCATTGTTTTTTTTAAATAATTGCTTGTATAAATTAATTGCAATATTTTGAACTGACCTTCATTACCTAATCGTTCGTAGACTACATTCAGACCGTCCCCATTGCGCATTTCTTTATTTACATCCAGAAACCAGGCCATCAACCTTGCTATATGAGCGGCTAACGAATCACATTCATCTCCTAATTTTACTTTATGGCATATCGTATAATTTAAAGAATTTTTGACTTTTAACTTTAGGGTTTGAATACTAGGCTTATTGGGTTGAATCGACGGGTCAAATAAAACCCGTTCAACTTTGTAAGACGATGTTTCTACTAAATTAAAACCTTTGACCGACTCTTCTTCATGAATGTTTGTCTTTAACCTCGACTCCAAAGGTTGTCTTTTTAACGCAGCCGAGTGTAACTCAACTGAACTCTCCTCAGTATTCTTTTTTACTTGCGACCCGACTTCATATGCGCTGCCTACTGAACTTAACTCATACTGAGAAACAATAAAATACATATTAAATCCCAGAGAAGTTACAAATAATAGGTTGAATAACATTCTCAAAGAAAAGGTCTTACGAATGTTTTTTCCATGATTTTTTACAAAAAATTGTGACTGCATAGCTATTGCATTCAGAGGTTAAAAGTTAGCGGCGAATTAATTTTATATTGCTCAAATTACGGTTGAAATATTGAATTACTACAAGATAGGGAGAAGTACTCTGCTGGCTTGCGTTTATAGGACATTTAGGTTATTCATATTAATATATTAACTATTTTACCTATCTTAGATCAATCTTTTTGTTGTTTTCTCGAGGCAAAGCAGCATTATCTTGCTTTATATCTAAAAAAAACCAATAACTTATATGAACCCCACTTCTCTTCGCACGGGTAGGGAAAGAAAGTTTTCCCCCGAGACTATCTTTATCGATAAGTCAGTTGCAGACCATCCGCTTACCTTGAAAACTCTTCTTCAGTTTCCAGACACGCCCGTCGAACGTAATATTACCGTTGATGAGGCCGTTGAAATAATCCAGAAAACTTCAAGTGATGTTTTTGGGGCTGGAAAACGTAATTTGGCCCTCACTCGATTTAAAGGTTCGTTTCTAAAAAAATGCCCTGGGATTAGCACAGGAATGGTTTGCTGTAATTACTACGTGGTCAATCTTCTTAAAAATTGCATATACGATTGTTCCTATTGTTTTTTGCAAGATTTTCTTCAAAACAATCCGCTACTTGTTGCTTACGTTAATATCGAAGATTTATTAGATGAGCTAGAGAGAACATTCGCAGCTCACCCCGACCGGACATTTCGCGTAGGGACAGGAGAGTTAACTGATAGCCTGGCTCTTGATCAAGTTATTCCATTCTCGCAGCAATTAATTCCATTTTTCAACAAAAAAAAAAATGCGGTTCTTGAACTCAAGACAAAATCAAACTGTGTGATTAATCTACTAAACCAGAGCAGCGCAGATAATGTTATAGTTTCTTGGTCGTTAAACCCACAAATAATTATAGATCAAGAAGAAAAAGGAACGCCAAACCTCGAACAAAGATTAGAGGCTGCTCGGCTGTGCTCAAACAAGGGTTATAAAATAGGAATACACCTCGACCCTATTATAATTTTCCCAGGCTGGGAGAGAGCATACCATGGCATGATTAAAAAAATATTCGAAGTGCTATCACCGTCGCAAATAGAGTGGGTAAGCCTTGGGAGTTTTCGCTATCGAATGTCTCTTAAGAAAGTCATAAATGAACGTCATAATAATACTCGCCTATTTACAGGCGAACATATTTCGAGCAAAGACGGGAAATACCGCTACCTTAGATCCCTTAGGAATGAAGTTTATAAAAACCTTCACAGTCTCTTAAAAAATTTCTCTAAAGATTTAAACGTCTATCTATGCATGGAAACCAGAGAGATCTGGGAAGGGGTTACAGAAAAGATGCCGCGGGCCGATGAAAAGCTAGATAAATTTTTTGACCTATAAAGTCTCAATCACAAACGCATAGGCATGACGATACTTTGGTAGTCTTTGTCACCATTTGAGGTGATCAGACATGAGGATTTTTCGTCTTTCAGGTTAAGGACAACTTCTTCGTCATCAATCACGCTTAACACATCGAGAACATATTTAGCATTAAGCCCAACTGAAACATCCTCTCCAGAATAAGCGATAGCTATTTCCTCCCTAGCCTCACCTAGCTCAGTCGTATCTGTAGTCAAAACAATATTCCCTGACTGTATATCAAAGCGAACCATTTTCGATTTTTCATCAGCCAGCAACGCAACACGCTTTAAAGCATGCTGGAACACATCGCGGTTAATCTGTACTTGCAGTTTATTATCAGAAGGAATAACTTGCTGGTAATTTGGGAATTTACCATCAATCTTTCTGGAAACAATAACCTGATCGCCTTGCCTAAAGGCCAAATGATTATTTTTTTCTGAAAATAAAAACGTAGCCTCTTCGTCTTCAACGAGTTTCATCAATTCTGCTAAAGCCTTTTTGGGTATAAGGTAACTTCCTTTTTCACCTTTTGAATTACCACCAAGGTCCCTCCGAATTACTGCTAATCGGTGCCCATCAGTTCCGACCATTTTCACTTTTCCATTATCTTGCTCTAGCAATAAACCGTTCAGAACCTGTCGTGTTTCATCGGGAGACTGCGCAAAAAAAGTCTTTCGGATCATTTCTTTAAGTAGCTTACCGCTCAGTTCCATTAGACTATCTTGACTAAATTCTGGAAGAGGAGGGAAGTCTTCCGAGGGCATTCCTGGTAGACGAAATTTTGATTTACCACACTTAAGTCTAATCCAATGGTTTTCTTCCTTGATGAGGTGAACTTCCTCTCTTGGTAGCTCACGCAGAATATCAAATAATTTTTTAGCATTAAGGGTTACCTCCCCCGCAGCAACAACATTGGCAGGGTAATATCCTTTAGCCCCTATTTCTAGGTCGGTAGCCTGAATACCAATTCGATCTTTTTCTGCAGTGAGTAAAAAATGCGACAGTATGGGCATCGCACCCTTGGTTTCTGCAATCCCTTGAACTTTTTGCACTCCATCGAGGAAAATATCCTTGTCTATCCTAACTTCCATTTGGCGGGTCTCCAAAACGTGGGTGGGAATGCTATTTCGCTTGGTTTAGCATAATTAACCAAGCCTGTCAAAACGTAATCACACGACATGTTAACAATTATGATGTGAACTTAAACCTTCATCTACACCTAACCTAACTCCAAGCAGTATACCTCTATCTTACCCTTCTAACCTTGGCTTGAAATTTATCGTGTACTAGCTCCGCACCCTAATTTGGCAATGAATCATGATAATTGCGATGAAAGCCGGCAACTCTTCAAACCCAACAGAGATAGTAAAAAAAATCGGGGCAGTTACAAAGTTCACTAAATTACAAACTGGAGAGAAAAGTAGTCAATGCAGTAAGTGACGAACACCACCAAAGCATTTCTCATGTCTGCAGAATATATTATTTCAGAAGTTAACCCTAATGTTAGGCCTTGTAACAGGGTATCTCATGTTTTGAAATGCTACTCGCAATATTTTCGATTTAAGTTGTACCCCTGTAATAAAACGAGAATCCCACCCGTCGATCCTCATATTATCCAAGTCACGAGACAAGCCACTGAAATTTACCTGCCGACATGCCCTTCCCTAATGATTATGTTGCACCCTGATACTTCGGTACCTATTCGGATAACCTGCACCTCTTAAAAGAGAAAAATATTTCAACCTCTGACTGAAGGGCCGAAACCAGTTGCAACCTTGACCGGTCAGAACCGAAGCTAAGTGGTCAACTTATCTGTTTTATAAAATGGTGTTGGCCTTTGTGACTTATTGAAAAATAATAAAAAAGAGTATACTCTAGTCTACGTCATCCTTATTTTTTGTTTTTAGGGCCTAAACGATTCACAATACTCAACCGGTGGCCTTGCCAGTGTCCCATGAGTGACTTCCATCAGTCCAACAGGATTATCAACGAAAAATACCGACGTGAATTTTTCGACCACGTTACCAAACAGGTACACCCTGAAAACTTTTCTAGCTTCAAGACAACTGATCCGCAAAGGTTTTACCTAGATTTCAAAAACTGTGTTATCCCCCTCATCAATACTGAAATCCATCGTTTCGAGAAAAGTCTCACCCATACAAGCGATAGCCATCTTTTACTATTAAAGATAAGCACCTTAGTCGATGCTATTATTCATACTGCACTTGATGCCTCCATCTGGCTTCACAATCGCACCCAACAAAAAAAATTGCACCTCAAAAGCATACCGATCGCAATCATAGCTCGTGGTGGATACGGTAGAGAAGAAATTTATTTCCAGTCAAATGTAGATGTCCAAATCGTTTCAGGCAAAGGCCAAACAGAAGACATAAAACAAATTGTAAAACACCTGGAATATCTTTTTGTTCATCAAAATATTTTCCAGACTTCGACTAGCACTTGTTACGCCAATATTAATTCGCTAGAACGAGATCTAGGCGGGGGCAGGATAACTGATTTATGTGCTCTTCTCGAAGGAAGACTTATAGCCGGGAACCCTGACACATATTTGGAGACCATGAATATAGTTAAAAAAGTTTCTGCTCTACAAAAAGAAAATCTACTTAACTACTGCCACGAACATAAAAATTATTATGAAATATCAAACACCGTCTTTCGACAGGAACCCAACGTCAAAGAAGAACTAAGCAGGCTATACTGGGCCCTTACTTTAGCTAGGTTCAAGTATGACCTAAAAAACATCAATCAGTTTGAACTTCTTGACGAACTATTGAAAAATGACCTCATAAGTGCACCTGCCTTTAAAAATATTCAGTCCTCGTTCGGATTCTTATCCAAAGTTAGACTTTTTCTACATTGCAACCAAAAAGGGTCACACAGAGATATGATGAGCTATGAAGTGAGGGAGAAAATAGCCCAGTCCATGGGATATGGAGTTAAAGAGTTTTTCCATAAATATTTTTATGAGGCTGCTTATCCCCTAAAAAAATATAGCCGTAATATTTTCTGGGAAAGTATGACGCCGGATACCCGAAAGACCAAAAGTCTTTCCAAAAATTTTTCCGTAAATTCACAACATCAAATCATTTTAGAAAAAGACCCCGTTGCTCTATTCTCCCAAGACCCTATTAGGATTTTTAAAATATTCGCATGGATATCTGAGAAAAATTATTTTTTATCGTATTCTATTGTTCGATCCATCGAGCACCACGTTGACCAAATGTGCCCGATCTTCATAGGCAAAGATGACCGCAAGGAGGTTCAGCTATGTTTCAAGCGTGTTATTAATGGAAAATATTTTTCAAAATCATTAAGACTTTTACATGAGTTTGGACTACTCCAGAACTTTTACATTCCAGAGTTTAAAAATATCTGTGGCCTTCTGCAAGATATCTACGTCCATCATTTTCCAACTGACATACATGTTCTTTCCGCTTTGGATGTTTTAAATGGGTTAGAAGTAGACGAGAATACTGATCCATTTTTAAGAAGTCTTTATCATTCCATTCGAGACAAAACCACTCTCAAACTTTCTGTACTTCTTCATGACATCGGTAAGGGAGTTCGTTTACCAGGCCAAAACGAAGAACTACTAGGCGCTCGTCTTGTCCCATCAATCTTGGAAAACCTGGGGTACAGTAAAGGTAGTCGTCGCGTAAATGATGTATCTTTTTTGGTCGAAAAACATTTAATGATGCATGACCTCCTCCTTCTCGACCCAGAAGAAGATGACACCTATGATATGATCTGGGACCTAGTCAACCATGATATAGAGCTCCTAAAAATGCTTCTTCTCCTTACGTATTCAGATAGGGGAGGCACAAAAATGAAAATGTCACTTTCCCAAATAGAACAGTTAAAAATGTTTTATCAACACACGCTACACCACAAAAAACGACAGACTGTTCCAGGATCAGTTAAGGCAGACTTTCTTAAAATGGTTCGACTCCCTAGAGACATGCAGTCTCATCTTGAAGTTTATAATGAATTCTTCCGGTCAAGTGATGGGTTTGCCTGTGAACTCCTCTTCAAGCCAGCACAATACTCAGAATTGGTTATTTGCTCAAAAGATCGCCCAAACTTGCTTTACAGTTTTTCAGCAGTCCTCGCCTTTAACAACCTTAATATTGTAGAAGCCAATATCCACACTCTACGTGACCACGTTTTTGATGTATTTAAAATCGTCAAATCCACAGGCACTCCTGTTGACTATGCTGATATTTTTACTCTTCAAAGTCAGATTAAAGATGACTTAAGGCGGGTTTGTGTTGATCAGGAGTCTCTGTCCCAGATCTTTACAAATCGTTCGTTTCCCATTTCTAATGAACTACCCAAAGGACAAGATATCAAACTCAAAGTGAAGCTAATCGGTCGGTCAATAAAAGTGGAAACACACGATCTACACGGAACATTTATGACCCTGACAGGAATTTTTTCGCAGTTTAATATGGAAGTACAACGAGCTGTCTTGGATTCGCGAGAAGGAGTAGCTTCAAATATTTTTTATGTGAGGCCAAAAGATGTCAACTACATCACAGAAAATAAGGACCACTTTCTGAGCACTCTTAAACAGGCTCTACAGGAGTTGGTTAATTCAAAAGAAGTTCTTCTTAAAGAATCATGCACTTCAACCATTCCCGAAAAACCAAGTTTTGCTATATAGGTTGGACCTAGCCATGTTTTTCTTGCGATTATTATCTTTTTTATTTTTCTTTAATACCTTAATAGCAACCGATGCGCTTGCAATAAGTCCCGAAGAGTTATTTAAAAAAGCGCAGACCTTGGAAGGTGATGGTTTTTTGGAAGAAGCTACAAAATCATGGGAAAAACTCAGCGCGGTAGAAAACAATCTCAATTTTGTTATTTATGCTCAGTTGAAACTTGGCACCACCTATCTAAAACTTGAACAATTCCAAAAATCAATTGACATATTAAAGATAACTACAATGTCACACCCAGATAATTTTGATGCTCACTTTAGTCTTGCTAACTCTTTAAGTGCATTTAAAATTTTTCCTGAAGCCATCAAGTCCTATCAAAAAACCATCACCCTAAGACCAAGGGAGGGGTTGACCTATGTGGGACTTGGATTATCTCTATTTGGGGATGGTGACTCAAAAAACGCGATCAAAATGCTTTTGGAAGCCAACAAATTATTTAAGGAAAAGAAAAATATCTCTTGGTACCGGGACACTCGAGTCATGGTCGCACAAATAAAACACTTTGCAAAATTTCCCCCTCATTTTTCAAACCTGTGGGTTACTAACAACCTAAAACTTATTCACGACACCTACGAAAAGGCTGTGTTTAACTCTAAATATTACCTCCCCTCAATTCCCATGCATGAAAAAAATAACTTTCCTGTTAAGAAAAGCAATTAAAATTTTCCGCAATTCCCTCGATCGCCGCAACAACTTCCTTGTTTTTATGACCCATTAGTTCAAAACTCCCTCAAAAAAATTCATTAAAGGTTTTTAACCTAAAGTTAATCACTTATTAATATTTTTCTAGTACAGTCGTGAACAGGAGTTTCTCCTCCTTTGTCAAAGGAGAATGTGGTGTGTGCCATTTTCTCCTTTTACACCTCCTCTTGTTAGTAGGGGAACGGGACCTCTTTTCAGAGTGAACCGCTCCCCTATTTTTTTACTTCACGCCCTAAAAAAAAGATGATTCGAAACCAGAGCAATTGTTTATGTTTTATAGTAAACCGGCTTGGATTTACCAAGTGCCAACCATCCAAAATAATACATATAAAAGGAATAGTTTTCGTGGAATGGAATTCCTTTAACTAGATTCCATTTTCACTCGCTCGGGTGATAATTGAATTAGTTACTTTACTAAATCTATGTTTAAGTTGAAATCAATCAAAATTTTTCATACTCTAGGATACTTGTTTAATGAATACGTAATATCTAATTGGGAATGATGTTTTACATCATCATGTTTTTAACTTCCGGAGACTTATGAAAAAACAATCTGCGCTTAATTTGGTCTGGATCGACCTTGAGATGACAGGACTAGACCCTGAGCTAGAAGTAATTATAGAGATTGCTACTTTAGTGACCGATTATGATTTAAATATATTAGCCGAAGGGCCTTGTTTAGCTATCCATCAAAGTGATGCAATTCTTGGCCGCATGGATGCTTGGAATCAGAAACATCATAATGCCTCTGGGCTGGTAGAACGCGTACGAAAATCAAAAATTACTCATGATGAGGCCTCGCGACAAACTCTGGAATTTATTCAGCAATATTGCCCAGAAAATACTTCCCCCCTTTGCGGAAACTCAATTGCGCAAGACCGTAAATTCCTTGATAAGTATATGAAAAAACTTCATAGCTATTTGCATTACCGAAGCGTTGATGTAACGTCAGTGAAGGAGTTAGTTAGACGTTGGTACCCAGATGGGCCCAAACTTCCCAGAAAAAGTGAAAGTCACATGGCATTGACCGATATAAGGGAGTCGCTAAATGAACTCATATTTTACCGCAAAGAATATTTTGTCCCTAGTGGTTTAACCACCCCAACAGAGCCTTTAACTCAGCAAAAAACACCATGAGCAAAGGAAGTTTTATCACCTTATCGTTTCTAGTGTTCATTGGATATCTGTCCTTTACCATGATATGGTCTGGCAGCAAGTTTCAATGTGAAGTTTGTGTTGAGTACAAAGGGGTAAGGTCATGCCAAGAGGTAGAGGGTATGGCTAAGCAAGATACTATAATGACGGGCATGAGCACCGCTTGTGCTGCTGTAACCAACGGAAGAACAGAATCCATAGACTGTTCAATGACTCAACCTGTCAAAGTTCAGTGTAAAGATATTTAATATACATCAGCAACTTCATCGGTGGTTTGCCTTCTGAAGGTTTTCACTCTTTGTTTGAACAGACAAGGTTATAAACTTCGCGATACTTTTCTTCGACACTTCCCATACTAAAGCGGAAACGATCTTTGTCCATCTTTTCACCGGTCTCTGAATGCCACAGACGGCATCCATCAGGACTGATTTCGTCTCCTAAAAGAATCTCTCCTTTATGTCTCCCAAACTCAAGCTTAAAATCCACCAGCCTGATCTTCCTTTCCTTAAAAAATTCCACCATCAAATCATTTATGCTATATCCAAATTTTCTCAGCGTATCAAGTTCTTCCTGGTTCGCCCATCCAAAAATAACTGCATGACAATCATTGATTAAAGGGTCGTGCAGGTCATCGTTTTTATAAAAAAACTCAAGAATCGGGGGATTAAATTGCTTTCCTTCTTCAACCCCTAAACGTTTACACAAACTTCCCGCGGCTACGTTACGGAGAACCACCTCTACTGGAATGATATCTAGTCTCTTAACAAGGGTTTCTCTATCATTAAGTTGCTCTACAAAGTGTGTCTTGACTCCCTTCTGCTCCAAGTATTGGTATATACAATTCGACACTTCATTATTGATGATTCCCTTATCAACAATGGTTCCCTTTTTAATACCATCAAAAGCACTAGCATCGTCTTTAAAATACTGAATCATCAAACTGGGGTCTTCCGTGGCATAGAGTATCTTAGCCTTCCCCTCATAAACCTTTTCGAGTCGTTTTATTGTCATTTTTTATTTTTAAAAACCCTTTTAAAAATTTTATCTATATTTTTCAACTGGTCTTTCATGTTACATACCTTGTCCAACTCTCTTCCTGAAAGATATTTTTTAACCTGACCATCTTTCTTTAAAAGAGATATAAAAGCACCTTTGCCATCCCAAGCTTTCATGGCATTCCTCTGAACGAGACTATATGCATCCTCCCGAGATAAACCCTTGCGAACCAAAGCAAGCAAGACGGACTGGGAATAATAAAGCCCGCCCGTAATTTCCATGTTTTTTTTCATACTCTTTGGATAAACGACTATCTTTTTCACTAACCCGGTCATTTTTCTCAACATATAGTGTAAAAGAATTGTGCTATCAGGACCTATCACGCGCTCCACAGAAGAATGACTAATATCTCTCTCATGCCATAAGGCAACATTCTCCATCGATGCGATTGAGTTAGCTCGAACCACTCGCGCCAAACCACACATTTGCTCAGAAATTATTGGATTTCGTTTATGCGGCATTGCAGAAGACCCTTTTTGCCCCTTAGAGAAAAATTCCTCTGCCTCTAACACCTCTGTTCGTTGCAGATGCCTTACCTCCGTAGCAAACTTGTCGATTGATCCTGCAATAATTGCAAGAGTCGTAAAAAATTCCGCGTGCCTATCCCGTTGTATTATTTGAGTAGAAACAGGAGCTGGTTTTAGTCCCAATTTCTTGCACACGTATTCTTCAACTGTCGGATCAATATTCGAAAAAGTCCCCACTGCACCTGAGATTTGACCGTATGCTATCTGTTCCTTTGCTCGTTTCAATCTCTCTATGTTCCGACAGGTCTCCTCATACCATACCGCGAGCTTTAACCCAAAAGTCAAAGGCTCTGCATGAATCCCATGCGATCGACCAATAACAGGCAAATCTTTATGGAGATAAGCTTGCTCCTTTACCGCATCTCGAAAAAGCTCTAGTTCCCTGAGTATTAACTTTGCCGAATCCTTCAATTGAACGGCAAGTGTTGTATCGAGAATGTCCGAGGAGGTAAGCCCTAGGTGCATATAGCGATTAGCTTCTCCCACATTTTCTGAAACACACGTTAGAAAAGCAATGACATCATGTTTTACTTCTTTTTCAATTTCATCAATTCGTTTAATATCAAATTTAGCCTTCTTTTTAATCTCGGCCACTGCTGACGCTGGAATTTCACGCCTTTTTGCTAAGGCCTCACACACCAAAATTTCAATCTTGAGCCAGATGTTAAATTTGTTCTCTGGTTCCCAGATTTTGGCTAATTCGGGAAGGGAATATCTAGGTATCAAGGGAAACTCCTATTTTTTAACTTTGATTAGGTTTGAGTTGAATGGTCAGCTGATTGAACCTAAAATGATGGCGTTGGTCAAGCAAGATTGGCCATATTAAACATTATCCACTCTTAAATCAATCTCAGAGATGAGTAAAGTCGTAGAAATTAGCTTTGTGTGTCTTGGCAACATATGTCGGTCCCCGCTTGCTCAAGGAGTATTTCAGGATCTGGTCAACCAAAAACAATTAGAACAAAAGATTATAGTTACTTCAGCTGGAACAAGTGGTTGGCATATCGGTGATCTCCCTGATGAAAGGATGTGTCGAACAGCTCAGTCAAAGGGAATTCAACTTGAAAGTCGTGCTCGGCAATTTCAAAGCGCGGACTTTAACAGATTCAACCTAGTACTGGCAATGGATCATAGTAACCTAGCTAGGCTTGAAGAAATTGCCCCAAGCAACCTCCCTCCAGAAAAACTGATGCTCTTTCGTTCTTTTGACCCTGAATGCAACGGTAACCAAGATGTCCCGGACCCTTATTATGGGGGAGCAAAAGGATTCGAGGAAGTCTATTCTATGGTAAAACGTACCTGCCCTCCGCTCCTGGACTATATCAAGTCGCGCTTCTTGAGTCCCTAGATGAAAGCAAACCTTTTCCAACTATTAGAATCTATTTACGGAAATTCCATTCAAATTAAAAGCTTCGAAACCATTGGAGGTGGCTGCATTAATGAAAACCAAACTCTCAAATTGTCTAATGGCGAACGAGTTTTTTTAAAATCTAACCCTTCTGCTCCAAAAAACTTTTTTAGAGCTGAAGCTGATGGACTTCGATTACTAAAAAAATCAAAGAACGGCCCTAATGTTCCCCGTCCCCTTGGTATTTCAAACAAATCCAACCCACAATTCTTACTCCTTGAACACATTGAAACCTCTGCCCCAAATGATGAATTCGCCAGTCGTTTTGGACACGCGCTTGCTGAAATGCATAGGGAAACCCAAGAGCAATACGGCCTTGATCATGACAATTTTATAGGAACAAACGTTCAAAAAAACAACCTGGAATCAGATGGTTTGGTTTTTTTTCGTGAACACCGTATTCGTTTTCAACAGGAATTAGCAAGAAAAACGAGAGGGTTGCCAACGTCTATAGATAAACGGTTAGATCTGTTTTGTGAAAAGCTGGGAACCCTGCTCGATCTCAAAGATGAAAAACCAGCGTTGCTCCACGGTGACTTGTGGTCGGGTAACTATTTTGCCAGTCATGATCAAATACCTTATATCTTTGATCCGGCCGTTTATTTCGGGTTAAGAGAAACTGATCTTGCAATGACAGAAATGTTTGGAAGACTACCTCAAGAATTCTACAGTACCTACCAAGAAGTTTTTCCGACCCAGCCAGGGTACTCCGAGCGTAAAGACATATATAACCTCTATCATCTTCTCAATCATTATAATTTATTTGGAGGATCTTATCTTGAACAGGCGGATCAAACGGTGAGAAGTTTTTTAGATTAAAAAATATAACTTTTAAAACTTTAAGTACATGATTAAAAACCTCCTCCTATTTTGCGCATAAATGTTCTCAACTCCTGCTGAGTCACTTGATCAAACTGATCCACCTCATTATTCAAGGTTGTCAAAATCGGCCTTCCTATACTACTTTCCAATGCGGAAGCAATACTAACAATTATGCGAGCTCCATAGCGTTCTACTAGGTCATAATCCTCGACTGCGGCAAACAAGTCATTAGGCTCCATCGTCATAGCCCACGCCTGAACGACAGAAACCTGGTTGGATTCCCGGAATTGAAGCGACTCAACTGCCTCCATATATTCTTCCGCACCCATTTCACCCGCTTCAAATTTTTCAACGAGCTGGTTTAACTTAATATTCTCATTATCTTCTTCACTACCAAGGATGTACTCCAAAAATTTAGGCTGCAGTTTCTTCATTTCATCCTTATTCCAAGGATTCGTGAAATCCTTATTACCCGAAGTTGGGCTTTTTGTTTCTCTTTCTATTTTTTCAATACACGTTTGACACCGCCCCCCTGCATCACAACTAAACTTAGAACCACAACTACACGAAGAAAGACAAGTTTGTATGGCCAAAGAAAGTGCTTCGTCTCTAAGCCCTAAAACTATTCGTAAGCCAAGACGAAGAGGATTTGCTCTACCCACCGCAACCCAGTTGACACAGGATGAACAATAAATCCGGTAGCTTTTCTCTCCTTCTTCCGGACCTAATACAGGAGCATAAGTTTCCTTACACAGTACGCAATTAATTTCACGAGGGGAAGTTTCCGTCACAGGGGGAACTCTCTATTTTTTGATTTAAAAAAAATATTCAAATTTTATCCAACACACATTCTGTCAATTTAAAAAAATTGAGCAACAAGGTAGCTTAAAAAAAAAATGCCCATGGCATATACGCCATGGGCTATATTGACATTAATCTATTTATCCAGAGTAAGCTTGTCCAAGGCCAGCAGTTTCTGCTTCGTCAGCTCCCATGATTACCTTGCCAGTTGTCGCATCAACAGGAAACATGGTAACTGCATTGTGTGTGCTACAAACCACCTTACACAAATCACAACCTTTACAGCGTGACTCAATAACTATGGCTTTATTAGTATTTTCGTCCAGCATGATACAATCAGATTCTGGGCAGTACATTATGCACAGCCGGCATCCTTTATCCGCAATACACTTATCATTATCTACCCACGCTATGTTATACACGCAAAAAATCTCCCCATTGTTAAGTGATAAAACCTTAGAACCGACTGTTAATTCCTAAAATTACTAGACTTCCACTAACTGCAGATTTTCTTGTTTCGCTGCCCATTCTTGAGACAGACTATACGACTCTTTAATGCATTCCATATTAGCCTTGATAAGGTCATTTTTTTTCTTATACTTCTTCTTAATGGCTTCATCAAGTGAGGCAGTACCACCAGAGGCAACGAACTTCTTCCCAAATCGCTCTTGAAGGGCGCCATCCAAAGATTCCAAGCCCACAACTTTTGTCACACCTGCACACGCACCAATCATTGCCATGTTGGTAGAAAGTTCCGTCTTGCCAATCTCAAGGGCAAGCTTAGTCGCATCATGATTAAATACCTTAACATTCAATGCAGCTAAAGTTTCACGATCCTCATCATTTAACAAGTCAGCGGGTGTGTTGATAATAATCATACCATTTTGCTGAATCCCATCATAGAAAGGTGCCGTGTAGCTTTTCTGCATAGTGATAACCTGAGGATGAAATATCATAATGATATCCGGAAATACTAATTCGCCACGGTCAAAAATGCGTTCCGAACCAATCCTGCAATAACTTTCAGCGGGTGCCATTCTCTTTTCTGCTCCAAAAAATGGATTAGAGATAGAAAATTTACCCTCCCGATTGGCAGCCATAGCCAAAAGATGCGCAGCGGTCACTGCTCCTTGCCCCCCCAAACCAGAAATACGAATATTCATCCTTGCCATAGCTTACTCCTATCTATCTATATGTGAGTTAACCAACTTTTGCTGCTTTAGCGGCGTCTTTAGCAGCTTTTTTTCTAGCCTTGGCCTCAGCCTTAAGAGAATCGATAAGCTTCTGGGCTTCTTCAGTAACAAACTCTTTTTGAACAAATCGACCACCTATACTCTCAGAGTCCTTCATCTCATCCAATCCTTCCATACTCTGTTTCCCAATTTCAAGAATACACGGAGTATAAAGCTGTACAAACGTAGGTCCAATCTCTCTTGCAACATGGACTGCATTTTTGATGGCCTCTTCCACGCGATTAGGCTTACTTACAGTCAGCATAGCAACATAAGCACAGCCTGCTTCTCTCGCAATTTCGGCAAGTCGAACCTTATCAAAATTTTTACCTTTTGGGGCCATCTTAGCAACAAAGCCTTTCTGCATCAGGCCACTTTCTTGACCACCCGTATTCGCATAGAGCTCATTATCAAAACAGATTGTGGTGAATTTCTCCTGGCGAAACCAAGATTGCATGGTCATATCTAGACCAATATCAACAGTCGCTCCATCACCGGCCAAAACCACTACATCTTTTTCTACGTCTGGGAACCGTGACTTCAAAGTACGCTTCAAACCAGAAGCAACTGCATTCTGATTTCCAAAAAGGGAGTGAATGTTTTGAACTGCTACATGTGGGAACACCAGACTGGTACAACCAGTGGACCCAACAAAAACGGTATCTTCTGGAGCGGGTAAACTGGCAAGAATATAACGGAAAGCAATAGATTCTGGACAGCCCGCACATAGGGAATGCTGCTCAATTAACTCTTTAGACGAACCAATGTCCTTCCAGCCTCTATCCTGCTTGCCGTAAGTCGCACTTTCAACTAGCTCCTGATATTCAGGAGGCATAATGCTTGCAAATTCATCACAGAGTTGAATTTTTTCTTTACTCATTAGAGAACCCCTTTAAATTAAAATCCTTGATATAGGAATTATTATAACTATTTAATTTTTTTTCAAGCCTAGCTTCGTCGTCGACTAGGGGATGGCTTCATTCCAAGGTGTTGCTTTATTTCTTCCGCGATAACCTCTGAAGGCATAGTCATTCCACCTGCAACATGAGGTCCCGCATAAACCCTCTCGTTATCAGGGAGGACTGCCTTGATCTCACGTGCCATCCAACCAGCAATATTAAACTCTGGAACAAATATATGCTTGGCATTCTTAGTTGCCTGACGAATCTCTTCTTTTGGGAACGGGCGGACGGTCTTAATTTTAACCAGACCCACCTTGATTCCCTCTTGTTCCAGAAGTCGTATTGCTTCACGGCTCTGTGAAACAGCGGTTCCTGAAGAAACAATTAAGATTTCTCTATCTGTATTAATTTCATCTATCAAACCATCGAGTAGCGGGATCGTATGTTTTCGTGAACGCTCAACCGCAGACTGAACTTCTTGTTGCCAAGAAGCGTGGGTCGAATAACTGATGTAATTAGATTTCATAACAAAAGGATCACGCATCATTCGAATCGGTGCGCTTTCCATATCCATAACCGTAACCGGAGATTTATATGGATCGTAGGGAGTCAAACACAAATCCTCTGAAGGCAATTCCACCGTGTCCTTCGTGTGAGTCACAAAAAAACCATCGCAACAAACCGCAATCGGGACATGCACATCCGGTTGCTCAGCAACGATAAAGCCTTTTAAAATAAAATCAAACAGATCCTGTGCTGTTTCCGCATGCCAGACCAGCATTCCGGCTTCTAAAAGATAATGCATCTCAAGAGTATCTGGTTGAATACTCAACGGTGAATTAATACCACGGCAAGTCACACACACCTGGATGGGTAAACGAGACCCCGCCCACATTGGAAAATTTTCCATAGCGCGCAAAGTGCCAGGGCCAGCAGTTGTAGTAAATACACGGTGTCCACCAAAGGCAGCCCCCGCACATTGTCCCATTACCGCAAACTCACTCTCTCCACGAAAATATTCATCCAAGTATCCTTCTGCGTAGAGTTCACCAATCAGTGCAGCTGCCTCACTTTGAGGAGTAATAGGATAAGCAACAGAGGTGCCAACGCTTGCACGTCGGATAGCTTCCTTAATCACTTCACTACCAGTAAAAAAAACTGGTTTTTGCTCTGAATTATAAAAAATATCATTAATGTCAGTGTAAGTCTGACCCTTTGCATTCTTCTGGCCTAGCTTTACATGCTTTGATGCGATAATTCTTTTTGGTGTACCGACTGGTTTATTCATAAATTTACTCCTAGATAAAAGAGCATATGTAAATTAAGTTAAAATTAAAAACACTTTCAAATAAAACGGTAAAACTGCCTACCTAGCATTTTCGTATTCTTCAATCACCGCATCCGAGGCAACCAAACCGTTCCTGTCCATCTTAAACTGCGTAAAGATTTCAGCTTGTGACTTAACACCTTGAGATTTTAATTTCTTAACTGCTTCTGTAAGCTTTTTAATTTTCTCCGCACTTGCATCTCGAAACGACAAACAAGCATCTTCGTGTCCTGCCTGAGCACACATGGCCATTGTATAACAATTTGTGCCCCCACGTATAATCTTAAGAGCTAAATTAGCCTGATGGCAATGAACTCCAACAAAAATACACGTATCGATTTTATTATGCCAGATAGTCAAATTAGGGTGATTCGGGTTGATTTCTACCTCATATTGGATTTTAGGATATTTTGGGCGATAATCTGCCATAGGAATCAACCGCATAGGAGCTTCATTCGCTAGTTCCTTGATCGCGGCAGCCTTTTCGGCAACATGATCATTCCATTTCCATAGAACCAGCGGTCCGGGGAAAATTGTTGGAACTTTAGCTTCTAAAATCTTCTTGGCACAATGCTCGTATGCCTCTTCTTCTGGAACTATTGTCCCTTCTATATGCGCTTCCCCAGGGTCTGGTAAAACAATGCCCATTGAAGCTGCCGATGGTGGAAGAAACGCCTCTGGACCAGCTAAAACCTTATAGTCACTCATCCTATTTAATCCCTTTGATTTACGTGAAAAGTAATATTTGACTTGTATTTGGAACGGAGAACTATACCACTTCACCCAAAAAGGTGTCAAACCATTTAACCAAAGGCGTTTGCCTTCAGTTTTAGCCAAAGCTGCACTAGCAGTGAAGTTATCTTAATGATTGCAACCCACCCAAACAAGATTGTATTTATCAAGGTTTAAAGACCTCTCTGTTCCTTGATATGTTTTACTGGATTTAAAATAAAGGCATACTTGCACACAAGACAATCAAAACATCATAACCACACCCAAGCTTTCAATTCTTAGTTGTTTTGCTACTGGTAAAAAAACTATATAACCCTTTTAAAATGCATTAATTAATTCTACGTTCAATCTTTAGCCCTAGGTTTTTTTTAATCTCCCCCAAAACCGATGTTTAGAAGCAGTTCCTATAATTAACAAATATCTAACTTTAGCATTAGCCCCTGTCTCAAGGAATTCACACCAAAAGTTAACCTATTAGATCCAAAACAAACGAACGCATTTTTAAAACTCTACAAAGAAAGGTTTACGCGAGTATGTTCAATAAAAATAATATGTTATAATTTATTTCGTTTGGCATTAAAAAATTAGCCTGCCAGTATTAAGATTTATTACATCAATATTACTATAAATTAACTATGCAAAAAGTCGAAATATTCACTGATGGGGCTTGTAGAGGAAACCCTGGGCCTGGGGGTTATGGTTCTATTATTAGAATCAACGGACAAGAAAATGAGCTTAGCGGCTCAGCAGACCACACGACCAACAACATTATGGAACTCACCGCAGCGGTCGTCGCCTTAAAACAATTGACGGAGCCCTCTGAAGTGGTCTTGACCTCCGATTCGCAATATTTAGTAAAGGGAATGACTCAATGGATTAAAGGGTGGATTAAAAAAAAATGGGTCACTTCAGCGAAGCAGCCTGTGAAAAACAAAGACATCTGGGTAGAACTTGAACAGCTAAGTAAAATACATAAAATTTCTTGGAAATGGGTTCGAGGTCATCAAGGACACGCAGAAAACGAACGTTGCGATCTCCTGGCCAACGTGGCTGTGGATAAAATGAATAGTTAACGTTTAAGCGTGTTTGTTTAAAAACATAATTAAATTTGAATAAAGAAAATCATTACATAAACTGTTTGATATTATCGAAGGTCAAGTTTAATAAGGTGATTGGCAATGCTGATTTGCTTTAACAAAACACAAAGGCTTCCCTCTAAGAAGTTAATAAGCAAAAGAATTCTCTTGATAACCGTGTTTGTAGTTCCCATGGTTTTCATTTCCTGCTCTATATTCAAGCCAAAACCAGATAATTCGGTAAGAAGAAACATAGAACAAATCTACAAATCCCAGCGTGCATCAAAGCCTGATTTCTCAAGGCAAAGGCCATCTAGGAAAAACCCTCCTTTTTGGTACCGAGAAAAACGGATAAATCCTAAAGCAGTAGTTCCTGAATCCAAATCACCCGAATTCCACTCCAACCACGCCAAGTCTCTTCTTTCCAAAAATTTTTTCAAAGCACCTGAAGTTTTTATTGATGACCTTGATCGTGCATCTCTCAGACAGGCGATTTTAAATCAATTAAAACCAATGGAATTTACTGACCCTGCAAAAGTAGAACATTTGGGTGACCTCATGGTAACAAACGGATGGTTAAAACAAACTCTTACATCTTTTTTGAGTTTGGTGAATGAAAATCTTCCGCCCACCGAGTTCAGCGAGCGCCTCCGCGAGGAATTTATTATGCATCGTGTTGGAAAGGGGAAACGTAAACAGGTCCTTTTTACCGGGTACTATGCACCGATGATGCAAGCAAGTCGGGTAAGAACAGAAAAATACCGCTATCCAATTTATAAAATCCCCGAATTTTCTCCAAGACCCCAGCTTATTGGACACAGCAAAAATTATAAAATTCAAGAATCATCCGCGCCCAACTCTAAAGCATGGCAAAATTACACACGGAAGCAAATCGACGGAGAGGGGATCCTTACAGGCAGAGGGTTAGAAATTGCTTGGCTTGAAAATGATGTCGATCGATTTTTTTTACATATTCAAGGATCAGGGCAGCTCCTTTTCCTTGACGGAACATCAGTCGGAGCACATTTTGCAGGAGTCAATAATTATAAGTTTGGCGGTCTAGGCAAACGTATGATCCGGGATGGAGTCATTGACCTCGCGCAAGGGTCAATGCAGGGAATTAAAAAATATTTCAGAGAACACCCAGAGGATATTGAGAAATATTTTTTTCACAACAAACGCTATGTCTTTTTTAAACTATCGCACGAAGGTAACCCGCGTGGATCTGGGGGAGGGGAACTCCTTGGAGGTAGATCCATAGCCACTGATAAAAAAGTTTATCCGGCAGGAGGACTCGCCTTTGTAAAATTACGCAAACCCATTCTTGATGACAAAAACGAGATCATTCAATGGAAAAACTTCACTCGGTTTGTAGTGGATCAGGATACGGGCAACGCAATTCGCGGGAAAGGAAGAGCCGATTTCTATTTTGGAATGGGAGATAGTGCTGGAGCTAAAGCGGGACACTTCCACGAATGGGGGGACGTTTTTTACATAGTTAAGAAATTCCACCCAAAGAAAAACAGCTCTTGACCCATCACGCACTAGAAAAAACTTCCAAACATTTAGATTGTGGTGCCACTTCCTTCATAACTTGCCGCTTAAGACACCCCGTGCCGCCCGGTAGTGGGGCATTTATTTTATACAGAAACCTTGTTCGTTCTAATTTCTCTTGCTGCAAAAAAAAATTAACTTGACCGAAAGGATAAAGATTTGTTTAGGGCATAAGCTGAAGTTGAGACACTTCAGCACCTTGCAACCCTGTGGTTTGTTGGATGAGGTGAGTCACACTCGCATCCATCATCTCCATCAATGGTCCGGGATACAATCCAATACACAATACGAGGATAGCCAATGGAATCAGCGTAGCCAATTCCCGATTCGATAAATCTGGGAGCACTTTGGCGGCTTCTGTCGATGGCTCTCCCAACACCAACCTTTGGACCATCCACAACATATATGCGGCAGCTAAAAGAATACCGCCCATAGAGATAAAAACCATGGAAAAGCTGACATACGAAGTTCCTACTAAGACTAAAAATTCGCCAATGAAATTACAGGTACCTGGTAGCCCAAAGGCGGCGACTGAAAACAAAATGAACAATGCAACAAATCTTGGCATGGGTTTATGCAAGCCGCCGTAGTCAGAAATCGATCGACTGTGAGTGCGGTCGTACAATAGTCCAACAGAAATAAATAAGGCTGCAATAATAATTCCATGATTAAACATTTGCAAGACGGCCCCCTGGATACCTTGGCTATTGAACACAAAAATTCCGAGAGTAACAAAACCCATATGGGAGACTGAAGAATAGGCTACGAGTTTTTTTATGTCAGTCTGCGATAAAGCCATGAGCCCACCGTAAATTATGGCTACAATCGATAGCCACAAAACGAATGGTGCAAAATAAATGGCAGCTTCAGGGAAAAGAGGTAGGCAGACACGCAACAATCCGTAGGCCCCCATCTTGGATAATGCCCCAGCTAAAATAATACTACCAGCAGTGGGTGATTCAGCATAAGCACCCGGCAACCAAGCATGAAAAGGAACCACCGGGACCTTAATAGCAAAGGCCAGAAAAAATGCGAGAAATAACCAGTATTGAGTAGAGGTACTAAATGTATAATCTGATAACGTCACTAGATCAAATGTTTCGCCACCCTGAACATAGAGGCCCAATATAGCCAACAAGAGAATAAGGCCACCGCCAAAGCTATAAAGTATAAATTTTAATCCAGCAGAGCTTCGACCTGGACCTCCCCACACCACCATCAAAAAGTACGCACACACCATAGTGAGTTCCCAAAAAAAATAAAAGAACACCAAATCTAGTGAAAGAAATACACCAAGTGTGGCTGTCTCCAACAAGAGAATGAGAATCATAAAAACATGCTGGTTTGTTTTGACAGTTTTCCAAGAACACAAAATTGCAATGGGAGTCAGTAAAGTAGTCAGGGTGACCATGAGAAGGCTGATACCATCAATACCCAAGGCATACTTAACCTTTAGCGTTGACATTAATTCGAATCGTTCAACAAATTGCATATCGGCTTTTGCAAAATCGAACTGCATCCAGAGGACTATCGATAAGCAAAAAGTGAGAAGGGTGCTGGCCAAGGCGATACGACTGGCCGTTTCTCGGTCTCTGATAAAACATAAGACTCCTATTCCCAAGGCTGGAAGTACAAGCAACCAGCTTAGGAGGTGGTTTAAAAGCATCGAATCAATAATCCCTTAAGTTGCATAAAAATTTCGACTATCTCGCATTTAGCTCAAAATATAAAGAAGGCCCATGGTAAACACGAAACCAAAAATCAAAAAGAGAATGTTGTGCCCAATAAAGCGTGATCTAGCTAAGGCTAACATGCCGTCCAAAGCTATAGTCTGACGACTGAATTTTCCCATGCTCTGTCGTATTTCTCTCGTCTCAGCAGATCGAGAGAGCCATCGAGTCAACCGGATGATGGGGTTTACGATATACGCATCATAAATTTCATCAACGTAGAATTTATTCCAGAATAGGATGTACAACCACGCCTTCCTTTCGCTTGTCCTGGTTACCTGATGCTGAAGTTGAGTCTGTGAATAGGCAAAAAACCAACCGGCGATAGCCACCCCTAAAGAAACCAAAAACCAAATTTGAAGACCCATCTCACCAGATCCTTCAAGTAACGAAACACTTGGAAGCGCCAAACCTTGAACCAGGAAGCCTGCGAACCATTTCCAAAACATGGTCAATATGATCCCTAATAATAGAGTGGTTATGAGAAGACCAATCAAAATGGAACTATTCACAAACTGCGGCTTAGTGGGATGGCTCTCAGAATTAGGCTGCTCTGAAGTCGGCCAATAGGTTTTAGGGCCCTGAATGAATAACGACGTAATGCTTCGGAAAAGATAAACGGAAGTCACGAAAACCGTGATCAAACCAATGACCCGGAAACCGATTGTTGCAGAGGCAAACCCCGTAACCCCCCACAAATATTCATACGAACCAGAAAACAAAATACAAGGTGGCAGGCAAGCTAATAGTAAAGCTCCTACATGCAAAACTCCCATGCCATGAGGAGGCGAATGATGTGCATGGTCTCTGTCCTCATAACCCGGCTCTACTGATCGAAGCGCATTGCCAGTAGACAGGAAAAAAAAGGCCTTATAACACCCATGTGCAAGCAGGTGAAAAATGGCCACCACAAACGCCCCTAACCCACAAGTCATGATCATAAAGCCGATTTGGCTGATGGTGGAATACGCTAAAATTTTTTTGATGTCAGACTGGGTCAGAGAGACAATGCCAGCTAACACCGCTGTCGCGGCTCCAATCACCGCAATAAATGCCATCGTCACAGGAGACAGAATAATCAATGGACTCAATCGCACTAACAAAAACGGACCAGCATTCACCATGGTTGCAGCATGAATTAATGCAGACACAGGTGTGGGAGCTTCCATAGCAAACGGCAACCATACGTGAAATGGAATCTGTGCAGATTTACCCATCGCACCTATAAATAAAAGCAGTGAGATAAGTGTGACAGAGCGAAGATGAAGATCAAGACCCACCCACGCGAGGACATTTACTGTATCTTTAGCCATCGCTGGAGCTTGTGCCAAAATCTGAGGAATATCGAGTGTGCCAAATGTCACAAACGTAAGAATCACACCCAGACCGAATCCTACATCAGCTACGGCATTAATCAAAAACGCTTTGGTCGCAGCGTATCCAGCTGATTTTCTAGCTGCCGCATGAGAAATCAGCAGGTAAGAACAGAACCCCATGACCTCCCAAAAAACATAAATCATGAGCAGGTTGCGACTCATTACCAGCATGAGCATGGAAAAAGTAAAGAGTGCAATCACCGCGAAGAATCGATTGTATTTGGGATCACCGATCATGTATCGAGAGGAGTACACATGAACCACACCACTTACACCAGATACCAAAAGCAGCAGCAATACAGTCAACTGGTCAATATACAAACCCAAGTCAATCGTTAAATTCCCAGACTCCAGCAGAGTATAAAGCGGCACTTCAATTGGGCCATTGTTCAAGACCTGGACAAAGGCAAGGATCGACAATATAAAAGAGCCCAAAATTGCTGGAATTCCTACTTTATGACTATCGCTTGGAAACTTGCTACCACCCAACGCAAGCACAACAAATGCCAATAAAGGAAGTAGCGGGATAAAGATATACACAAATTCCATCACAACGAATTCACCTTAGCTAAAGAAATTAAAATCCCTTCGGGATAGCCGATTCAAAAATTAACCCCATAACAAGATCACTTCCCAACCCCAACGCAATAAGCCCGAAAGTCAGAACACCCAAACTCATCTTTATGGGAAAGGGCGTCTCTAGAACATGGGCCTCAACTAACGGAAGGGGTTCGGCCCACACACGTTGAAACATTCGAAAGAAATACAAGGCAGTCAGCATACTCGAGACCAAAATAGCAGCGACAGCAAAGTATTTCTCAGCCTCCAAGGCACCGACGACCAAATGCCATTTCCCAAAAAACCCAGCAGTCGGGGGAATGCCCACCATGGACAATGCCGAGATAAGTAATGCTGCCGATACCCAGGGCATGTTTTGTCGCAACCGGACAAGGTCTGTCACCGTACTTGCACCACATTGATAGAACGCGGCTCCAGCCACGCCAAAGAGCGTGGCTTTCATCAAGGTATCCGCCAAGACGTAAAACAGGCCCCCCGCAAACCCTGTTTCAGTGCCCAGACTGAAAGCCAACATAAATAACCCCATAGAGGAAACACTAGAATACGCCAACATGCGTTTGAAACTTTCTTGCCAAATTGCAAGGTAAGCTCCA
>Ga0209043_1000404_pt1 | contig 27291 bp, 27 predicted proteins | sample SaaInlV_100m_DNA_3_FD_184654 | JGI IMG/M metagenome (GOLD analysis project Ga0209043, IMG submission 184654) | Marine microbial communities from expanding oxygen minimum zones in the Saanich Inlet - SI037_S4LV_100m_DNA (SPAdes) (version 2) | ecosystem: Environmental > Aquatic > Marine >... | reverse complement strand
AGCAAAAGATATTTTTTTCAAGCTGTATTTCACCTCTTACATAGTTGGACCTGGCATATAAATATTCCCCTGAGGAGTTTCGTGGCTGTGAATTTCCCCTCCAAGTCCAAGCATTTCTGAGGCACGTTTTGCTTCTTCAGGGGTTTTATAAATGTGGTCCATAATATCTTGACTCGTCCCCCCCGACCCCTCTCTTCGTTGACTGCCTCCAGAACCTTCCGGCTTATGACCTCCCGACCCCTCTCGACGCCCAGGGTGTAACCCTTGACTTATCTGCAGCAAAGTTTTATCAAGTTGCAAATAAAATTTTTCTTTCTGAGTAAAACCTTCTAATCTTCCTAATTCTTTTTTGTTCACATCATCCCAAATGATAAAGGTGGGTGTCCCTACTATTTGGCCTATGCGTCCTTCTTCCATAGCCTTCATAAACCACCGTGGAAACTTATTACCTTCGACAGAAACTATTTTAACCGGGGTTTCTTTTCCTATTTCACTTAGACTATATTCTTGCGAAACTTCCTCTTGCCATTTCTTTGAATTTTTGGAGTTTTTACCACTGACAACCAACAACTCATTGGCTAATACTTGATTAGAAAGTAAAACACAACAAATAATGGGAAATATTATTTTATTCATCGGGAGTATCCTTTGAAAAAACAGCACACTACTATTTAAAATTTTTAAATATTTTTTCAATAATTCCTTAACACTTTTTTAGCATAAATAGAGCTTTCTCATTCAAAGAAATTTAACTTCAAATCATCACTAGTCTTCAGCACCAAAGGAACATACATGTCAATTTAATCACAACAGTAAGCCAAGAACCTTAAAATATTTCTTTTTACCACTTAATACTTAGCCCTCTTTCAAAAATAATGCGAGTAGTCACAGAATTAAGCTATATAGGGCAGACTAGTTTATAGTTATTAACTTAGAGTTAATCGTCTATTAAATACTTTTATTTCAAGGATAGGGCAGACAAAATAGTTTTATTTCAATAAAAATAATGTAGTGATTAATATATCGAATTGTTCTATTGACGGCATTGCGTTAAAATACAACGAACTAACCATCAACTTACATAAAAATTAAAAGGTTTATAAAGACCTGTTTTGTCGAGTATCATAACCATATTTTAGTAAGTAAAGTTTCGTTTAATGATTAAATAAAGACGAAAATATGGACAAAGGGACCTACATAATTTATGGGATGACATTCGGTTTCTTGGCCCTTTGGCTACTTTTTAGTTTAGCAAAAAAGTTAGGGAATTCGTCAAGGTTTGCCCCCAAAAAAAAACCAGACCAAAAACAAAAAAAAAATTAAACTAATTTTATATCCAAGTTTTTGAGTGAGGATTTTAACACCCTCTACAAAAAAAATTGTCTAACGTATAAAACCCGCTTAAATAATACCCTGAAATTTTACAAAAAAAACACTTGAAACATTTCGTTTCAAGTGTTACAGTTTGTTGCGTAGTTACCTCCTCCTAAGGAAGTCCATTGAAGGCGATCCCCCTTTCAAGCTCTTCCGAATCAGGTACCCTTCGATGGGCTTCCAACCCATTTATTTGGTCCCCGTTTCCTTTAGTCCTCAGCAAACTTACGATTATAAATTCATTTAACCACCCATCAACGTTCTCAACTTCCTCTTAGTCTAGCTATCAACTGATTCTCTCTTTTTGCCTCTCTAAGGCTCGTAATCTACGAGCCTCTTTTTTGTTAATTTTAGTTTTTTCTTTTTTTGCTGTAGTTGGTTCTCCCTCCCAACCTACTTTTTCTAAAAAGTGATCGTATCCTCCATGAAAATATTCCGATCGACCTTGATGAAAAATGATTAAATTTTTAGCCAAACTTTTAAGAATGAGTTCGGAGTGAGTAACAATCACTAAAGCACCGGCATAATTATCTAATTCTTCAATCAAGGCCTCTATAGACTCAACATCTAAGTGATGAGATGGTTCGTCCAAAAGTAAGACATTGGTAGGATGAGAAATTATTTTCCCTAGTAAAACTCGACTCCTTTCACCTCCAGACAATACACTTACTTTTTTTTTACTTAAGTCACCCTCAAACATCATTGCCCCACAGATGCTATGGGCAGCTTGCAAAGAAAGACTAGGATTTTCCCGTAATATCTCATCTATCACACGATTCTGCGCATCGAGTCGGTCGATATTAGTCTGGCCGAAATGCCCTAGACGGGTAGAAGGATGCTTAGTGATAGACCCCGAACTATAAACCAATTCACCTGCTAAACAATTGATCAGTGTCGACTTACCTTTCCCGTTGGCCCCAATAATTCCTATACGGTCTTGACTCCCAATAGAAAAAGATAAACCAGAAAAAATATTGTTTTCAGGTTTACTGTCATAGGAAAAAGAAAGGTCTTTTATTGTCATTAATGTTTTTCCGGGACATGAAAGATAATTAAACCGAAATCCTAAATTCTTTTCAGTATCGAGTTTTTCCATGGTCCCCATTTTTTCCATCATTTTCAATCTTGACTGAGCCATAGAAGCCTTGGAAGCCTTCGCTCTAAAACGATCCACAAGAGACTGCATTTCTTTTCGTTTTGTCTCCATATTTTTTCGGGTTAATTCATAAGCCTCTTCCTCTTGAACAATTTGCTCATAAAATTTTATAGTATCACCCTTAACTTTTTTGGCCTTTTTCCGGTGGATGCCAAGCGTATGAGTAGTAACTTTATCCATAAAATCACGATCGTGAGTAATTAACATCATTTCTCCAGGCCAATTATTGAGATATTCCTTCAACCAACGGAGTGAAAGTATATCTAGATAATTAGTGGGTTCATCAAGAAGAAGCATATTGGGACTAGCTAATAGAGCCTTGCAAAGGTTAATTCTTACCTGATAACCACCACTGAAAGTCGCAGGGTCTTTATGAAAATCTTGCTCAGAAAAACCTAGCCCAGAAAGGATGATCTCTGCTTTGTAATGTTCCCATTGCTTTTCAGAACTTAATGCCTGAACACACTCCTTGAGAACGGTAGATTGAGTGAAAGATATAATTTGTTCTAGGGCACCGATCCGATAGCCCTTGGGAATTATTAAGGCCCCGGAATCTGGGCTCTCCTGTCCAAGGATCATCTTAAATAAAGTTGACTTTCCTGTTCCATTTTTACCTACTAAACCGACGCGTTCTCCCTCATTCATAAGGAAGGAAACTCCTCCAAATAGAATCTGGGGTCCAAAAGATTTTTCAATATTATTAGCTATAATCATTATTAGGTTTGCAAAATAAAAAAGGACTTATAACAATAGCTATAAGCCCATATCGTTAAAAAAATAGTCACTATTAAAAGGAGTTGATCTCCCTGATTTTCCAGTTAGCCTAACAGTTGTATCACAATAGTATTCCAAGGACTAGTTGGTCTAAATCAAAGCTTATCCATGGGACCTGCGTATTCTACGCGCAAGCAACGCAAGTAACGCTTTCCGGCATCAAAATCATACGACCTTTTGGGATCGGGTTTAAACATCTGATACAAATTCCAAACTCTGGGTCCTCGGTTTTATTCAGAGCGGTTTCTAACCTAGCAAGTTTTCTTTGTGCAGAACCCAACGACGCTTCACTGACACCCTTACTTCCAATAGCTTCCATCCGAGTAAGACGCCCTATTGCATTATCCGGCGCAATAGGCTTAGTCGATTTTAATAGACTTTCTATTTGATGCTTCTGAGAAGCTATTTCGCTTATGATTACTTCTTTAAATTCTTCTCGCTCTCTAGAATTCATTTTTCAGAATATGCTCACCTAGATTATCGACTTACTTAAATGACCCTGCATATAAATCCGCGATCGCTTTTTTCCCATCGGACGTTAAAAACCTAGTACCCCCACCGGCGAAATGCTTCTTCTTTATTTTTGGAGATACCTTTCCCCATCGATCTTGATTCCACTTCAACCACTCCTTTGCATCTTGATCAAATACGCACAGTGGCTTATTGCACAGTTTTGCAAATTCAGCCCCCCAACCGGTACCACCTTTAACAGTTCCATCGTCAAGAATTTTTCCAACAATAAAAACTTCTTCCGCGTTATTGATTTGATGCCAGATGCTTTGCAATACTTTTTTTAATTTTGGACCATGCGTGTAAGATCGGCTCATCAGTTTGGACACGTAGACCAAACTGACCTCTCCCTTGATTAACTCTTCATTGGTTAAAAAATGCACACCGCGCTTACGGTTTGTTGAGTGACCATCAAAAGTAAAGCACACCTCTTCTACCCCATTTTTTTCTGCCTGGACACCAAATTCCTCCTCTGCTCCTTTGGCACCGCCACTAAACAATGTACAATCGCTCGATTTCATACTACCCTCCTGTTTCATACATGAATAATCTACCTTTGAGGAGAGGAACCTTTTTGAATAAAGACTCTGACCTAACCCTTACTTCCTTTGAGGAACTGTATCGTATCAGCCACACTGCGCTTCCCTAAGATAAGATCTTTCTGTTGCAAAAACTTTTCACGAAGCTTATCTGTTAATTTGGGAAGCTTTTTATATAGTCGTTTTGGCTTGCGCCTTATTTTGCAACTTTCAAGATATGCCGTTAACAATGGCATGACAATCGTGGTGTCACTATAGCAAACAACTGATTGATTTACAGTATCCGGATCTATCTTAGCCCAACTCACAGCTTCGTTTGGCGTCGCCCCTGAAAGTCCTCCTGTATCTGGACGCGCATCGGTAACTTGAACAAAATAATCATGCCCTTTAATGTCAAAGCCAAGGACTTCCTGCAGAGCAGGCTCTGGCTGCAAAATAAAGTTTTTTGGCGACCCTCCTCCCCAGACAACAACACCACTTTTGCCAATTTGCTTCGCCTCAAGAATCAGAGCAGCTGTTTCATTTACATCGATAGAGGAGTCTATGTAGATAGACTTCCCGACTAGGTTGAGTGCCGCAATATCCAACCCCAGCGTACTATCCCCTGGCGACGAAGTATAGATAGGAACTTCATAGCGGTATGCTTCTGCAATAAAACTTTTCCCGACTGTACCGCGTTCTTTTTCAACCTCATCAGCAAATTTTCCTAGTAAATAATGCAACTCCCGCGTTCCCATTCGCTTTTGAAATTCTGGCCTTGAAAATGTCCGCATCAACCAATTATCAGTTGCAGCCAACACTTCGTATTCCATGAAAATGTCGTAAATACGGATAATATCCTTTTCGAACAATTCATTATCGTTGACGAAAGGCGTCCCCTGGGATAGAGGAAGATCCAAGGAGTGATGCAAATCATGATACAAATTGGCTCCAGTCGTCACAATATAGTCAATCATGCCAGACCTTATCATCGGAACAATACAGGATGAGCCTAAACCCGCCGGAGTTAATGCTCCTGAAAGACTAAAACCAACATAGACATCCTGAGATGACATTTTCTCGGAAATTAGATGGCAAAGCTCTTGAATACGGGCAGCGTTGTACCCATTAAAGTGGTTATCAATCAAGTCTTTTACACTTAACTCATCTACTATGGGAGCAGGAGAAATTCGTTTTCCCTTTAAGTATTGACCTTTACAATCTTTCATAACAAATTATCCTTGTAACAGCGCACCTTCGCCTGTCAGATATAATATGGGGGAGATATGTATTTATCCTGTAGCATCATTGCAGTAAATAGTTTTAATATTTTCTTTTTTCATTTTGCCCCCACCATAAAGTTAAGCACGATAAGTTTCCCCATATAAACAGCTGCTAGCGTTAGGATCAACGTACCCGCAACATTCAACCCAAATAGTATATTTTCGTTCTGTTCAAGTAACCGAAAAGACTCGTAACTGAATGTAGACATCGTAGTAAACGACCCCAATAGTCCAATAGTCCAAAAAACTCGAACCTCCGCGCTAAAAAATCCTGCGTGCTCAGAAAGGTACATTATTAAACTCAAAATCAAGCTCCCTATAAAATTAACACTAAGCGTTCCCAAGGGAAAAGTTAGGGCACCACTTTGAACCCATCCGCTGATCCAATACCTCAAAATACCACCTATAAAACTACCAATACCAATTATCAACCAAAGCGGCATTTAGCACCTCCATAGAGAAACAACCCTCATACTTTGAGGATCAAGATTGTTAATGTATTGTGCGTGAAAGGTTTGCGTAAAACCCATCGCACCAAAATTTAATAGAATGCCTTACGTCATTTAATATCAGGCCAAAACCTTTAACTTAAAAGGCAACCGAAGAAAGCCCTTGCCTTCATCTTAAAGTGCTTTTCTCCCCTCCACCGCTGTCGCCATATCTTAGCATCTTTAATGATTGGTCTAATTGAATATGACTGCCGAGAAGAATAAAAGTATCCCCAGACTGGACAAGTAATTTTTGGTCAGGGTTGGCATAAGGTTTATTATTTTTTACCACGGCAACGATAATTGCCCCAGTCCTAGATGGAATATTTATATCTCCTACTGTTTGTCCACAAGCCCAGCTCTCTTCCGACACTAAGTAAGACTCCGTAAGAGTAGCTGTCAAATAGGTGGAAAACTTCTTCAGACTTTCTGTATTTAAAGCTAAGCCCCGAAACATGCTATAGCCTTCCAACCTGATCAATTCCACCTGTTGCTCTATAATATTACTAGGAACATGATAATCTCGTAGTACTCTCGAAAAAATTTCTATAGACGTCTCAAATTCTTCTGGAATTACCTGGTCCGCTCCGGCATTTTTAAGTTCCTCGACTTGATCGGTTCGCCGAGTTCGTACCATAATATTGGCTTGGGGATTAATCTTCCGTGAAAGACGAACTGTTTTTTCCGTAACCGTATAGTCTGAAATTTTTATAACTATCATACGAGCATCTCTTAAACCGGCTCGAATCAATGTCTGCTCTTGTGCGCAATCACCATAAAGAATGGTGATTCCTTCTGTTAAAGCTCTCCTTACCCGCTCACCATCCAACTCTAAAACTAAAAAAGGAATTTTCGCTTCAAGAAGCACCTGAGCAAGTGTCCTGCCCCCAACGCCGTACCCAACAATGACAACATGGTCTTTTAGCTTAGGGTCCTTACCTTCATCTGAAGTGATTTCTTTGGACTTCCATTTAGAAAACAACTTAATTGAAAGCCCGGTGGAAATCTGGATCAATAGCGGAGCCAAAAGCATAGAAAGAATAGAAACAATGAGTAGTATCTGGTATTGATGCGAGTCGAATAATCCTTGGTTTAATGCCATGGCTGAGAGAATTAGAGAAAATTCTCCGACTTGAGCCAAACGCAAACCGACTACAAAAGAAATTCTTAAAGGCACCCGAACAAGTAAACAGGATAAAGTAGTAAATACTCCTTTAACCAGAACTACAAGCACAGTAAGTGCCAGGCAAGTCAAAATAGAATCCGCAAAAACATCTATTTGTAAAAGCATGCCAACAGAAATAAAGAAAATACTGCTGAAGTAGTCTCTTAAGGGCAAGATATCAAGGATAATCTGATGGTTATATTCAGATTCAGAAATAATCATCCCGGCAATCAGTGCTCCCATGGCCAGAGTTAAGCCCATCTCCTGAGAAATCCAACCAGTGAAAAGAATTGTAAATACTACAGATAAGGTGAGATGTTCCTTATTCCCTATACGGGCAATCCACGCCAAAACTTTCGGGACAATCAAGCGAGACAGGAAAAAAATCCCAACTACGGCAACAAGTGATTTAGCTACTTCAAATATAAAGTCAAAACTAGAGTGAACTCCTGACTGACCAAGAAGAGGTAAAATGAGCATGATTGGAACTACGCATAAATCTTGGAATAGGAGAATTCCAATACAAAGTTTCCCAGACAGTGTATCTATCTCAGCGTTATCGGTAGCCATTTTCAGAACGATTGCCGTACTACTCAAAGCAATGATCAGTCCTAGAGCAATACTTTGATTTTGTTGAAAATTCATTTCCACAAAAACAAACCATGCGACAAGCGTGGTCATTCCCAATTGAAGACTACCGGCCCCTAGAACTGAAGTTAAGTTTTTGAGTAATCGCCCTAGAGAAAACTCCAAACCAATCACGAATAAAAGCAAAACGACTCCTATTTCTGCCAGTTCCTTAACCGCTGAAACATCTGAAATCAGCTTTAGTCCGTGGGGACCAATTAAAACCCCAGCAATTAGGTACCCCATTACCGAGGGAAGTTTAATCCGATGAAACACAATGTTTATTGGCAGGGAAACTAGTAATAAAAGGATAAGGTCTTCGATCAAGTGATGAACCATATATTCTGTTAAGAGTTTGTTGGTTAATCTAACTTCTGAAAATTTACAATAAATTCTAAACCCAAGGGGGCTTTGCTTGCCACGAAGGTGACCTTTTAGTGAAATAGATTAACTAATCACTCGACATATAAAAAATTCTCTTGTAAGGGGAGTTTTAAAATAAAAGTAATGTCTCCAAAATTTTAAAAACTTAATTACGATGAAGCACAAATTTTTCTTATTCAAAGTAAGCAGCGCCGCAGTCATCAAACTCTTTAATTTCGACCCTTTTTAAGCGAGCATTATCGCTATTTATCAAAATAGCCAACTCGCCAAATAGCCATCGAGAAATATTTTCAGCAGAAGGATTTTCCGAGTCAAAAGGGGGAACCTCGTTAATATTTTTATAGTCAAGGCGACTTAAAATATCAGCAACATTTTTCTTAAGGACCACAAAATCAACTCCTAACCCAATCTTGTCTAACTCCTTAGTTTCCACAGTCACAATTGCCGTCCAGTTATGACCATGCAGGTTTTCATATTTACCATCGTAATAGCGAAGCTGATGTGCAGCCGAAAATCCTGTTTTCACTGTCACCTCATACATTATCAACGATCCTTTCTTTTTAAGTTAACCAAGCACCGCTTCAATACTTTCAAATGCTGCATTCATCATAATCTCTATTTCTCCGTTTGTTATAATTAAAGGTGGAATAAAATAAATAACGTCCCCCAATGGTCTCATGAAAACTCCCCGCTTGAGTCCTTCAAGATAAACCTTATATCCTACTCGGTCTTTCAAAGGGAAAGCACCTTTACTCAACTTGTCTTGCACCAATTCAATAGCAGCTATCATTCCTCTTTGCCGGAACTCACCACACCACTTTATTTCGCTTAACGAACCGCCTGTTTCTTCAAGAAATTTAATTTTAGGCTTTAGGTTTTCTAAAAAATTATTTTTTGTCAACAAAGATAAGGTTTCGTTTGCGCAAGCACAAGCTAAAGGGTTCGCCGAATAACTATGACTGTGAACAAATAGGTTCATAGATGCTGGTTCGCCATAAAATGCCTGATAAATTTGATCGCTTGTCAATGTTGCTGCAAGGGGCAGATAACCTGAGGTAATGCCCTTGGACAAACATAAAAATGTTGGCTTTAGCCCATGGCTATCACAAACAAAAAGGGAACCCGTTCGACCAAACCCAACGGCGACTTCATCATAAATCGTATGTACTTTGTGATCCTCACAGGCCTCCTGCAGTTTTTTAAGGTAAACTGGAGAATACATTTTCATTCCAGATGCGCCCTGAACAAGTGGCTCAATAATCACCCCTGCAACAGCTCCTTTATTTTTCTCAAGTGCTTTCTCCAAATGTTCAAAACATTCAGCCTTGCAACTTTCAGGCTTAAGGTCATATGGACATCGGTAGCAATCCGGGCCTTGAACTTCAATGTTTTCCATGAGTACGTTTTTAAATTTTTCGCGAAATAAATTTATTCCACAAACCGACAAGGCCCCAAGTGTTTCTCCATGATAACTACCAGAAAGATAAATAAACTTCGTTCGTTGACTTTCTCCAACTTGTTTCCAGTACTGAAGGCTCATCTTGAGAGCTATTTCCACTGATGTCGAACCGTTATCGGAAAAAAACACCTTTGTTAAATTTGACGGTGTTAACTCAACTAAAGACTCAGCCAGATTAATAGCAGGGCTATGTGTAATACCAGCAAACATTACGTGCGCCATCTGATCTAACTGGTCCTTCAATGCTTTGTTTAGACGCGGGTGATTATGACCAAATAGGTTTACCCACCAGGAGGAAATAACATCTATGTATCGCTTTCCGTCCCTGTCAATCAAGTAAATGCCATCACCTTTTTCAATAAGAAGAAGAGGTGCTGATTCATGCTCCCTCATCTGGGTGCAGGGGTGCCAAATATTTCTAAAATCACGTTCTAGGTCGCAATTTTCCGTGTAGTCACTAGACATAAAAATATATTATAAATGAATTATAAATTATAACGCTGTGGAGAAAATTCGGGCATTTCGTCAACCAGAGTCTCTAAAATTGTTTGCACTATGTAATCAGCCTGCTTAGGTGTTTGCAATATTCCGTTGCGATAATGCCCTGTCGAATAAAAAAGATTTTTGTAACGAGAGCTTTTCCCCATAATAGGCATCAAGTCCTCAGCAGCAGGGCGTAAACCTGCCCAGCTTTCAATAAGTGGAGCATCTTTGAGGCAGGGGATCACCTCCCCCGCCCGTTCGATAAGACCCTGGATCACACCTTCTTCAATTACGGGATCGAATCCTCGATCTTCCATAGTTGTTCCCAACACAAAGCCTTTCCCCCCTCTCCACGGGGCAACATATGTCATCAAACCGTGGACAGTATAATCAAGTTGAGCGTCCTGTACTTGCACCCGACACATTTGCCCTTTGATCGGTTTTAATGGGAGAGAGAGATCGAGAGCATCTCCCAATTGCGACGACCAACTTCCAGAAGCAAGAATAAATTTTTGGCTCCTAACTTCCATCGTGCTTGTAATTGCGGCTTCCACGATTGAAGAATCACGAACAAACCCAGTCACATTTTTTTCAAAAATTTCAACCCCCAGCTTTCTGGAAGCAGCTACAAGGGCATCGTGCATTTCCCTATTATTGACCTGACCTTCCCCCACCCACAATACTTCACCACAAGATGCGGCTAGAGCTGGGGCTAATTGCTGGCATCTCGCCGGGGACCAAATTTCATGAGGAATATTTTCTTCACGAAAAAAACAAATTCGTTTTTCCCAGTCGTTTGCAAGTGACGATGAAGGCATGAGAGAGCCTTTCATGGAAAGGTGAACGGGAATATCACTTATTGAAATTAAGTCATTAATGAAATCAGGATATTGAAGAAGAGACTCCCGACAGAATCTAAAAAACCCATCTGCTTCGCTACATTCACCAAAAGGAGCCAACATGCCCGCTGCAGCCCGAGAAGCCATGAGTGAATTCATAGGATCGCCAAGAACTGCCAAGTTAAGATCCGGCCGGCATTGCTTCAACCTAAATGCAATGCTGTGTCCGATAACCCCGGCACCAATAATTACTATGTCAAACAAATCTTGCTTCATGAATTTAAGAGAATTTAAACAGTCATTCTAATATGAGAACACTTTATCCTGCCATTATCTATGATTACTCTCAAACCTAATAACCTTGATCCTTTACCCTGCAATATGCTATTTTTTGTAACACATAATTATGTACTAGAGAACAACTCGACCATAACAAAAATCGGGCGTGAGTTTTCTTGTTTTACAGTATTTTATAATCTATTTTTTGGAAAACTTAACCATGACTGATATCAAGGATAGCGAAACAACTACAGATTCTGAGTTCGCCAAAAAGGTCGCCGCGTATATAGAACCCATTCTAAAACATTTGGACACAGAGGATGTTATTATCGATAAAGATAAAATCACGGAACTTTTCGTAAAGCTATGGGAATACGAAGATGGGGAAAAATTAGACGCCCCAACTCAACGGTTGACCATTCTTGCGTTATTTATGTACACCACTCATAATGTCCTTGAAGATTATAATATTAGAATTGATCGAGCCCGCCAATACATAACCCATGCTCTTCGGGAATGGTTAAAGCCTGAAATGGAGAAAGCTATAGCAGGTGAAAAAGCATCAGCCAATCCATTCAAAGCTTTTGTCGATTCCAATCAAGATAATTTTGAAGATACTTTTGGCTGGAGACATTTCATGCCGGATGTCAAAAAAAACGATGCGACCGAATTAAACTTCAAGTTCAAAAAGTGCTGGTTCGCCGAATTTTTTATCCGTTTTGGTAGAGTCGACCATATTCCCACTGCCTGTGAATTCGACAAGATACAGTGGAAAGCCAGGGAGGATTACGTGGACTTGAAACTAACCAATCTGTTCGCAAAACTTGGAACACTTTGTCAGTTCAAATACACACCGATTAAAAAATAATTCAAAAAAAATCTAACCCGGTTTCCTTCTCGGTGAAGCACTAAGTTTATAGTAAATTCATACTTTCCTTTCACCAAAACCTAATTAAAAACAAAACAAGACCACCCGCTACTTATCCGTAAAGCAGAAGGAGTAACGAGGTATTCAAACCTGTACGTTCTAACCCCAACCCCTTATGAAACCTGAAATCACTCTCATTATAACAAACTGGAACGGATCAAAACTGCTGAGGGAATGCCTACCAACCGTTCTAGAGGCCGTGAGGTTCGACTGCCACCATTGTTACGAAGTGATGGTCATAGACGACTGTAGCAACGACAATAGTCTGAGAATCCTAGCTGACGAATTTCCGGAAGTTCGGGCAGAACAAACCCCACAGAATCTCGGTTTTCAAGAAGCAAATAATTACGCTGTAAAATTGGCAGAATCAAAGATTGTCATGCCCATGAATAACGACATTAAACTTGACCCAAAAGCCTTGCACTACCTCGCTCTACACTTTGACAACAAAGACACATTTGCAGTTAGTGGAAAAATATTTGCTTTTGATCAAACCACTTTTTTATATGGTAATAGAGGTGGCTACTTTCATAAAGGGCATTTCCATCTTTACGAAAAGCCACCGGAAGACGAGAGCCAAACCCTGTTTGCCTGCGGTGGTGCTTTCATGGTCAATCGACAAAAATATCTAGACCTAGGTGGCTTTGACTCGATGTACCACCCCCTTTATTATGAAGAAATTGACCTGTCCTACCGAGCACTCAAACGCGGATGGAAGGTCCATTATGAACCACAGTCCATCGCTTACCATAAAGTACGGGCGACAATCACTCGACAAGAAAAACTTCGACGCATTTCTTTAATCTCTGCACGAAATAATTATCTTTTTACTTGGAAAAATATCCTTGATCGACCCATGACACTTACATTTTTATTTTATATTCCTCTTTTTTTATTACGTGATTTATTCCGATTAAAATCACGGTTCTGGATCGCATTTTATATGGCACTTAAAAGACTCCCGAGAGCACTTAGAGGGCGGTCCATAGAACAGTCAGATGCTCTATATTCAGATCGAGAAATTCTTTCTCGTATCAACGCAAACTCTGCGCATTTGCGCTAATAGCCATGCCCTCAGTAGCAATTCATTGCAAATCATCAATTACTGACGGGATGGGACACATCTATCGCCAGATTAATCTAGCGAATGAACTAAAAAAACAAGGATGGGAGGTTTCTTTTTACATTCCTGACTTTGCTCCTGCTATTGATTTGCTAACCCAGGCGGAGTTCACCTCGGTTATTATGGATTCCGAATCTTCCATTGCAGAATACTTAGATAAGTTTTTTGATTTTGTTATTATCGATATGCAAGACACAACTGAGTCATTAGTTTCTTCAGTAAAAACATGTACTCGCTATATCGCTAGTTTTGAAGATTTGGGGGAAGGACGTAATCATGTAGATATTCTTATAGACTCCAATTTAGCGCCCTCAGAAACAAAAAACCTTCCTTCTTCTACGAGGGGATTACTTGGACCCGATTACTCCGTATTACACCCAGATTTTGCTTATTACCATGCCCAGTCACGGCACTTTGGGGCTTCCTCTCAGGCGGCATTGGTAAGCATGGGAGCTACCGACCCAAAAAATCTTACCGTCCCTCTAACCAGTTTTCTGCTTCAAGAAAAACATGACCTGAAGTTGACGGTTCTGATTGGACATAATGCGAATATTACACCTGAGCTTAACAAACTCTCAAACCAATTCCAGTTATTGAATATTCTAGGTCCAGTATCCAATATGGCTCAAATTTTATGGGAACATGATGCGGTAGTTTGCTCTGGCGGTGTAACCCTTCACGAAGCTATGGCAGTGGGGACGCCTGCCTTTGTCGTAAACCAAGTCGCACACCAGCAAACCAAAGCTCGGTTTGTCGAAAAATCCGGCGCCGCGATCAATTTAGGAATAGGCACCCAGTACGACGGAAAAAAACTGCGCGAAGCTCTTGGTTTTAAAAAACCGAAACTAGAGTCAATGAGTCTAAAAGCCAAGCAATTGATCGACGGACAGGGCGTTTTCCGCGTTATTGATGCGATGAACAAGTTGATCAAGATATAAATTACAAAAAAAACTACTGCCTATATTTCAGTGAGATAAGGGGTCAACTTCTTTTTTAACTCACTTTAAAATGTTAGGCAGCATCTCCATGATCACCTAGTTTATCTAACGCCAAGGCCTCGTTGAAATGAATCTCCCCTATTCCTGACTAAGTTTCACCGGCTTCACGAAAATATTTCAAGGCTATATCAAAGTGCCATTACAAACGAGTTGAAAAATAGAGCCACTGAGATAGAATAACTCTATTTTTTTCAATTGGATATGTCTGCAAGGTTGTCATTGACTCGTTGAGCTGTCGGTTAAAAATCAATGATGCCTGGTGAAAAACAGCTATTTTGCACTTGACATTATAATCTCACTACATAATAATGATAATCATAATCATAATCATAACAAACTTATCATGTTTGAAAATATGGTTGGCCAGTTTAAATAAATTTAGTTTACTTTTTTATAATTTGAGGGAGGAGCTTTTTTATGAAACAAAAGATTTTTACGCTCTTATTGATGGCTCTGGTGCTGCTGTTCTTAGGCAGTACCTCAGCATATTCTGTCACTACGGACGAGTTGAAACGGCAAATCGATTCACTTTCGGGTAAGGTGGATGATTTGAAAAAGAAAAATCGGAGGATGCGTGGAGCACCGTCCGAAGACCAAAACAAAGTTTCAGTTTTTGGTTATGGTGAGTTGCATGGAACTATTCAGGAGGGAGAGAACCAACTTGATAACCATCGATTTGTTATTGGAATTCATGCTCCTTTGGCCGATTGGGTTCATCTGAATGCTGAAATAGATTTTGAACATGCATCTCAGGAACTGGAGTTCGAACTCGCTCACCTGGACTTTTTGGTGTCCTCCACTCTTAATTTTAAGACGGGAGTTATGTTGATGCCGGTGGGAGCTCTTAATGAGTTCCACGAACCTAATCGGTTCTATACAGTGGAACGCCCCTACCTACAAAGCCAAGTCATTCCTTCAACATGGAGTGCCGGGGGTGCTGGTATATTTGGTAGTAGTGGTGGAATGAACTACAGGCTTTACATCGTCAATTCCCTGCAATCTGTCAAACAAGCGGGTGCATCATCTGGTAGTGGAAACGGTAATGGCGGTTGTGATCTCCAGTTTAAAGATACTAGTGGTATACGCAGTGGCCGCGGACAAATCAATAAAAGGTGCTTTGAGAATGTGGCCGCCACCGGTCGTGTTGAGTGGCCCATGTTAGCTCCTGGCCTTTCGGCTGGGGCCTCCTTCTTTGCTGGAAATACCACTCAAGGTAAAATAGATGAAGGCGGATTTATGGGCCTTCTTGAAGGGGATATCAATTACCGTAAGGGTTGGTTTGAGATGAACTCGACTATCGTGAACATCACTATAGAAGACGCAGCCGAGATCAACCAGTTTGCGCAAGCAGAAGGCACCGCTAGTGGAGCCGTAGGTGATCGGATTTTTGGCATGAACATTCAGACGGCTATTCATATTCCTCAATTAATGGGTAAACAAACGAAGCAGGATTGGATCGCTCATGCCATGTATGAATCGATCGATACTCAGGCGAGTTTATCAAGTTGTTTGGCTACCGCAGCTGGTGCAACTAATTGTGCCGTCGATGATAAAGCCTCTCGTGACATCGTCACTTTTGGAATTACTTACAAACCAATTCCTGCTGTGGCTCTTAAACTGGACCGTACTACCTGGTGGTACGGCAACGAAACATCTAAGTACACTACAAATATTGGTGTTGCCTATATGTACTAGTGCGTGGTAGGCACTCTACCCTGATATCTGGAATCTTTTTTCCTCCAATGGAGATTCTGGGTATCAGGATTTTTTTGTTTGGGAAGCAAAATATTAGGCGGTTGAATGCAACCTCATAAAAATTTTTCGCCCCATAAATTTTAGGGCTAATACATGCTAAAAACATTTGTGGAACTCATAGAACTTTTGGGTCATCTACTATTAACAATCTGAGTTCTTTTCTCCTCAAGAAAAAATGCTATTGCATTTAAATAAGAAGCATCCTTTACAGTTATCGCCCTTTTCAACTTTTTTATATTTTTTGTTTGTTGCCCACTCGCACTTCCACGCATGAGTCCAACGAGTCCAAAAGCCACAAACAAAAAGAATGCTTTTCTTATCTTTCCTCTTTTCTCTCACCAAAAACAAAAAAAAAAGATGGCCCGACAGAGTCATCTCGTTTAATTTCTTTATCCGATGGTTTCGAAGGTGAGGGAGTAAAGAAAATAGCTACAGACTACTATTACTAAATTATTAACTCATTGAATTTAAATAGTTAAAAGCCTACATTACTATTAAATAGGAATTGCAAATATACACGAGCCTTAATAATATGCCTGTCGATTGAAATTACTTTATTTTCATTTGTCAGCTTCTTCATTTGTTTGATTATAATCAAATATAACCGTTATTTATTTTCTGCCTGCTCAAGGTCTTCTTGAAGTTCTGCGGTACTGGAACTTGTCGATAATCCAACCTCAAGTTTATTTTCTTTAGCTTTTAATTTTTCTTTGACAAGTATGTTTGCAATTTGAGATGCCTTTATTTTTTTGTTGCGAAGTACGTGAGTCATTAAAATAAATGGCAATGTGAATCCTACACCAAGATGCAGATATTCTATGGTTTCACGCAACTCTTCTTTTGCGACATAATAAAGCAGATATGCTGTTATCATCTGAAATGCTGGCAGTGCAACAAGCAATATACCAAAAGCTTGTTTTGGCTTTTCCTCCCAAGTATCTCGCACATGTGTTCCCATTACATAGCCATAAGTAACCATCATTAAGAATGCTACAAACCCATGGACTTGTAGGGCAGAGAATTGGAACGGATGCTTTTCAAGGCCAAATTCACCTTCAACTATAAACCAGGTTTTAAGGATAAAAAAAACCACACCACTACACCATGCAATAGCAAAAAGAGCAAAAAGCCATATTCGCTGAGGTTTTTGAATTTTGGCTTTATCCATTTTCTAAAGCCTCACATAAGTCTTGAATCTTGCCGTTTTCATCAACAGATATTGCTTTAGCTCCATATGAATTAAAAATTGGCATGAGGTTTATATCCAAAAAAGCTACTTTTGTTAATGCGTCAGCTAACATGCAACTTGATGCAAAAACTGAAACACTTCTTTTATCTTTAACTGCCTTTTTCGTTGACGAGTGAATAATAGAATTTTTGTTCCTATCCATATAGTAATTGCCGCTAGTTGCTAAGGCAGCTTGATGCATAGGAGTGCGTATTATGGATTTTAAACCTTTAGCATTTGACGCCTTAATACCAACTGATTGACCTGACCATTCTTTCATACGTAAATCACCACCCGCATTGACAGTTATGTTCTCTACCAGATTTTCCACCATACACAGCGCTCTGTCGACAGCATAACCTTTGGCTATTCCTCCTAAGTCCAGTAGCGCTTTTCTTTTAAAGCTAATATTTCCATTCACTATTGATACATCTTGCCAATTTGCCTGTTCATCATCGACATTAGGAAGGTAATCTGGAAGTAAGCCGTTTCTCACTAAAGTGGGGGCGATAGAAATATCATAGATACCGTTGGTTATTTTGCTTAAAGTCAATGCTGCCGTCAGCACTTCCTCCATATCTTTAGAAATAGGACAAGAGTGCCTGTATGCTTCCCTGTTTACGTATGAAAGCTCACTATCAGGATTATGAAAACTCATTAAGTTTTCAATCCTCTGTATTTCAGAAAACACATACCCCGTTATATCAAGCAAAGCGTTGTCATCACTTTCTGATGACACACTAACTTCAACATAAGTACCGAGTAGAGGTTTGCATCTTTTGATGTGATTAGTTGCAGATTGTGTTGCCAGCATGACCAGACTCTGTCCTCACTCAAAACTACAAATGTTTTAGCACTTGATCCCAGGTATGAGTTAGCCGATTAATACCTTCAGTAATATGGCGAGAGGATAAAGTAGCTCCTGAAATACTTTTTATTTGCTCATCCAACTCTAGGTACTCAGTATGGTCTTTACCCAAAAACTGAGCAAGCCACTTGGGGTGCCTAACTTGAGACCCATAAGCTTCACGATATTGTAAAATCTCAATTCCTTTCACTTTGCCATCTTTAGTTAAAGCCACAGCTATATCTATATATTCATGTTTACCTACAACCTGGTCAATAATAAACCACCCCCCAGTTTCGGTTTTCCATGCCTTTAATTCATCATTATAAACTCTTGTATCAGATGCATCCTCAATAGAGTCCATTTGCTCGTCTGTCAGCACTACTGTTACAGGATTCATAGAGGTGCTTTGCCACAACACCTCTCTTGCTTGCTCTGTGCTGAGGTATACCTCAGCATAAAGATCCGCAACAGGTAATAATGCAAGGCCAACAAATGCTACAACCTTCAAAAAAAACTTTTTCATCGCATAAAATCTAAATATTATGTTTTAAAGCTCGTAGCCAACCATGCAATCAAGTAGTCGGTAGTAAATTTTACTGAGTATGGGCTAACAAAATTTTTGACTCTAAAATCAACGCGTTCCCATTAGCATTTTCTTGGGCCACCTTAAAATGCTTGGAAGCACCTCCATGATCACCCAGTTTATCTAACGCCAAAGCCTCATTAAAATGAATCTCCCCAATTTCTGACCGAATTTCGCCGGCTTCACGAAAATGTTTCAGGGCTATATCAAAGTGCCCTTCTTTATAATGCAAAATGCCCTCATCGTTATGGGTGTTTGCTTCCGGATCAGATTCTGTGGGCAAACTTAAAGGTCCTTCAGGAAGGCTTGCCATGACATCTTTACTCTCCTTAGAATCGGACACCTTGGAAGTATCTTTTTCTCCAGAACACCCCATACCAAAAACAAAAAACACCAAAATTAGGAAAAAAATTATCTTTTGCATTTAAATTTTCTCCTTAGCTTAAGATTAATTAAAGAAGGACTCATTCGCTTCGAATTGGGCCCATAACCAACCACCAATGGCTAACGTTGCTTGATTGCGTCGATAACCTCATCGGTCCGGGAAGAAACCGCATCAATCCGGGTGGAAATTTCAGCAACTCGTGAGTAAAACTCATTAATACGTGAAGAAATCTCTGCGGTTTGATTAGAGATTTCAGAAAGAAATTTTGTCATCTCATCATTATAAAAATCATATAAAACAAATTCTATAACTGAAACATTAAGAGCAATCCAAAAAAGAGAAAATGCAATGACCGTTAAAATAAATTTTGTGTACTTATCTGGACCCATGATAGCCTCCTAGAAATATAATACCATCGTCGTTCAGATTGTACTCTTCTTACATATAGCAAGCGAACCATTTACAGGGTTTAAAAAATCCATAAACCATTATTTACCCGCTAGAATGATACTAATTTTCATTACAATTTTAACAATAGTTCACTAGATGTTATGTTGCGGCATATGGAACTAGAGGTGTTAAGTTATAACGAAAAAGAAATACAAACGATACGCCCTTATTTAAAAAGAAATGTTAGCTCAGACTGATTAATTATGGTCGGCATATAGATCACTTCACGTGCTTAACGAAAATAAAATTCTACCTCTTGGTTGGCTGGGTAACATTAACGATAATTTATAAAATTCATGGCTATATCAAAGTCCTTTTCCTTGACCGCGGAAATAACAGCCTGCAGATCATCACGATTTTTGCCGCTAACCCTTACCTGGTCATCCATAATCTGTCCCTGAACTTTGACACCGAGTGTCTTCAAAAACTTTACGATCTCTTTTCCTTTGTCCTGCGGGATCCCTTTCTGAAGCTTTATAATTTGTCGAACCGTATTTCCACCGGCCTGCTCGACTTTCCCGTAGTCAAGAGCTTTCAGAGAGACCTCGCGACGTACTAGCTTGCTCTGCAGAACATCGATAACGGATTTTAATTTGTATTCATCATCAGAGACTATCGCCAATTGATTTTCTTTTTCTTCCAACTTTATTTCGCTCTTGCTTCCCTTAAAGTCATATCGCTGACGGATTTCTGTCACCGCCTGGTTGACTGCGTTTAGGACTTCCGCCATATTTACTTCTGACACGATATCAAACGAACAACTTTTTGCCATTGAACCTTATCTCCCTAATACGATTTAAATAACACTATTATAGAGTTATTAGTTTAATTATGACAAAAAAAAACTGGCCCTTCAATCAGGGAGAAGACAACTCTTAATCGAAGAACCGGGAAGGCATTTCCTATCTCACTGCCATGAAATAAGAAATGTTAAAAAAAATCGACTAAATTAAGTTGCAAGTAAAACAAATTAAACTATTGATATTAAATAGACATCTTCTCTAAACATTTTTTCATTGCTGAAACACTACTTGAGTGAGTTCGGCCAATTTGAATTCCGTTAATTTGAGCCATACGCACGGTGCCTTCGACCATAGTATGAGCAACATTTCCAGTACAAATAACAATCTTTTCAAACTTACTCAGGCGTTTGACCATATCTGGAAACTTTTTACTAAAAACTTTCATATTGTTAAATCCAAGGCTATGGCCCTGCTTTAAATAATAAGGTTTTAATCTATCTAGCCCACCTAAAATAGCAACACTCACAATATTATCCTTTCTTTTACAACCTACTCAAATTTATAAGAGGCGCCCAAAACATCAACATAATAATGATAATCATTATCATTATTATGTTGATTGTCAACCTATTTTTTTAAATAATCTAAAAAAAATGAACTTTAATGATTAGTTGCAAAGGTTTACGAGTGTGTCAGGGGAAACTAAGATGATACCCTGCTTGATATTGGCGATCAACAACCTGGGTCTGGAGGGTTAAAAAACTTAAAAGTCCGTTTGACCATTAAGGCGAGTTAGCACTTCGTATCCATTGTCCAGCACGGCGACTGTATGCTCAAATTGGGCCGATGCTAATCCATCCTGGGTAACGGCCGTCCATTTATCAGGAAGAATTTTAAGATCGGGTTTTCCTTCGTTGAGCATCGGCTCAATAGTAAAAACCATTCCCTTTTTTAATTCGACTCCTTCCCCAACTTTTCCAATATGAAGGACTTGTGGATCTTCATGAAAATTTCGCCCGATCCCGTGACCACAAAATTCCCGCACCACAGAATATCCCTTCCCTTCAGCTATATTCTGAATAGTGGCACCTATATCACCGAGATGCGCACCGGGCCTCACCAACTCAATGGCCCGCTGTAGGGACTCTTTACAGGTTTCAACCAAGCGACTAACTTTTTTCCGAGCCGATCCGACATAAAACATTCGACTAGTGTCACCGTGAAAACCATTTAGGTAGGTGGTGATGTCCAAATTTACAATATCACCATTACGTAGCTTACGATCAGAGGGAATCCCGTGACAAATTTCTTCATTGATGGAGGAACAGATACTCTTTGGAAACCCTCTGTAGTCTAGGGGTGAAGGAATAGCACCATGAGAGATAATAAAATCATGACAAAGTTGATTCAGTCGATTAGTTGTAACCCCTGGCTTAACATAAGGCTCAATCATTAGAAGAACTTCTGCCGCAAGTTTAGCAGAGTTGCGCATTACTTCTAAATCATCATCTGTTTTTATTTGAATCATGCAAATACCCCAAGTTTCTCAAACTACGTTTATCGTCACGCCAATTATTTTTCACCTTCACGAAAAGATTTAGATATACTTTGCAACCGAAACGTTTCTCAATTTCTTCTCGCGCTGGTTTCCCAAGCTTTTTCAACATGGCTCCTTTTGCACCAATTAAAATTTTTTTCTGTGAAGTTTTTTCAACAATCACCAAGGCGTCAATCACCCAAACACCACCGTGACCCTCATGGGTTCCTTCAACAACTACCGCGATGGAATAAGGAACTTCCATACGCGTTCTTTGCATAACTTTTTCCCGCACAATTTCTTCAATCAAGAACTCTTCTGAGCAGTCGGTAATCATGTCGTCCGGAAAATATTTAGGGCCTTCCGGCAAATAATTAAGAACAGTTAGTCCAAGATCTTTTAATCCATCTGAACGTAATGCGGAAACTGGAATAATTTCATTAAAGTCGAATTTACCGTCAGCTTCAGCTATCAAACTAAGCAAATCCGGTTTAGACACAAGATCAATTTTATTAATAATTAGAATTTTGGGAGACTTGACACCCTTCAGAGTGTCTAAAACAAATATATCATTTTCAGCAAAACCCTGATTCGCATCAACAACAAACAAGATAACATCTACGTCCCTATAGGTACTAAGCGAAGCCTTGACCATTAACTGGTTAAACTGAGAAGAAGTTTTGTGGATTCCCGGGGTATCCAGCAGAATGACTTGCCCTCGGGGGAAATGAACCACTCCGGTAATTTTATTTCTAGTCGTCTGAGGTTTGCTCGATATAGCTGCAATTTTCCTCGTAACAAGATGGTTGAGAAGTGTAGATTTACCCACATTGGGCTTACCGACAATAGCAGCATAACCAGATTTAAAATTGTCTTCTTTTTTCAAGGCTAAATAGGAAAAAAATTAATCAAAATAAGAACGAAAGATCATTAAAGCAATAAAGGCATGACTTCCAAAGATGAAGAAATAACTGTAACATGATGCCTCAACACAGTCTTGACATATTATTTAATTTAAAACCAAGCAACATAATTTCTATTAAAACAAAATAACATTTTGACTCCTATACTTAACCCACAAAGGATTTGTGCTTACAGTGAAGACCAAAAAATCAGAACAATTATCTTTAAAAATGATTGAACGCTAGAAATAATTTCAAAGCATGAAAAAACAACCATTAGGACTGTACATTCACATCCCATACTGCATACATAAGTGCGGCTATTGCGACTTCAATTCTCATCCAATCAAACACGATGAAATGGACCACTATATTGATGCTCTAGTTGCTGAAATGAAACATTATGCAAAAATATATTCGAAAACCAATATCATAAAAACTATTTTTCTTGGTGGAGGAACGCCAACCACGTTAACTGTTTACCAATTAGAGCGTATTCTAAAAGAATGCGTAAAAAAATTTAAAGTAGCACCCGATGCCGAAATAACAGTTGAAGCCAACCCCGCAACTGTTGATGTAGAACTGATGAAATCAATACGTAAAACTGGGTATAACCGTATCAGCATAGGGGTACAGTCGTTTGATAAAGCTGAATTAAAACTATTGGATCGAGCACATGGCCCTGAGGAAGTACATTCAACCGTTGACTGCGCAAGAAAGGCTGGTTTTGACAATCTTTCTTTAGACCTTATGTTTGCCATCCCAAACCAATCACTTTCATCGTGGGAAAGCAATCTCGACAAAGCTTTGAAAAAAAACCCAGAGCACCTTTCTACCTATAATTTAACCATCGAGCAGGGAACAGCTTTTTCAAGACTCCAGTCTAGCGGCAAACTAATCATGCCTGAAGATGACCACCAACTAGACCTATACAAAAAAACAATCGAACGCCTCACAACAAAAGGATTCCATCACTACGAAATATCAAATTTTGCTCATCAGGGGAAAGAGTGCAAACATAATATAACTTACTGGAGAAACACAAACACCCTAGGAGTAGGTGCAGGAGCATCCTCGTATATAAATGGGACTCGATTTAAAAATATTAATCTGCCAGCTCATTATATCCGACAAGTAAAGGAGGAAGAAACCGCAGTTGAACACAGTGAAACCCTCGAACCCCGCCAAGCTATGGGTGAAACTATTATGCTGGGATTGAGACTACTTAAAGGTATCAGCATTCATCAATTTGAAAGTCGATTTCAAGTTTCTTTTACAAGCTTATTTAAAAAAATTATTTATTCATTAAAAGAAAAAGAACTAATCCTTATCGAAGATGACTGTTTGCGACTCTCTCCAAAAGGACTTTTTTTAGCAGACTCGGTAATTTTAGAGTTTATTTAAAAATACAAACCATCAAAAAAAGGCACAATGATAATTCATCAGATCTTCGAAAGGCATACCAACATTCTCTCAGTTTCCTCGAAGAGCACTACTATATTCATTTTGACCCTTATCTTTTTTTTTAACACCGCAGATTTCTCTCTAGCCGACCGATCAGAAACAAGTCGATTGATGCGACATGCCGCTAACCTCAGCCAAAACGGAAAAAACCAGGAGGCATTAAAAATATTCATAGAAATAACCCGCATGGAACCCAATAATTTTTATGGATACAACAACTTAGGGATGGTATATAGCCAGATGCAAAAAAATAAAAAAGCACTCAAAGCCTATGAAAAAAGCTTGTCCATCAACCCGACCTTCCCAATGACACTCAATAATATCGGCTCTTTACATATGGCAATGGGGCATTATGACAAGGCTGAAATGTTTTTAAAAAAAGCTTTGTCGTTGTTTGGATCATTTCATCTGGTATCAACGAACTTGGGAGAACTTTACTTTAAACAAAAACGCTATAGTGAAGCCATGACTTATCTAAATAAGTCATTAAAAGACATGCCCTCTTTCCCTCCTACTCATAGACTCCTAGGGGAACTCCATCAGGCAGAGGGGCGTATGGACGAAGCAGATAAAGAATTTAGTCTCTTTAAAGAACTACAATTAAAATCTAAATAAATTTTAATAACAGTTAATAATAAATGAACGAAACTCTAAATTCCCTCTCCAAGCTAATTAAAATCACAGAGACTCTCATGGGAGATGACGGTTGTCCATGGGATAAGGTGCAAACCCGCGAGTCTCTCAAACCATATCTGGTCGAGGAAACTTATGAAGTGCTAGAAGCCTTAGACGAAAACGATCCAAAAAAAATCAAAGACGAACTAGGGGATCTGTTATACCAGATATTATTTCATTCAAAAATTTCTAGCCTAAAAGGTGAATTTAACTTCCGGGACGTAATAGATAATTTAAGCGAAAAAATGGTTCGACGCCACCCGCATGTATTTAATGGAGTAAAACTAGACACTCCAGATCAAGTGATCGGACAGTGGGAGGAAATTAAAAAAAAGGAAAATAACAAATCAAACCAAAAATCTATTTTGGATAGCGTCCCAAAAAATCTTCCAAGTCTAATTAGAGCACAAAAACTTCAAAAGAAAGCCGCAAAAGAAGGGTTTGACTGGGAACAAATAAACGACGTATTCGATAAACTCGATGAGGAAATCATAGAGTTCAAAGAGGCTGTACTAAAAAAAAAGAACCCCGACATTCAAAGCGAAATCGGGGATATTATTTTTGTTGTCACCAATATCGCCAAGTTCTACAAGGTTGATGCTGAGGAAGCACTTCGATCCACAAATAACAAATTCATAAAACGGTTTCAGTACATAGAGCAAAAAATAAAAGAAAAAGGGGAAACTCTTAAAGATTGTCCCCTAGAAGAAATGGAACGTTACTGGCAAGAAGCAAAAAAAAGATAAGCTCCTTGTTTTTTCAAGATAACTCGTATTACTGCTCGTAGATTCTTCCGCGCCATTCAGTGCGCCTAAGCAATAGAGTCTGCAACATCGAACTAAACATGATCATGACCATCAAAACAGCGCCCAGAGGGAAAAGAAAAACGTTTTTCCTTTCTAAGCCTAACTCATGACAGAGTCCCAGTCCCGTGGCTAAAGTTAACGCAAGGCCTAAAAGCGAAATACCTACCCACACGCCCCCCGCACCTATCCACAAATTGCACATGACAACAATATAAGGTGTCAAGAGAAAGCAAAGAACCATAGCCATATAATAAGATGCCCTGAAGACAGAACTTTTCATTGCCAAGAAAATATTTTTTCTCCAACCCATCCAGATTTCTCTCATAGAGTGATACATGCGAATTGAGAATAAATTCTTCCCATCTGCCACTAAAACAGAAAGGCCATTCAACTTTGCTTTTTTGGCAATCATTATGTCTTCGAGAACTTCATTGGCAACGCTAAGATGCCCACCAATTTTCTGATAAGCTTCTTTCTTAAAAAAAAGAAACGCACCAAATCCCATAGCGCTTTGATGACTCTCGCTATTAACTTTTCTGAAATTTGTAAGGGAAGCGATAAACCCGAATATTACGGGCTGAACCACTCGCTCCCAAAACGAACCAAATATTACTGCAGGCATTAGCGTCAACAAATCAAGATCTTTACATACCATAGTGTGAACAGCGGTTTTCAATGCGTGTGACTGGTATGTAAGATCGGCATCGGTAAACAATAAATATTGACCACGGGACCTCTGATAAGCTTGGTGCAATGCATAAGGTTTGCCCGTCCACCCTGACGCCAACTTTGCTCCAGCAATAAATATCAAGTTGGAATACTGCTCTGCCATTGAGGAAACTATTTTTGGTGTATTGTCATTGGAATTGTCATCCACAACGATGACTTCAAAGTTCGGATAATCTTGATTCAACAATGACTCCACACATTTCTTCACATCTCTCTCTTCATTTCTAGCAGGAACACACACTGAAATATACGGGTAGGCAACCAATTCCTCCTTAACCGGATAAATCCGAATAAGATAGATCATATTTATAGAAAGGTAAGTAACTATAAAAATAATCAAAAACAACTGAAAAGTTGTCACAAGAATCATGAGCTCTAAGTTTAAAGTAGCGTAAGGATTAAGAATAAATGTCGTTGGATAAAAATTTTCCAACAACTGACAACCGTAGACCACAGACCAACATGAAAGGTAAATTATACACGTACGGTTTAAAACGAATCAACTCACTGAAAATTAAATTACGGCAACCTGCTTATATGCTAATATGGTAATAGAGAACCTAAAATATTAGTTATGCTTATACACACCCCAATCTCCTTAAAAACAAACAAATTTTTTGTTTTTTATTTCTTTCTATTTTTCACCCTTGTGGTGTTCCCGTTTCAGCAAGAAACAGCAGAAGCACTTTGCGTCAAAGATAAAAAAGCAAACCTTCGCTCGGGACCAGGAAAACACAACGAAAAACTGTGGACCGTATTAAAATATATGCCCTTCAGACAAGTTGGTAGAGAGGGT
>Ga0209043_1000398_pt1 | contig 27531 bp, 20 predicted proteins | sample SaaInlV_100m_DNA_3_FD_184654 | JGI IMG/M metagenome (GOLD analysis project Ga0209043, IMG submission 184654) | Marine microbial communities from expanding oxygen minimum zones in the Saanich Inlet - SI037_S4LV_100m_DNA (SPAdes) (version 2) | ecosystem: Environmental > Aquatic > Marine >... | reverse complement strand
AGACTCTTCACAAACTGAACGACTGCTTCAATCTCATCTGTACTCAAGAAGTCACCCCAGGCAGGCATTGCGGAACCGGTAAGACCATGTGTAACTGTATTGATAAGGTCCTTATCTCTTGGCAGTTCACCAGAGTTGGTCCATCGAATCTTGAATGTTCCTTGAATAAAGTTTCTAGGCTTAGTGAACAATCGCTCGTGAGAAGGACCATCCCCACCACCCTCAACTCCATGACACCAGACGCATCGTTTGAAATATACTTTTTTCCCAGCTTCAAGCTTATCCTGCTGGATTGGGTCTGCCGGCATATCCTCAGCATAAGCAACCCCGGCAATCATAACCGAAAACAAAAGAGCTAAAAAAATCTTCAGCGTCTTTTGAGCTTTAGTTTTAATGTTCATTTTTAAATCCCCACTCAATATTTTTAAGGTTATTCATCAACCAACTTTAAATAAATTAACTTCTTATTCAGCCACAGCACCTTCTGTATCAAAGGTTCTTGGATGCCACCCGGTATACCAGTATTCAAAAAGAATAACCTTCCAGATTTCATCCGTGGTCAGATGCTCCTCCCAAGGAGGCATTGCTGAAGACCAAGGCGTTGACTCATTAGGGAGCCCTGGCCCACCTTTAGATACACGCCAGAACAGGAAAGACTCCTGAAGCATAGCAATAGTACCCGGATCAATAAAGTTAGCTGGCGTTGGGTTGAATGCGTGGGAGAACATTCCCAGCCCGTTCAACTGATCACCATGACAGAAATGGCAATTCTGAAAAAAGACCGTTCCACCCTCAGTTACATTTTTCATATATTCCGTTTTATCAAGGAACGGGAAACTATCTTTGTAATTATCCTGCTCGTCAGTTCTAAACGGATTACCGATTTCCTCGAGCTTGTAAGTTTTACCGTGCACCTTAGTAGTAGAAGGTGGTGCCGGATGAACCGTTCTAAGCTCAACAGGCTCAGCAAATGAAGGATAAATTGTATTATAAGTTGCAAAGCCGACTAGTATAGGCATCAACGTGAACACAACCACTCGAGCTAGCTTATACTCACCTATAATGGTTTTAACTATAGGGGATCTAAACTCCCGGAAAGTGATTGGATCTTGACTGATATAAAGAAAAGTTCCGATCGACCACAGCATCATATATGTTATGAAGAGAGTCCATGGAATATGGGGCGAAAGGATAGCATCGTAAAAATAAAACCCTAAAAGCCATACATACAAGGCTTTAAGTGCCATAGGTGGTTTCAACCTCATACCCACATTCACAATAATCATATACAACACAAAAAGCAGATAATAAACATAGCGATTGGTTACCCATCCGGCTTCCTTAGGCGTAAAGATAGGAAACAATCCATAATGGAAGACGGCTAAACCACCTACCGCCAGGATCAAACTAAGTAATGTTTTATTCATTTGTACCTTCTCCTATCGTTTAGCCTTCTGTCTGACTGATAAAATCAACTAATTTATCGATAGCATCTACCGATAGTTTATTTTTAAAATCCTGAGGCATGACCCCCTCTGGATAAAGTTCATTTTCTTCTTCATTCATAACTATATATGCATTGGGATTCAAAATTGACTCCCGCACGTACTCCTTAGTACTCTTTGCTTTGCCCTTATAACGTGGATCCTTAATGCGTTTCGGAGCATTGATCTTCTCATGCAACTTAGGCCCAAGCTCTCCTACCGCACCTTCAATACCAGGTATCGTATGACACAAAGGACAACCTAAGGTATTGATCATATCACCAATGGGTTCAGATCCAGTAACAAATACCGGCGCCTCTCCACCACCTTCATCAGCAGTTTCAGCAGGCCCTTCATCAGCTGAAGGAAGTGGCACAGTCACCTTAGAGTAATCACCAGGCTCATTGTATGACTGCAGATAAGCGATAACAGCATTCACCTCAACATTAGTCAAGCTGATCGGAGGCTTACTGATTACTGGCATCGGGCTTACCGTATCTCCGGCCTTACCATATCCTTTAACAACGTAACAGCTAGGACACATCATAGACTCACGGATATAATCCTCAGCAATCATGCCATCAAACCCCGGAGCACCAGCCCTTCTATACTCCTCTGGAATCTGGTCTGGAGCCCCTTTAATGATATTAGACTTAGGCTCGTTCTCTCCTACAGCAACGGGCGAAGTCTTATATCTCTCTTCTTTTACTCTTTCTAAACCACGAGTCCCAACACCGAATAGATTAGGACATCGACCGATATTATCCCCAGCATCGAAGGTATGACAGAGAGGACACTGCCCTTTACCGATAGCCTTCTGACCTGCGATCTGCTCCGTACCAAAGATAATAACTCGTCCCATTTCAGCATACTCTTCCATTGTAACCTCACCTACAAAAGCTGTAGCCTTTGGGGGTGGATCAGAACGTTGCTGCGGCAACCAGTTACTATAACCTGCAAGAAGAACAGATATCGTAGTCCACCAGAAAAAAGCGCGAATAATAGGCGGAGACTGATTTTCAATTTGCATACTCTTAAAGAAAACACCCCAAGTAAGCAACAGTAAAAATATTGTCAACACCATCTTTCCAAAAAAGAAGGCTAGCTGCTCCTGCTGATTGAGGCTAAACATATGCACCGCCTCAAGAAACATAACAACAAGAAAAGCTCCGAATATGCCTCCCCAGAATGTCGTGCTAACATTTTCCCGCTCTCGGCAATGCTTTACGACGTTGCTAAATGTGTAAAGCGAAAAAAGCGTAAACATTATTGTCAAGAACGTCCATAAAATATCACGTTGCTCAGGAAGCATCCCCCTACTCCTCTCGTTTTATGATTCTCAAAAATTAATATTGTTTAGTAAAATTATACATACAGTCCTATTCCTAACCAACAGTTATTGCTGAGCTGGAGCTGGAACTGCGTCTGACGCCTTATCTTTTGCTGCCTTAGCACTCAAACTTGCAACCCAGAAAACAATAACAAACTGAACCCATACAAAAAGAGTATTAAAAGTCAGCATCTTCCCTGCTTCACCAATGGTTAAGGTGTAAGCATCAGGAGAGTTATCTCTTAACACCTCGGTTACATGCCAGAACAGTCTTACAGCAGAACGAATGTACCCCATCAACCCCATCAACCAGGTAAATGAAATCGCGAGCAGGAAGATAGCATAGGTTCCTACTTTCGACTGAGTACCCCATTTAATATCCCCCATAGACTCAGAGTCCTTAAACATGGAGATATTGATAGCTGTACCCGCAAATAATGTCGTCAGAGTAGTAGTCACCTGTGGCACCGACAGCCCAACACGTTGATTGGCAGGAAGAAAATACCCGTAGACACCCAAGAAAATAATATTCAAGGCCGCACCAATGAAAATAGCTGTTATCCAACAGTTACCCACGGTCGCCCATGGAACTGTTATTTTTTTATTAGACCTTTGATAAAGCAGAAAACAAAGAACCGTACAGGTGATCATCAAGTTGACCGCCGTATTCTTTGCAGACATAACTCCAAAGTGACCAACAATTGGATGCTGGGCACCCCCCATTTCTTTCAATTCACCAGGGGTCATAACGATCGTATGAGGAGTCATCCACATCGTAAAACAAACAATGAGGAGGAGGACCATATACTTACAATATTTCATGTATCTCTGCGATCCATTTACCCTTGACATACTGTTATGCAGGTAGGAGTTTGCAGCGAAGAACAGCAAACCAATCATCACCGCCTGAATGATAAACAACCAAGCCATAATCCCGCCCATCAAGGTGATACCCATCTGCTGACGGAACGCATACACTTCTTTCATCAGCCAGTAACCCGCAAAGGGCAGAGGGATCAAACCGAAAATACAAATAAACATTGCGACGTAACAAACCCAATCATAATGAGCTTTAGTTTCTTCATCTTTTGCGGTCAGATAATGATAAGCAGCGTAAGCACCAACGATACCGCCACCAAACACAATATTCCCTAAAATTCTATGAACCCCGACTGGATTCCACAAAGTTGAATGAATTACGTGCCATATGTTACCTAAGAAACGACCCTGCTCATCAATCCCACCAGGAGCCTGCATAAAGGTAGCCCATGAATTTGCAAGGTACATCAAGACTGTTCCGATAAGGTTAAGCAAAACAGAAAGACTACAATGGATCCATTTCAAAAAACCACCATCATTCATCTTGTCCCAGCCGTAGTAGTAAACATAAAGAACACCACTCTCAGCCAAAAACATCAATGCATAAACATGCATTACTGGTCGGAAGATAGTTGCCATGTATTTAAAGAAACCAGGAAACAACGTGATAAATGTAAAAAGCAAGATACCACCTAAAATCGCAGTCCATGAGTATGCAGTAAGACTAACCTTCATAAGATCATGCGCTAGCCGATCGTATTTCTCTGACATCACTGGATCACTTTCACGACTACGAATCCCAACAAACTCAATCAACATACAGAAAATTGGCACAGCCAAAACAAAACTACCAAAGTACAAGTGCTGCTGGTTGGCTACCCAAAGCATTATTCGACTAGGGACAAAGTCATAATTATTGTAGTCGTTATCCCCTAACTCAGGTGCTGGGGCTCCACTAACAGGTCCCTTCAAAGGATTTCCTTCGAAATCCTTATAGAACACGTCCTGACTCCATTCGATCTCAGGTATGCCTTCACCCTCAGCATCGTCTTCTGCAGCCATTACTTCTTTCGCAAATGCTTGCTCAGCAAAGGCCTGCTCAGCAAAAGCTTCCTTGGCGAAAGCATCTCCCGCTAACCCCGGCATCATATAAATTGCAAACGCAAAAAACAGAGCAACGGGCAGAAAGTTAAACGTTCTAGTTTTACCCAGCATAACCTTGTCCTCCTTTGTGGACTTGATAAACATAATTAGTTTCTAATTCATAATAAAAAATATTCTTAAGCATAAACCTATTGTCGATTTATTGTAATAAAACAAACTTCAATTCTTAAAAATGACTTCCAAGTGTTTTTAAGAACCTTTTTTCGGTTTAAAGCTATTAGATAACTCACTTTTCAAAAAACAGCCCAACAAAAGAATGCATAACTCTATCTAATTTTTAAATTTTTTAACATGCGTACAATTTCATGTCAAGGCAAAAAAACCTTAAGTTAATGCAACATACAAGTACCTTTATCTACTCACCCTCCACTATCTTGTTTATTCTCAAATCCACGGCATTCGCATGCGCGTCCAGATGCTCCATTTCAGCAAGAATTCTTATAAAAGGCGCTTCTTTTTTAAGAGCTTCAGGGGAGTAAGACATAATACTGGTTCTTTTCAGAAAATCATAAACTCCAAGCGGTGACGAAAATCGAGCTGTTCCACTGGTAGGTAAAACATGATTAGGGCCAGCTAAATAATCACCAACTGCCTCTGGAGTGTAGTGGCCTAAAAATATAGCTCCCGCGTTCCTAATTTGCTCGGCACAGGCCCGAGGTTCTTTTACCGCGAGTTCTAAATGCTCCGGCGCTATATCGTTGGCTACCTTAATGGCCTCACTTAGCGACTCAACAACAAACAGGCAGCAATAGTCGTTAAGTGATTTTTTGATAATTGATTGTCGGTTCAAGCGAATAGTCTGTTTTTTCAACTCCTTGACCACATCCTGGGCTAATATTTCAGAGCAAGTCACTAAAATTGGCACGGCCTGCTCATCATGCTCAGCCTGAGACAATAAATCTGCTGCTATAAAATCCGCATGCGCGCTATCGTCAGCTACGATCACGATTTCGCTGGGCCCTGCAATCATATCGATGTCCACCATCCCAAATACCATTCTTTTAGCTAACGCAACAAAAATATTACCCGGCCCTACAATCTTGTCGACCTTTGGAATGGTATTGGTCCCGTAAGCCATCGCACCTATCGCCTGAGCTCCGCCAACTTTAAAGATAGAATCAACCCCCGCAATTTCAGCCGCAACAAGCACATCTGGGCTACATTGTCCTTTTGAGGCAGGACTGCACATCACCACCTTCTTCACACCTGCAACTTTTGCCGGAATTGCATTCATTAATACGGACGATGGGTAAGAAGCTTTGCCCCCAGGAACATAAATCCCTACGGTCTCAAGAGGCCTTACATTTTGTCCGAGCAACACACCGTTTTTTTCATACTCCCAAGACTCCTGTTTTTGATGCTCATGAAACTCGCGAATATTTTCTGCGGCTCGTTTTAATGCTTCCACCCCCTCATCACTCACATTATTATGAGCTTCAGCAACCTCGCTAGGTGTCACCCTTATTTCTTCCACAGATAGATCGTATTGATCAAAGCGGCTAGTGAAATCAAGTAATGCAGCATCGCCGCGCTCTTTAATTTGCTTAAGAATTTCACGGACTGTTGCATCATGAACCACAAGATCAACATCAGCTCGGTCAACAACTTTCCTCAGAGTGTTCCTAAAATCAGAATCAGAATATTTAATAATTTTCATCGAAAAATAATCACAACTTTCTAAAGTTAAAAATTAAAAAGATACAGTACTTAAAAAATCATGGGTCAAGACCCCTTCTTTTTTGCCCACGGAGGCCATAAGTTCCAAGTGGTCTTTAAGGAATATCAAATCATCCGGCCGATCTACATCGTACCAAACTGGAAGAAGCCCCAGCGTTACGCCATTTGACTTTAACCTGCTGTGGGTTTCTTTCAATACATTACTACTACCCCACGTAATGCCATCAAACAGATTGATTAACTTCTCCCGCATACCGATCAAATAATACCCTCCATCAACACTTGGGCCCAGAACCACATCTTGCTTAAAATCAAAGGCTTGCTTGATATAAGCCGATGGCAAACTAGGGCTATCTGCTCCTATAATAACAACCTGCTCATAACCTTCAGAAAATCTCGCCGAAAAAGTGTTTTTCATTCTATCGCCGAGGTCTTTTCCCTCCTGAATAAACGTACGTAAAGGTAATGAGGGATTCAATCGCTCAAAATATCCCGAAGTGCTAGATGGATAAATACCGGCAAAGCAATCTACAGACTCTATAGAGCTGACCGTGCTAAGGCTGTCCGAAAGAAAACAAGTATACAGTTCGCAAATTGTTTGCAAGTCTAAAAATTGATTAAGTCGTGTTTTGACCTGCCCCATTACTGGATCGCGGGCGAAAACAATTAAAGCATTTTTATTTTTTCTTGGCATGGAAGTTACTATTTTTCTTGGTCGATGCGTCTACAGCAGAGAGGGATCGGAAGAACCTCCTTACCTTTTATAAATTGTTTGACTACCACTTTCAAAGCCAATAAAATCAAAATAGACAGCGTACAGCTCAAATTTTCAAGGAGATCAAACCATTCTTTCCGAGTTAGACATTTCTTTATTCTACTGGATCAACACGCATTTTCAATCTCGAATATTTCTGAAATTCATGCAGTTCATTTCTATTAAGCAGAATTTTATATGGCCAGGCATCGTTTCTATTGTAATTTTTCTCTGGCTTAAGAGGATGCGTGGTTTAGCATTAGTTTTAGCAACAGCTTTAGCGGTATCCATTTCAGACTTTTTAGGAGCAACATTAAAAGAACTAATCGCCCGAGATAGACCTTGCCACGTCCTTTCACATATAAAAGATATTGCCAATTGTTCGAACAGCTTTTCTTTTCCCTCTAACCATGCGGTAAACTCTTTCACATTTGCTACGATCGTCACTCTTGCTTATAAGAACCTAACATTTTTATTATATGTCTCGGCTTTGCTGATAGGTTATTCGAGGATTTATCTCGGGGTTCATTATCCAACGGATGTGTTAAGCGGAGCCTTACTTGGTATCTTAATCGGCTTCTTGGGATATAAATATTTTTATCTTAAAATATTAAATTTTTTTAAAAATAAGTTCCCCCTATCCAACTCATGAACCCGTTAAAACAAAAATTTCTAATTATCAAACTAAGTTCTATAGGCGACATTGTTCACGCATTGCCGTTTCTTCGGACTCTAAGAGCAAACTATCCCCACGCCCATATCGCATGGGTAATCGAGGAGAGTTTTCAAGACTTGATCAAGTGTAACCCAGATCTTAATGAGGTGATCCCAGTCCGCACCAAATATTGGCGCAAAAACTTAAATATAAAGTCTTGGAATGAAATCTGCCAAACAAAAAAATTACTAAAGGGACGCTATTTTGATTGGACTTTTGATTTACAAGGGCTCATTAAAACTGGTTTTATTGCTCGTATGACAGGAGCACCCAATAGAGCGGGATTCCACCGCGGTAATTGTCGAGAAAAAATAAACACTTGGTTTAATAATCACCACAGTAAATATCTTTCTGCTGACAGCCATATAGTAGACCGATGTCTGTCACAACTTTCCGTCTTAGGAGAGTTTCAACCGCAAGCCGAATTTTCACTACCGATAAGGGCGGAGGATGAGCGTATCTCTGAAGTTTTTATGACGAAAAATAGCAAGCTCACAGAAAAGCCCATAGCCGGAATCAACCCAGGAGCGGGGTTCCCAACTAAGCTGTGGAGTGTAGAACGTTATGCCCAGCTTGGCGATAAACTAACAGAAGAGTTGGGATTTTCCATCCTTCTAACTTGGGGACCTGGAGAAGAAGAACTGGTCCGCAATATAGCCAGCTCTATGAAACAAAAGTCTTGGACGGCACCAGCAACCACAATCGCTGAGTCTATCGGACTATACAAAAAACTCGCTTTATTTGTTGGTAGCGATTCAGGGCCGTTTCATATTTGTTGGGCGTTAGGTATCCCAACGGTTTCGGTGTGGGGCCCAACTGACCCAAATCGCAACGGAGCCTACTCAAAAAAACATAAATCAGTTTTTCAGAAGTTAAATTGTAGTTTCTGCTGGAAGCGCCGCTGTCCTTTAGGAACAACCGAGTGCATGGACAAAGTAACCGTACAAAATATGTTTGATGCGGCAAAAACATTAGTCTCTGAGGACGTTAAGGTGCTAACCTCCCCAAAACACTCAGTTCATTAAAATAGAGGTAATATTATGGCTTTTGACAAAGAACTTTTAGAAATCCTGGTCTGCCCTAAGTGTAAAGGCGATTTAGAGTTGACTCCTGAGGAAGATAGCCTTCACTGTAACGCATGCAAATTAAAGTATCTTATTCAGGATGACATTCCTATTATGCTCATTGATCAAGCTCAACCATTGCCTTAAACGGGCACCCCTACTCGGCGAAAGATCATGGCCCAACTGGCTCGCAAAGCAGCAAATATGGCAAAACATGCCCTGTGGAGTATTATTGGATCTTTTTTAGGTAAAAAAAAACCTTCCCCACTTCCTATAGACTTCCTCTCTTTATCCTCTGTGTTAGTTATAAGACACGATCGTCTAGGAGATGTTATTTTATCAACACCCGTTTATGAATGTATCAAAAAATCATTTCCGCATCTTCGAGTAAGCGTAGTAGTAAACTGCAGTAACCTGCCCATCCTGAGCGACAACCCGAATGTAGATGAAATAATCCCCTACGATCAAAAAAAACTTGGCACCTTAATCAAGCAACTTCGATCCAATGAGTTTGATATCGTATTCACATTAAATAAAAAATTTAGTGCAATTGCTTCACTGCTTGCGCTAGTCAGCAAAGCCAAACATAAAGTAAGCTATGCTCATGATGAAACAGCTTGGCTCTACGATATTCGTTTACCTATAGACAATCAAGCTCGACACGAAAGTTTAAATAACCTTGAACTGATAAATTATACAGGGTTAACAAAAACCTCAAAATCTCCGCGTGTGTATTTCGATAATGATGAAGAAAAAAAAATAACTACCCTGCTGAAAACACTTCGCACAAACCCAGAACGTCCTCTCGTTCTGATAAAACCTGGAACACGTATTGCAAAATGGGGATGGGAAACAAAGAACTTTCGAATTGTAGCTGACAAACTATCTAGTTCAAAAAAAGCAGAAGTTTTATTGATATGTGGCCCAGGTGAAGAACCTCTAATAAACCGCATTAACGACCGAGCAAATCAAAAAATCAATCAATTGCCAATTCTTTCAATCAAAGAACTGGCGCTAGTTATAAAAAAAAGCGACCTACTCTTTTGCAATCATACAGGCATAATGCATTTTGCTTCGGCATTTCAAACACCTGTAGTGGTAATCTTCAAACATGGAGAATCCAAACGATGGGGGCCGATCAACACCCCAAATGTCTTACTAGAAGAAAAAGGCTCGGACCGCCTCTCGCCTGAAATAGTCCTAGATAAAATCAATAAATTGCTGACTAACATCTCTGATCATAAAACGATATAATGTCTTTCAATTAATTATTTAAATCTGTATTAAATAATCATTTAATACGATTCTGAATAGTTCATAATAAGATTTGTAGCACTAATTTTTATGTAACATTCAGAATCTAGAAATTTTTATTGATGTTTAGTAAATAAAGGAACAAGAATGAACAAACCTACTAAGCAAGCATTAAACGAAGCACCAATAGGGGAAAAAGGTCTGGTTTTCAACGAGCCGCTCCTTTTTGAAATGGGGTCACCTGGTCGCATAGCCTATTCCCTTCCTAAACATGATGTTCCTGAAGTAGAGCTTGAGGTGATTCTTCCGGTTACAGAAATCCGTGACGCAATAGAACATTTTCCCGAGCTGACAGAGCTTGACGTAGTAAGACATTTCACAAGACTTTCACAATGGAACTTTAGCGTCGACACTAATTTTTATCCACTTGGTTCGTGTACGATGAAATACAATCCAAAAGTTAACAATGAGACCGCCTCTCTTTCTGGATTTGCACAACATCATCCATATACACCTGAAACCCTTTCTCAAGGCAGTCTTCAACTTATGTTTGAGCTGCAAGAATACCTCAAGGAAATTAGTGGCATGCAATATGTTAGTTTACAACCGGCCGCTGGGGCTCATGGAGAATTAGCAGGTATGCTCATGATTCATGCATATCATTCTGCTCAGGGAAGACAGCGGAAAAAAGTTATCTTACCCGACTCTGCCCATGGAACTAATCCTGCCACTGCAACCTTATGCGGATATAGTGTAGTCCAAATACAGTCAGATGAACGAGGTCTCATCGATCCAAAAAAATTAGAATCAATAATGGATGAAGAAACAGCAGCCGTAATGCTTACTAACCCAAATACTCTAGGGATGTTCGAAACAGATATATTAAAAATTAGCGATATTGTTCACGAAAAGGGTGGTTTGATTTATTGCGATGGGGCTAATCTGAATGCAGTAATGGGGAAAACAAAAATAAAAGACATGGGAATAGATGTTTTACACTTCAATCTACACAAGACATTTTCCACTCCTCACGGAGGTGGTGGCCCTGGGGCTGGTCCTGTAGGGATAGTTAGCAAGTTAGAACCCTTTCTTCCGAAACCAACCATCGAACATAAAGACGGTAAATACACATTAAACCACAACCGCCCTAATAGCATTGGAAAAATGAAAGCCTTTTACGGGAACTTTGGCATCCTTGTTCGAGCTTATACTTATATTAGATCCCTCGGACCTGAAGGAATTAAAAAGGCAGCAGAAATGGCAGTTCTCAATGCCAACTACATCAAAGCATCACTTAGCGAACACTACCATCTACCCTATAAGGGGCCAAGTTTGCATGAGTGCGTTTTCAACGATAAGCATCAACTAAAAAATAAAGTGAGCACCATGGACATCGCAAAAATGCTCATCGACTATGGATTCCATCCTCCCACGGTTTACTTTCCATTGATCGTAAAAGGTGCATTAATGATCGAACCCACCGAAACAGAATCAAAAGAAACACTCGACGCATTCATTATGGCAATGAAAGAAATAGCTGCGCTAGCGGAAACCAAACCAGAAATTTTTTACGACTCTCCCCAAATGCCTGTTGTATCAAGACCAGACGAAATTAGCGCTGCCCGAAATCCAAAACTTAAATGGACTCCCACAAATTCAGAGCTCACGTAAACTCTATTTCCCTAACGCCACTCAAATATTTTTTAAATAGATGCACTATTTAGCATTAATTTTATTAAGTAGCCCCTTAATGTAACAATGCAATTGTAATCTATAGAAATATTCCGCTTCATTTTTCTAATCTTTAAAAAATCCCAGAAAAAACTACAAAAAAAGGGTTTGGATAAAAAGGAGCGTAAGTGTTGTCACTAGAGCTGCTCCAATAAGATTTAATGCAAATCCGGCACGTGACATCGCAGGAATAGTTACCCAACCACTCCCAAACACGATGGCATTCGGAGGCGTCGCAACAGGCAGCATAAATGCGAACGATGCTGAAAGTGTGGCAGGTAACATGAACATCAATGGATGAAAGCCAGCAACTATTGCCGCCGCCCCCATTACGGGTAAAATAATTGTAGATGTTGCTGTATTCGAAGTAAGTTCGGTTAAAAATGTAATAATCAAACACACGCATAAAACTACTACCCATAAAGGGAATGAGGATAGCACAGTCAACTGATCCCCAATCCAACCTGTTAGCCCGGTTTTGGTAAATCCTGAAGCGAGGGCAAAGCCACCACCAAACAATAATAGTATTCCCCAGGGCATTCGTGTCTCTACTGTCTTCCAGTCAAGAAGAAAATCTCCACGCTTATCCTTACCTATCTCTTCGCGGGAAAAATGAACTGGGAAAACCATCAACAAAATCCCCATCACCATAGCTACGGTTGAGTCGTTAAACATTTCTGGATTAGAAAATAAACTCGACCATCCAGGCACTGTGATTGATCCCAACTCAAGAGGTTTGCGAAAAATCCACATCAAAGCTGTCGCACTAAAAAAGCAGGCAACCATTTTTTCAGGCCGAGTAATTTTACCCAATGAGGTTAGCTCGTGTTTAATAATATCTCCGCTACTCTCAGCAAATTCAATCTGATTTAAAGGAATTGGAGACACAAACTTGCAAAGATAAATCCATACAATAGGAATAAAAATAATTACTACGGGAATCGCCATAATCATCCATTCCACAAAGCTAATTTCTGGGTTTTCCGGATAAAGATTTTTATAAAACCCCGCAAAGACAATGTTGGGTGCTGTGCCAATTAGAGTGCCAACCCCCCCTATACTGGCTGAATAAGCCAAACCTAGCATTAGAACAAGCCCCATACTTTCTATCACTTGTCGCTCAGAAAATTCATCCTGCCTCCCATTTAAAGTAGACTGACGAGCAACTTGCGCAACAACCGCCATCCCTACAGGAAGAAGCATCATTGTCGTAGCTGTATTTGAAATCCACATAGACAAAAACGCTGAAGCTATCATAAAACCAAGAATGATCTGCTTTATTCCCGTTCCTGTTAATACAATAATCCATAATGCTAGGCGCTTATGGAAATTCCACTTCTCCATAGCTAATGCAATCATAAACCCGCCTAAAAAAAGGAATACAAAATGATTAGCGTAATTTGGGGCAACCTGCTTGCTCGACATGATGCCTAATATTGGAAAAAGAATAAGAGGAAGGAGTGCCGTGATAGCTATAGCAGTCCCTTCACCAATCCACCAGCAAGCCATCAAAACTATAACTGCTAAGAGGCGTTTCCCAGAAAAAGTCATCCCTTCTGGAAGTGGTATGAGTAAAATGATTAAAAATAAAACCACCCCACCAACTAGCACAAAAATTTTTTTCTTGAATAAAAATTGCAAATTAGACAACACGTCCTCCGGAAGGGAAGAGGGTATTCGTGAAAATTTAAACGTGGAATCAAAAGCTAGGCTAGGATTTTATCTAACCTCGTAGTAGAGATGATGTGTTTATCCATCCCCAGTTCCTGAGGCGAATAACCTAAGGCCAAAGCGACTAGTTGGGGCAAATGCAAGACCGGAATCGAACAACCCTTTTTATTCATTTTATCTATTTCAGGTTGATAGGCATCTAAACTTAGGTGACACAAGGGACACCCCGTTACCACACAATCAGCTCCGCTATCAATCGCATCGATAAGAGCATTACCTGCCATATCATGTGAGGCATCCTTGTTCATCATAATAATAGGAAATCCACAACATTTAGTACGGCTCTCATAGTAGACAGGCGTAGCTCCCAGGATTTTAAAAATCTCCTCCATTCCAGTCGGGTTATCAGGATCCTCATACAAAGACAACTCTGATGGACGCAAAACATAACACCCGTAAAATGCCGCAGTCTTGAGGCCTGTTAACGGGCGCTTCACTTTATCCCTTAAAAGCGTCAATCCTTCTTCGGTACCGAGTACATTTGCAAAATGTTGAATTTTTACTTTGCCACCTGCATATTGATGACCACCTTCCTCGAGAACAGTATTAACTTTTTCCTTATAAGCAGGATCGGAGTCAACATGGCATTCTGTTTTTTTTAGAATTCCTTGGCAGGTAGAACAAATAGTAACAAGATCCAGTCCCTGCTTTTCGGCTATTGCAATAGTACGAGCATTTAATGCATCTGCTAAAAGTGGGTTTTTTTCAGAAACCACTCCGGCACCACAGCAAGAAGCACTTTTCATTTCGACGAACTCTATTCCAAGTCCTTCAGCAGATTTCATCGTTGAAAGCATTAATTCTCGTGTAGCACCTTTAGCCACACATCCTGTAAACAAAGCAAATTTCATCACTCATTTAGCTCCCTATAAATCCTTTTAACATCATCGACATCGTCAATAGACTTATGCAATATTGGAGGATTTTTCCCCTTGAAAAGCATACGTAATCCAACGGGCAACAAATCAAACAATCCCTTCGCATTAAAAAAACCGACTGACTCTACGGGTATAATGTTTTCGTTAAGACTACCACTAGATTTAACCGACTTTGTAAATGACAGAGCATGACGTGCCCCATTATTATTAGTAACACCCTGTTCTAAAGCGACAGTCATGATTTCCTTTATACGGTCAAAAGGTTCCGCCGGCTTGGGACAACGTTCAACGCATTCTCCACAGTGAGTGCAGTCCCAGATTCCACCAGGTTTACTCAATTCTTTTACACGTGCCAAAGTATTACCGTCACGAGAGTCCTGAACAAATCGCTGTGCCTTTGCAAGCGCCGCTGGGCCTAGAAAATTATCATCCACTTCAAGAACATTGCAGTCAGAATAGCATGCACCACACATTATGCATGTACTGGCATCATCAATAAGTTTGAATTGTTCAGGTGATTGTTTTGTTTCCTTTTCTGGAGATTTTTTACTAGGCTGGAGATAAGGATTAACTTTATCAACTTTATCCCAGAAAGGCTTAAAGTCAACTGCAAGGTCTTTGATCGGTTTCATATTGCCTAACGGTTCAAGAGTAATCGTGTCATTATCCTTGACCAATTGACTAGCTTGCTTCTGACAAGCAAGTATGGCATGCCCATTAGCCTTTACAGCGCAGGACCCACATATTGCGCTTCGGCAAGACATCCGATAAGTCAGGCTACCATCTAGAGTCCATTTGATTTGGTTCAAACAATCCAACAACGTAAGGTCGTCTGTTTCACCCAATTGAAATTCCTCAAAATAGGGCTCCGCCTGTTTCTCCGGATTATATCGTTTTATCTTAAAAGTAATCATTAATAAGTTCTTTCCGCAGGCTGATGTTTTGTGATTATTACTGGTTTATATTTAACTTCGACACCACTATCAGTACTATAAATCAAACTGTGCTTTAAGAAATTTTCATCATCTCGTTTGGGATAGTCAGTGCGAGAATGTCCACCGCGACTTTCCCTCCGATTGATTGCACCAACAGCTATTATCTCTGCCATACCAAGCATATTACCAAGTTCTAAAACTTCATATATTTCGGTATTAAATAGTTTACCCTTGTCAGTGATTTTTCCTCTTTTATATCTTTCTTTTAGTTTTTTAATAGTTTCTATACAAATTTTCAACCGACTTTCATCTCGGAAAACACCACAATTCTCTGTCATAACTTTTTTCATTTCATTACGAATATCATTATAATTGTCATCCCCATTTTGTTGAAAAATAGATTCAAACAGTTCTAGTATTTTAGTTTTTTCATGGCTTTCGTTAATAGGAGCATGACTAATATTTTTTGCATATTCTAAGGCGGAACGACCTGCACGCTCGCCAAAAACTACAGCCTCCAAAAGAGAATTAGTTCCTAGGCGATTGGCTCCATGAACCGAAACGCAAGCACACTCCCCGGCGGCAAACAAACCCTTAACAGGGGTTCCTTCAGCATCTTTTATAACTTGCCCAAACTTATCCGTAGGAATACCTCCCATTGAATAATGAGCAGTCGGTTGAATGGGTAAAGGATCTGTAACACAATCAACACCAATAAAATCAATACCTAATTGCCTAATTTGAGGAAGACGCTCCATAATTCTAGCTTTACCTAGATGTCTAAGGTCTAGATTTATAATATCTTTTCCATCAACACCAAGTCCTGCATCAATCTCACTTTGCTCTGCACGCGCAACAATATCTCTTGGAGCCAGCTCCATACGAGAAGGGGCGTACTTTTCCATGAATCGCTCACCCTTACCATTTAAAAGATAACCACCTTCTCCTCTTGCTGCTTCAGAGAACAAAATTCCTTGGCGGTAAAGACCCGAAGGATGATATTGAACAAACTCCGCATCTTCCAGTGGAAGCCCCGCGTTATAAGCCGCCATAACTCCGTCAGCAGTACTGGCAAATGCATTAGATGTTATATTGAACACACGTCCATATCCACCGGTTGCAAAAATCACTGCCTTGGCCTGCATTACCTCTACTGCACCAGACCGGATATCACTAACGACAATGCCATTGCATGAATCACCATCAAGAACTAGCGAATGCATAAACCATTCGGAATAAATTTTAATCGACTTTGAACGTTTTAAAAGTTGCTCATGCAAGGCATGAAGAATAGCGTGCCCAGTGCGATCAGCAGAAAAACACGCACGTGGTTTTGAGTGACCGCCAAAACTGCGTTGCGCGATCTTCCCATCTGGCGTACGGCTAAAGACACAACCAAAGTGCTCCAGCTCGTATATAACTCTAGGTGCGGCTTTGACGTATTCTTCCACCGCATCCTGATCACATAGAAAATCACCACCTTTAATGGTGTCGTACAAGTGTTCTTCCCAACTATCAGATTCAGAGTTTCCTAGTGATGCGGCTATGCCTCCCTGTGCAGCACCGGAGTGTGAACGCGTCGGATATACTTTACTCAACACCGCGACATCCAAATTTTCGCAAACTTCCAAAGCGGCTCTCATACCTGCTAAGCCTGAACCAACAATTACAACATCGTGCTTAATCAATGCATACCCCTAACCTAATTTATATTTCAACAAAAGGTGATATAAAATCGTATATTCTCAATTACTCACAACCATTTTACAACTACTTTTTAAAAATTATTTTTTTAGAGACTTTTTTGCCTCTCAATTAAAGCTTGTAAAGTAACTGCCAGAAAAACCAACATTTATTAATTGTATTAAGAAAGTGATTCTCAAAGAGAGCAGCCGCATTGAATCACTTAGAAGATACAAACATTCAAGAAAAATAAGTTTCAGGGTTGCAAAACCATCAAGACAAACTATAATGATTTAGGAGATAGCCTAACCTATTGTATTGAAAACTCCCCCTTAATTTATAAAGTTATTCTTGGAACTCAATACTCTCCCTATCCCAAAACTTGGAGCAATAATTGAGCCAGATTACATTTGAATCTCTACCGATTCCCGATGTCGTTCTAAAAGGCATTAAAGATGCTGACTTTAAATACTGTACTTCAATACAAGCAAAGACACTGCCGATCTCACTTTCAGGCCAAGATATTGCTGGACAAGCGCAAACCGGGACCGGAAAAACAGCCGCATTCCTAATTACTCTATTTACCAGGCTTTTAAATAATCCAAAACCAAAACCTAAAAACACAGGATGGGTAGCTCCACGTGCCTTAGTTATAGCTCCAACGCGCGAGTTGGCAAGACAAATCGAAATCGATGCACGATTAATTGGTGGGCACTGTGAATTAAAAATAGTTTGCATCTATGGAGGCATGGATTACGAAAAACAACGTAACCAAATCAAAGAAGGATCCGATATTTTAATCGCCACTCCCGGAAGAATCATTGATTATTACAAGCAAAAACTGTTTAGCCTCAAAGAACTGGAGGTCCTAATCGTAGATGAAGCTGATCGTATGTTTGATATGGGATTTATTTTAGACCTACGATATTTGTTTAGAAACTGTTCTCCATACGACAAAAGGCAATCCCTGCTATTTTCAGCCACTCTGAACTACAAAGTTATGGAATTAGCCTATGAACACATGAACAACCCCATAAAAATAATGGTTGAACCAGGAAAGGCAGTAGTAGACGAAATCAAACAGCTACTCTATCACGTAGGACTTCATGAAAAGTTTAATCTATTACTCGGTCTTCTAAAAAAAGAAGCCGGAGAAAAAGTTTTAATTTTTTGCAATACAAAGATGTGGGCTGAACGATTAGAAATACTTCTTAAACACAATGACTACGTTGCAGCACTAATTAGTGGCGACCTTCATCAAAAAAAACGCATCAACGTACTAGAAGACTTTAAAATGGGCAGACTAAATATTTTAATAGCCACCGATGTAGCGTCACGGGGAATTCATGTAGATAATATAACCCATGTAATTAACTATGATGTCCCTCAAGATCCGGAAGATTATGTTCATAGAATCGGGCGAACTGCAAGAGCAGGCGCAGAAGGAAAAGCAATCACCCTATGCTGCGAAAATTATGCAAGCCATCTTGAACGAGTTGAGCAATATCTAAAAAACAAAATTCCAGTAGTGTGGGCAGAAGAAGAGTTATTTTTAGCTGCAAAAGAAGGTGCCCCATCCTTTAAAAGACGTACCCCAATAAAACATGAAAACCGCAACCAAACTGCAAAAACCAACCAAAGGCAAAATAGTCATAGCCCTAAAATTAAAAGTCGTCGGCCCCGCTAAAAATAAAAGTGTTAGAGCCATTATATAAAAACAACTGGGCCAAGCCGAGAAAAAAATTATTTTTCTTAATGTCGAAAAACTGAGGTCAACCAACCTCTAAACAACTTTCATAGTTACTATTTATTTTCAAATACCTAACATCTCTTTAAATTTTTTTTCGTTTATGATTTCTACACCCATTTTTCTTGCTTTATCTGCTTTCGACCCTGGATCTGAACCTACTACAACATAGTCTGTTTTTTTTGACACGTTGGAAGTAACGCGACCACCCAATTCAGAAATTTTTTTTTTTGCTTCATCCCGGGTTAAAGCTTCTAACGAACCTGTTACAACAAACTGTTTCCCAAAAAGTCCATCACCCACAACTTCCCCCTTCACCTCCATTTGCACACCAATTTTTGCTAACTGCGCTATCTCTTCAGTATTAGATTGAAGGCTAAAAAAAGCTTCCAAACTTTTAGCAACAGTCTCCCCTATTTCCATAACAAACTGAATTTCTTCTGACTTTGCGTTTTGTAGATTTAACATGGAGTGAAAATGCCGGGACAAAACAACTCCAGTTCTTTGACCAACATGTCGAACTCCCAAAGCATAAAGTAAACGGGCCAGCCCTGCAGACTTACTTTTCTCTATTGCCTCAACTAAATTTTTTGCCGATTTACCAGCCATGCGTTCTAATTTTGTCAAACTAAGGTAGTCTAATTTATATAGATCCGAAAAATTCCTAACTAACTGACTCTCTATTAGTTGTTCAATAATAGACGGCCCTAGGTGATCTATATCCATAGCATTTCTTGATGCAAAATGAAGCAAACGTTCTTTTAGTTGCGCTGGACAGAAATAATTAAAACAGCGCAATATAACTTCTCCCCTTGGGCGAATTAAGTCACTCTTGCACTCTGGGCACTGAGTAGGCATTTTAAATAAAACGCCTCGTTTAATATTTCCGGACAAAATTACTCTAACTACTTTTGGAATGATCTCACCGGATTTCTCTATAACTACTCGATCGCCAATGCGTATATCCTTTCGTTTGATTTCATCTTCATTATGTAAGGTCGCACGACTTACTGTTGAACCAGAAATAAATACAGGTGTGAGGAGTGCCACAGGGGTTATTGCTCCTGTTCGCCCAACCTGGCAAACAATATTCTCTATCTTTGTTTCGCCTTTTTCTGCCTCATATTTATAGGCTACTGCCCATCGTGGAAACTTAGTAGTCGCACCCAATACTTTTTGGAAATCCAGCGAGTTGACCTTGATAACTAGTCCATCAATATCATAATTAAGCTTATTTTTTTTAGTTCTCCATTTTTCAATATAAGGCAAAACATCTTTGAAGCATCCACAAACATAGTGATTGGTGTTCACTTTAAACCCTAACCTTTGCAACATGTTTTGAGTTTCACTATGTGTCTTTAAAGAATTCACTCTCTCACTAATACCATATACAAAGATATCAAGTTGTCTAGAAGCCGTAATTACAGGATCCAATAAACGTAATGATCCCGCTGCGGCATTTCTAGGATTGGCAAAAGAGACCTCGTTATCTCTCTCTCTAGTTTTATTAAGCTTACGAAAAATATCGAGAGGCATAAGCACCTCTCCTCGCACTTCCAAAAAGTTAATTTTTTCTTTATTCATTGGAATAGTAAGTGGAACAGATTTGATGGTTCTTAAGTTAGCCGTTATATCCTCACCCTCTTTTCCATTACCTCGAGTTGCCCCTTTAACAAAAACTCCCTTTTCGTAAGTAAGAGCCACCGCCAGACCATCAAATTTAAGTTCCACAGAATACTCAATATCTTTGGATAAAAAATCCCCCAGTCCTTTAAGAACCCTTGCATGAAAATCCCTCAATTCATCAATGCTATAAGTATTATCAAGACTGAGCATTGGAGCCTTATGGATCACGGGGTGGAATTGCTCTGACACCATACCCCCCACTCTTTGCGTTGGAGACTCCTTACAAATAAGCTCAGGAAATTTTTCTTCTAGACCCTGTAATTCTCGCATTAGCAAATCGTAATCACGATCTGAAATCACGGGACTATCTTTTGCATAATAAAGAGTCTCGTGTTGCCTAATATCCTTACGCAACCGTTCAATCCTTTTTTTATATTCTTTCAACATAGATGATTATGTTTCATTAGCTACTTGAACTGACAACTAAATATCAACTGTATAAAATTAATCCAGTAAAGCTAGCCTATTATTAGAAAACTTCTATTTTCGGAAAGGAGTGTAACATTCAAATCTGCTGAAACTAGAGTACTTACCGGACCTAAGAAAAAAATCTTCAACGGACACAAAAAAAGTACTAAGGAGTGAACTAATAAAGCAAAAAAATGATGCTTTAGAAAAAAAGTCGCTTGGATACTACAGTTTTTTTCTAAAACCACTAGTCAATTGAATAAGATGGCAGTCAAGGCTCCAAAGTCACATAGTATCCATTTTGTCCTCTTTGAACTAAAATAAGAACACTATCTCGTCCTGCGACCTCCACCATAGCTGCCCTAAAATCTTTTTCATTTTCTATTTTTACTTGATTAACCTGACGAATAATATCCCCTGACTGAACTCCTATCTTATCACTCACGCTATTGGGAGTCACGCTAGTTACAACAACCCCTTGACTAGTTACCAAACGATATCGACGCACCAATGATTGTTGAATTTTATTAACAGTAAATCCTAACCAAATCTTTACGTAGTCCGCCACTCGGCTTGCAGGGAGCAACGAAACTTTCAAAGAAACAGACTCTACCTTACCACCCCGCAGTATTCCCATATTTATCGTATTTCCTAATGGGTAAGTCGAAACTCTTTCACTGTAATCGGTCTTATCATTAACCTCAATATTCTCTAAAGATAAAATCACATCTCCTCGTTTTAAACCAGCTCTTGCGCCAGGGCTTCTTTCCATAATATGAGTTACAACTACACCTCTTACCCTTTCGATATTGAAAAAACTGAGCATTTCTTTAGTTATACTCTGTACTGAAACACCTAGCCACCCACGGCGAACTTTGCCGTAGCGAATAAGATCGTTTATGATTCTCTTAGCCTTGTTAATAGGAATAGCGAATCCAATTCCCTCAGCTTGTTTAAAAATCGCTGTATTAATTCCTATTAGGGAGCCCTCTATATTGAGGAGTGGACCACCACTGTTACCAGGATTAATTGAAGCATCCAATTGGATAAACCCCCTATAAACCCTATTTTCCCCTCCCTTAATGCTACGGTGAAGAGCGCTGATAATTCCTGTAGTAACCGTATGCTGGAGTCCAAATGGATTTCCGATTGCTATTACAGTTTCCCCAATCATCAAGTCGTCTGAACGACCCAAGCTTATATGAGGTAGGTTTTCGTTAGTTTCAATTTTAATAACTGCTAAATCGGACTTAATATCTGCGCCTACTAAACGAGCATCAAACTCACGTTTGTCTATAAGAGTAACTTTAATTATAGTTGCTTTTGAGACAACGTGTTCATTTGTGAGAATGTACCCCTCAGGATGTATGATTACACCCGACCCTAAACTCCTGCGGTTATTATCTCTACTTGGAAAAAACTCTTTAAAGAAATGATCAAAGAAAGGATTGCGCGAATCTCTAAATGGATTTCGTACGGCAGGTGCGACTTCTTCAGTATTAATATTAACAACGGAAGCACCTACTCTCTCCACAGCCTTAACAATTGGAGTTCTTCGATTATCATTTTCCGCCCAAGTAACTGACCCAAACAGAAAAATGATTAAAATTTGTGATTTTACTAAATCGTAAAAATGATTCATTGAGAAAAAAATAAAACGGCAAGCCTGAAGGCTTGCCGTTAGAAAAAAAATGATTCTTTAAATTAGAAGCAAATACCGCACAATATTATTTAAGCTTGACGGCAATGTAAATTGTAGTTCCACCCCTTTTGATAAGAAATAAAACTGTACGACCTTTTTTAATAGCTCCAAGCGATCGTTTATATTCAGACATATTACTGACAGACTTTCGATCAATTTCTGTAATAACATCGCCACGCTTAATTCCGGCTTCTGCAGCAGATTGTCCTGCTGTAACATCAGATACCAAAACCCCCTCTTCACTATCTAAATTTAAACTCTGAGCCAATTCAGGTGTTATATCCTGCCCTTGCATACCCAATGGATCTTCTGTGGCACCTCCTTGTGCTACCCTTTGGCTAGTATCTTTAAGTATTGCGATATGAACATTGAGAGTCATTGACTTCCCATCACGAATAACTAAAACATTAACATCGGAGTCTGGAGTTGTTTGCGCCACTATTTTTGGTAACTTCTCCATATTATTTACTTCTTGGCCGTTAAACTCAACAATCACATCTCCACGCTTTATTCCTGCCTTAGCTGCAGGGCCGTCAGGAATAACGTCCCCTACCAAAGCACCATTATTATCTTTGAGGGAAAATGATTTGGCCAAGTCTGGTGTAATTTTTTGAATCATCACACCCAACCACCCTCGCGTAACTTTTCCTTTTTCTCGCAAATCAGTTAAGATTGATTTGACCAAATTTGTAGGAATGGCAAAACCAATCCCAACATTTCCACCACCAGGACCACCACCCGATATAATAGCTGTGTTTATACCTATGACTTCTCCCCTGATATTTATCAACGGTCCACCACTGTTGCCAGGATTAATAGACGCATCTGTTTGGATAAACTCGTCGTAAGCTCCCGCACCAATGTTTCTTCCTTTGGCACTAACCACTCCCACTGTTACGGTGTGGGGTAACCCAAATGGATTGCCAATAGCTACTACCCATTCGCCGACTTCTAATTTGTCAGAATCACCCAACTGAAGATAAGGGAATGGTGCGGCATCTCCATCCTTCCTCTTAATTTTGATTAAGGCAATATCAGTTTTAGGGTCGGTGCCTATCAATTTTGCAGTATATTCCTTATCGTCGTCTAAATTAACGACAATCTCATCTGCACCATCAACGACATGGTTGTTGGTTAAGATATGTCCCTCCGCATCAATAATAAAACCTGAACCCGTCCCGCCTCGTCGGGGAGTTCTTTCTTGACCTCGCCCTCGTGGTTGTTGTTTGAAAAATTTATCATAGAAGTCACGAAATTGATCATTCTGCCCTCGGCCTGGAGGTCCGGGATTCTTAAACTTCCCCCTACTTTTCGATGTCTTGGACTTCATGCTCACATTGACGACAGCTGGATTCCGTTGTTTTGCGATTTCGACGAATGTGTTACTCGTCAATGGCATAGATTCGGAACTCAGAGCCGATGCCTTACTTACGATTGGGTATGCATTGTTTTCAATCTCAAAAGAAATAGGAAAGCACAAACACACCAGAAAAAACCATGAAAAAATCATCTTAGTAACATTTAAATTCATCAAAAATCCTCGCTCTTCACTTGAATATTTATCGATGCTCCCCCTAGAAGCTTTACATTCCTCCACGAACCACAACTACAAACTAAAAAAATAATTTTTGGATACGTCCTATGCAGATAAACTGCAATGTTGTTATGAAAGAAACTGATTAAACTATGTCTAAACACGTAAATTTCACAAAGACTAAAGTCTACATTATATAACGCCAAATTATTTATTAACAACCCCTATTCTCTATCACCTAAATATTTTATTGACTCCAGCTCCTACATTCAAGATAATCTTCATCAGCATAAAACAACTTAATAGTGAAATCTGCAAACAATTATTGAACAAAGAGTCTAGACAGTCTTTCATAAGTGAGGCATGACAGCCCACCATGATCGTATTTTATCCTAATATTTTACAGAAGCCACATACATTCATGGGCCTTTTTCTATCTGCTTTAGGACTGATGATGATATTTGAAGGTATCCCGTACTTTAGCGCTCCTTCTCAGGTTAAAGTTTTTGCTGAAAAAATTGGTAAAGTCCCAGACAAGATCTTAAGGATCCTCGGCTTTGCCTTGATGTTAGCTGGTTTAACAATTATTTATTTAGGGAGATCTTTTTTTGAAAACGATTAAATATGATCAACCAACTGCTTATTTGAGGGTAATTATTTTTTTGTTTTTTTCGATTGTTAACGGTTGTGCTGGGATGGATCAACTCGAAAAGGAAGCCCCCCCCGAACCTTTGGTTATTAACAATGCCCTTCCTTTCACCGACGTTCCTGTTCCAAGTGGTTTTAACAGAGATCTAAAAAAGTCATTTGTTTATGATACCGGTAACGATAAAATGAGAGTTGGACATCTGTTCTTTGATGGGAACACAGCTTTAAAACCAACTGTTGAGTTCTATCGGAATGAAATGACAAATAAAGGATGGACTCTCGTAAACTCTATGGCGGGCGCTGACACGTTTTTAAATTACCGAAAAGAAGGTTGGGGATGCACAATAATCATTAGACCACGATCATTCAGTAGATCTATTGTAGAAGTACAAATAGGGCCAGTCCAGATGCAACCCAAATAATCCCACCCTTACAGTAATGTAAGGAACCCACTTTTTTTCTCTATCGCAAATCAATCAAGTCATGTCTAACAAGGGCCCCTTATCACGCCAACTTATATTAGAATTTCCTTCACAACCTGAGCATTCGTTTTCTAATTTCATTGTTTCAGAGGGTTCAAAAATCGCATTTGATGCAGCCCACCAATTGTGCAGCGACTCCTCCTCTTTTAAAACACTTTACTTTTTTGGCACTAAAAATCTGGGGAAAACGCACCTTCTAATTTCCATTGGGAACAAGTTTGCCGCTATGAACAAAAAAGCACTGTATGTTCATGGCGCAGACTTTGTAAAAAAAACAGACGAAAGCTCAAATGGCTCTTCAGGGGAATTCATATCAACTCTTTCCAACGTCGATCTATTTCTGTTTGATGAGGTAGATTGCATTGAAGGAAAGATTGCCTCTCAAGAAAAACTTTACCTCATTATAAACTCCCTCATTGAAAAAGAAAAAAAAATAGCATTTGCCGGCAACTTTAATCCCGCCAAATTAAAAAAGACGGAAAACTATCTAATATCACGTTTTCAGTGGGGCATGTCTACTGAGCTTAAACCTATTGACGACAACACAACGGCAAAGATCATTACCAAGCTAGCAAAAGATATCAGGCTGGTTTTGCCAGACAAAGTAATAATGTATCTCCTCACACACATACCAAGAGATTTTATATCGATTAAGCATGCGATCACTAAAATTAACCAGGAGTCGTATGTTCGGAAGAAGAAAGTAACTTTACCTTTAGTCAAGGAAACTTTGAGCCTGCCTTAAAAAGTCATGAAACAGATGCGCCACAACATAGCTTTCTCACTTAAATGCGTCGCGCAAAATCACCCACATCAAACAGCAATTACCGATTCACGTAATGACACTAGCATTTCATTTAAAGAATTAGATGATGAGAGCTCCAACATTGCTTCCGGTTTAAAACAATACGGACTTAAAAAAGGTACCCGCATTTTACTATTTATTCCTTTTAGCATAAAGTTTATCTCTACTTGCTTTGCTCTTTTTAAAGCAGGAGCGGTACCAATACTTATAGACCCTGGGCTAGGCAAAAAAAATATTCTAAACTGTATAGATGAGACCAAAGCACAGGGAGTCATTGCAAATCCAGCTGTTCACTTAGCATCAAGATTTTTTCAAAAATATTTCCGCCACATAAAATATAGAATCAGTACAGACTCATGCTGGTTTTGGAGTGGGTGTTCACTTAAAGATTTTAACAAAATAGCTGAACCAAATTTTACTTATAATGACACGCATTTTAGTAATCCCGCAGCAATCCTGTTTACCAGTGGAAGCACCGGTTCTCCTAAAGGCGTCGTATATACCCATGGAATGTTCTCACATCAATTAGACGTACTAAGATCCTGTTACAAGATCCAACCCGGAGAAATAGATCTATCTACATTCCCATTATTTTCATTATTTGGAGTAGGTATCGGCATGACATCAATCCTCCCCGAAATGGATTTTACCCGTCCCGCAAAAGTTGATCCCGAAAAAATTTTAAACACAATCACCAAATATAATGTGACAAGCGGTTTTGGTTCGCCCGCACTGTGGAATACAATCAGTCTCTATTGCATTTCAAAAAAGCGAGACATCTCTTCTCTTAATAGGATTCTAATGGCAGGCGCACCCATTCCCTGCTCATTAATTAAAAGGTTTGATCATTTATTAAAACCAGAAGCTAAAATCCACACTCCATATGGAGCTACAGAGGCACTGCCTGTCACAACTATTGAACGAAAAGAAATCCTAGAGGACACTCTAAAACAAGGTTATGGAGTTTGCGTTGGTCACACGGTTCCAAATATAGAGCTCAGAATCATAACAATCACGGATGATTCAATTCCTGAATGGGAAAACTCCATACAACTAACTCATGGAAATATTGGAGAAATCGTAGTAAAAGCCCCTTGGGTAACTCAAAACTACTTCAACCGCGACGAGGCAGCCAGATTTGCAAAAATAAAAGATCTCAGAGAAAACATTCTCTGGCACCGCATGGGCGATGTGGGTTATATCGATGACAAAAACCGACTGTGGTTTTGTGGAAGAAAAAGCCAACGCGTTTGTACACCTAAAGAGACATTATTCACCATCCCATGCGAAGGAGTTTTTA
>Ga0209043_1000396_pt1 | contig 27567 bp, 21 predicted proteins | sample SaaInlV_100m_DNA_3_FD_184654 | JGI IMG/M metagenome (GOLD analysis project Ga0209043, IMG submission 184654) | Marine microbial communities from expanding oxygen minimum zones in the Saanich Inlet - SI037_S4LV_100m_DNA (SPAdes) (version 2) | ecosystem: Environmental > Aquatic > Marine >... | reverse complement strand
GGCCAAAACGTCGATTCTTATGGTCACGACATTCGACCTCGAATCGACCTTGCTGATCTTTTTCAGATGGTTCACGAAATCAACGGTCTCGAACGAATCAGGTTTATGACTTCGCATCCGAACGATATGTCGCTGAGAATAATCGAGGCAATTCGGGACCTCCCGAAGGTTTGTGAGATGGTCAATCTGCCGTTTCAGGCGGGAGATGACACGATGCTGGCGAATATGCGTCGGGGATACACCATCGGCCAGTTCCTCGACAAAATTGCTCAGATCAAAGACGTTATACCTAATGTCACGTTAACCACTGATCTCATCGTTGGTTTCAGCGGCGAAACCGATGAGCAGTTTGAGTGTTCGATGGATGTTCTTCGAGCTGTTGAATTTTCTAAGGTTCACACATCTGAATACTCAAACCGTGAAGGTACGTTCGCCTCTCGCAAGATGACCGACGACGTACCAAGGGCCGTCAAGAAGGCGAGAAAAGTAGCTGTCGACGAGTTTCAACAGATCGTTCAGGGCAAAAATAACGATCTTTTAGTTGGAACCCAGTTCGATGTACTTGTCGAAGGTCTCAAGCGGGGTAGGGTGCACGGTCGTAGTAGAGGCGATAAACTAATTTACATAGATGCACCAGTCACCAGAGACGATAGGGTGCCTGAGCCGCAACCGGGTGAGACTGTTCGAGTTGAAATAACTGATAGTTCACCGTGGTCTCTAGAGTCGGAGTTGGTCTCATCTCAGACCACAGCCACGGTAAATAAGGAAAAGGTACCGGTCGTATGACGACTGCTTTCACAAAGCAGACAACGATTCCGATTACGGAATTAGAGCAGTCGGCTTTTTGCCAGACTGATGGCAATCTGCGAACAAAAACCCTCGAAGAGGAATTTCAAGCTGGCGTGCGTTGGCAGAAAGTGCCGACTCGCTACTTGAAGCTGACCCCTGAGGAAATAGCTGAAGGAATCGAATTTGCTCGTAAAGAAATCGGTACTAAAGCGGTAATTTTAGGTCACCACTATCAGCGTGACGATGTGATCAAATATGCCGATTTCACTGGCGACTCATACAAACTATCGAAAATAGCTGCTCAGACTAAAGACGCCAAATGGATTATTTTCTGTGGTGTCCACTTCATGGCTGAAACAGCGGATATTCTCACGTCGCCTGACCAGAACGTGCTGTTACCTAATATGGCAGCTGGCTGCTCAATGGCCGACATGGCGAAGTCAGCCGATGTCACTGATTGCTGGGACGATATTGAATCTGTTCTCGGTTCAACTGAGAGTGTCATCCCAATCACATATATGAACTCTGCTGCAGCGATCAAAGCCCACTGCGGTAAAAATGATGGACTCGTCTGCACCTCTTCGAACGCCGACAAAGCGTTCGACTGGGCGCTGGAACGAGGCGAAAAGATATTATTCCTTCCTGATCAGCATCTTGGTCGTAACACTGCAATCGCAAAGGGCATTTCTGAAGACGAAATGGCTCTTTGGAATCCGTTCCTGCCGATGGGAGGGCTTTCAGAAGACGAAATTAAGAACGCCAAAGTGCTGCTTTGGCAGGGTCACTGCTCAGTTCACACCCGCTTTACGGTCGATCAGATCGATGCGGCGCGCGATCGTGATTCGGAAACGACGATTATCGTTCACCCCGAGTGCACTCAGGAAGTTGTTGCGGCAGCCGATATGTACGGCTCGACTGAATTGATCCTCGAAACTATCGCCAACGCACCTGCGGGTTCGTCTTGGGGAGTTGGAACTGAGATCAGCATGGTTCGACGATTGGCAGCTGAAAATCCCGACAAGGATATTTTCTGTCTCGACCCAGTAGTTTGCCCATGTGCAACGATGTACCGAATCCACCCAGCTTACGTGCTTTGGGTGCTTGAAGGCATCATGGCTGGCCTCGCTATCAACCGTATTGAGGTTGAACCTGAGACCCAGCGCAACGCTTTGATTGCACTTGAGCGTATGCTCGAAGTCGCTGGGTAGTTTTCAACTAAATAATCACGGCTAATTTTCGAGAATCAGAATGCTCCTAACCCCACGTGAACTCGAAATATTTATTGATCGGGCACTCGAAGAAGACTCAGTTGGTTCCGACGTAACTACGTGGGCACTTATCCCCTTACATCTCGAGGCTCGTGCTTCCCTCATTCCAAAAGAGTCAGGAATTCTCGCAGGGCTCGATGTGGCTGCTGCTGTATTCAAGCGAGTAAACCCTGATTTGGTATTTACGCAAAAACTGCTTGACGGCGACCGGGTTGAAGCCGGCGAAATTGTCGCCACGATTTCCGGTTCTATGGCATCTATCCTTACCGCAGAGCGGACTGCCCTTAATTTCCTACAGCGTATGAGCGGCATCGCCACGCTGACCGATCAGTACGTGCAGGCTGTCGAAGGCACCCCTGCGTCTATCGCAGATACTCGTAAAACGGTTCCAGGCTTGCGATTGCTCGACAAGTACTCGGTCTCGATTGGTGGCGGTCGTAACCACCGTATGAATCTCACCGACGGGGTTTTGATAAAAGATAACCACCTCGCCGCATTGTCGGGCGAGGGAGTGAGCTTGGGGCAAGCGATTAAGCGTGCAAGAGCACGCGCTCCACACACCGTGAAGATCGAGGTCGAAGTCGAAACGATCGATGCTGCACTCGCGGCGACTGCTGCCGGAGCCGATATCGTCATGCTCGACAATATGTCACCAACCGAAATGCGTAATGCAGTTGACCAAATCGCTGCTGATTGCATTGTTGAGGCTTCAGGGAATGTCACGCTCGTAAATGTGGCAGAAATCGCACACAGCGGCGTCGATATTATTTCGGTCGGGGCACTCACTCACTCGGTGCGAGCGTTAGATATATCTCTCGACTACGAAACGAATAACGCCTAAAACCTGCTGGACGCGAGTGGGTTAGAAGAACCAAGAAGCTTCGTGGATGGTGCAACCCTAGGTGCTCACCGCAATAATTGATCGGGCGGAATCGTTGAAGAAGACTCGCTGCGACGTGGTGTGTGGCGATCTTCCGAATCTAGAATGATCGTCACCGGACCCGCATTTTCGATTTCGACTTCCATAGACGCTCCGAACACGCCTGTTTCCACCCGTAAGCCGCCATTTAGTTTGAACAAATCGACGAGTTCATTGAACATGGGCTCCGCTTGCTCGGGACGGGCTGCGTCCATAAATCCTGGACGACGACCTTTGCGGGTGCTTGCGTAAAGAGTGAACTGGCTGACAAGAAGAATCCCGCCAGCGACATCCTGCACAGACTGATCAAATCCTGAATCACCGGATTCTTCAGCAAAAATACGCATGTTCAGCGTCTTGTCGACGATGTAATTGAGATCGTCTTGCGTGTCTGCGTGAGTGATACCGATCAGAAGGCAAAGACCACGTTCAATCGAACCAGTTATTTCTCCAGCAACGATGACTGAAGCTCGGTTTACTCGTTGAATAACAGCGCGCATGTTGGCCGTACTGCCTAGTGAGTGTGGCTTCCGGCGCCGTGAGAGTGACTCGATCCGCCACCATGGGAGTGCGAACTACTGTCCGAACTTCCGCTGCTGCTGTCGGATGACTTCGATTCCGAAGAGCCTGAGCTAGTGCCAGAATCTGATGACGAGCTGTCACTGCTCAGAGAACTGCCGTTGGACTTAGTTCCTGGGGCTGAGCCTGATCCATAGTCAGTGGTGTAAAAACCGGAGCCTTTATAGATAACCGTTGGAGCGGATATCTGTCGCTTCGACTCGCTGCCGCAGGTTGGACAGTCGGCGCCCGGTTCATCGCTGAACTTCTGGATCAATTCGAAAACATGCTTGTTTTCGACACACTTGTAAATGTAAGTTGGCATCTTTTATTCGAGTAAGAACTACATCCAAATACGAGCACTGAGGTACTCGCACAAAACTGTTTTGTAACCAATATATCTTCTAATTTTATACGAGCGATGCAAGAATATACCGTGGAGTTAGCTCATCCGGCAGAACTTCGAACTCGTATGGTGTCGATCGACGGTTGATTCCTGTCGTTACGACTGCCGAATCGATGCCTGCTGAGTTGGCTCCAGAAATGTCGGTTTCCAGTTGATCGCCGATCATCACAGCGTTAGTTGTACCGGCGCTATCTATAGCAGCATTGAATATTGGCGCGTGCGGTTTTCCGAGCTTCGTAGCGATCAGTGAATCGTGCGGGCCGTGAAGCCGCTCAAGCGCTTGCTCCAACGCGTTCACAAATGCTGCTGCGCCGAACCCAAAGACACCGGGGCCGTTTGGGTAGATGAAATCAGGATTTGGTAGGACGAGGCGAACAGGATTGTTCTGTTGGAAACGTCTACTAAATAGCCTCAATAGTTCTTCCAACGTAGATTTCCAGTCGTATGGTCCGCTATGCCCGATAACTACTAAGTCAGGCTCTTCGTTGCCATCCAGACTCACAAGTCTTACTCCCGCATCGGTCGTGTAGTCTTTGACGTCTTGCGTACCTAGAACGAGGGTCGGAATGCCCTGCAGATCACCCTCAGCAATGTAACCAGTCATCAGCGTACCTGAGTTGATGATCCGTTCTTTTGAGATGCTGAACCCTTTGGACGCGAAAGTTTCAACTCGAGAATCGAGTGAAACTGATGCATCGTTGGTGACCACGAAATAGTTCGTTTGATCGGCATTCATTTGGTCAATTAAATCGACCGCATTCGGCAAAGCGTCTACGCCATCGATGAGTACCCCAAACGAGTCAAAAAACAGCGCGTCGTACTTCTCGATCAGGACTGAAATTGTCGTTTGGGTGGGAGATGTCAAAGATTCGGTATTAGATCAGAAGTTAGTCGGAAGTCGCCCGGCTAAAACCGTTCTTCCAGGCGTCGTCAACATCGACTAGCGGTAACGAAATCGAATCACCAAACGACAGAGTTTCACCGCCTACAGAGCCAATGACGATGGATGGAATATTGTTGGCAGCAGTAATCGCTTCAACGGCAGTAAGATTCTCAGGCTTCACGCTGACGATAATCCTCGACTGGGTTTCACCGAACATTGCAGCGTCCCAGCGATCGCCGGGAGCTGAATTGATCGAAGCGCCGATCTCGCCGATTACCGTACTCTCAGCGATAGCGACGGCAATACCACCGTCGGATACGTCGTGAGCCGATGCGATCAGTTCACCCGTGATCGCTTCTCGACAAGCTGCTTGAGTTCGTATTTCAAGATCGATATCGAGTTTTGGTTGACCTTCGACTTTGTCGTGAATGAAATCGAGATATTCGCTACCTGCAAGACCATCGATGTCGTCCCAGGTGGAATCGGTGCCAAGAAGAACGATCACATCGCCGTCGGACTTGAATCCGACTGTGGTGTGCTTCTCGACATCTTCAAGAAGTCCTAGAGAGCCAATGATGGGAGTCGGGAAGATGTCGACGCCTTGCGACTGGTTGTACAAGCTGGCATTACCGCTAACAATCGGAATTTCGAATGCTTCAGCGGCACGGCTCATTCCGGCGATCGACTCGGTGAGTTGGAACTGCACGTCAGGTGTCTCTGGGTTACCGAAATTTAGTCCGTCGGTAAGTGCCACCGGCGTTGCGCCGGTGACGGAGAGATTCCGGCAGGCTTCTGCCACCGCAATTGCTGTACCGATCTCTGGGTCGAGGTAGCAGATTCTGCCATTACAGTCAGTCGAAACTGCTATGCCTCGCTTCGAGCCTTTGAGTCGTAATACAGCAGCATCGCCGCCCGGTTCGACAACCGTGTTCGTCTGCACGTGATAGTCGTACTGACGGTAGATCGGGAATCGTGATGCGATGTTGGGAGATGCAAGCATCTTCAAAAGCAGATCGGCAGGGGATTCAGACGGAATATGGTTCGCAGAGAGATCGGCATTCTGAAGCTTCGTGAGCCATGCAGGTTTTACGCCGGTGAACTTGTACTCAGGTGCGTCGGTGAGAGTTATGACGGGGGTAGAAGTTATTTCCATGCCTTCATCGTAGATTCGTACATTATCACCTAACTCAAAATTTCCGATGACAGTTGCATCGAGGTCCCATTTCTTAAACAGGTCAAATACAGAGCCTTCTTGTCCGGGCGTTACAGCAAGAAGCATTCGCTCTTGTGATTCAGAGAGCATCACTTCGTACGGAGTCATACCTTCTTCACGTCGTGGTACTTCGTCGATGAGCAGTTTTAGACCCATTCCAGATCGTTCAGCCATCTCGATGGCAGCCGACGTTATTCCAGCGGCTCCGCAGTCTTGTAGTCCTACCACGCCGGGGAGATCGAGTGCTTCGAGACAGGCTTCGATCAGCACTTTTTCAAGGAAGGGGTTTCCAACCTGAACAGCTGAACGCATCTCGGCCTGTTCTTCAAACGCTCGTGACGCTAACCCCGAAGCACCGTGGATTCCGTCGCGTCCAGTGTCGGCGCCAACGAGCAGTAGCAAATCTCCTGGCTCTTTAGCCGATGCGCTTGCCATCTTGCCGTTTTCGATAAGGCCAACGCACATTGCATTTACGAGCGGGTTGCCTTTGTATGTGTCAGAGAAAAATATTTCACCGCCGACGTCGGGAATACCGATGCAATTTCCGTAGGAGGAAATTCCGCCGATTACTCCATTGAGGAGATAGCGAGTGCGAGCATTGTCGGGCTGACCGAAGCGCAGTGAGTTGAGCAGTGCGATGGGTCGAGCGCCCATGGCGAAGATGTCACGAATAATGCCACCAACACCTGTGGCTGCACCCTCGAACGGTTCAACCGCAGATGGGTGGTTGTGCGATTCGATCTTGAAGCAAACAGATAGTCCGTCACCAAGATCGACGACTCCAGCGTTTTCGGCGCCAGGAGCCACCAACAATCGCTCGGAAGACGAGGGGAGCGTACGAAGTAGTGCTTTAGTGTGCTTATAGCCACAGTGTTCAGACCACAGTGCACCGAAAAGGCCCAATTCAAGTGGCTCTGGCTCTCTGCCGAGTCGATCTACAATCGCTTCGTATTCGTCGCGACTGAGAGCGATTTCATCGAGTGTTTCCTGGCTAACCGGCATTTGGTGTTTTCATTTCGTCTGCTGAGGTGCTTGGAGAGAAAGTGATCGGTTTGGACTAAGGCAGGGAAGCTGCGAAACTTTCGATCATCGAACTGAAAATTACGTTTCCATCATCGCCACCGATGAGCTTTTCGCTTGCTTTTTCAGGGTGCGGCATCATGCCCATCACGTTTCCGCGTTCGTTCACGATTCCGGCGATGTTGTTTATCGACCCGTTGGGGTTGATGTCGGCCGTTACATTTCCTGAAGAATCGGCGTAGCGAAGAACGATCTGCCCGTTGCCTTCTAATCGGTCGATTGTTGATTCGTCGGCTTGGTAGTTACCTTCACCGTGCGACATCGGGATGTGAAGGGTTTGGCCAGCAGTGGCATTCGATGTAAACATCGTGGAGTTATTTTCAACCTTTAGGTCGGTCCAGATACAACGGAATTCAAGGTGGTCATTGCGCATTAGGACACCAGGCAGGAGACCTGATTCACAGAGAACTTGAAAGCCGTTGCAGATGCCAAGAACTGGCCCGCCCTTATCAGCGAATTGCTGAAGGGCTGCCATTACCGGTGAGAAGCGGGCAATTGCGCCTGATCGGAGATAATCACCGTAGGAGAATCCGCCGGGAATTATGATCGCATCGTACTGGCCGAGGGCTTCGTCACCGTGCCAGATGTACTCTGCATCCTGACCCAGAACAGCGTTCACCGCGTGGTGCGTGTCCTTTTCACTCCAAGTACCGGGGAAAACGACAATCCCGAACTTCAATTTAGGTGCTCCCTTGCGGCGTCCGTGCCAACCGATTCCTCGCCTCGCGAGTCGAATTCTATTGTCCCCTCTCCCGGCTAGAAAATCACGGAACAGAACCGGCTTTTTGTTAACCGGATGTGAAATATCGCTACTCGATCTCTAGTGAACAGCCTCAACGATTTTCAGACAAATAAAAAACACCCCGGAATAAATTACCGAGGTGCTAAAGCAATAGAACCAAGATCTATCGGAGATCTTAGACGTTGATTACATGGCTTTCAGAGTTGCTTTGACGCTCTTTCGGTGCTTTGCAGCAGCAGTCTTCTTGCGAGTAATGCTAGGTGACTCGAAGTGCTGACGACGTCGGGCCTCTGAAATAATCGATTCCTGCTGTACGCGCTTGGTGAAGCGTCGGAGGAAGCCTTCGAAGCTCTCGCCTTCGTTGATTCGTAGTTCTACCAACGGTAATCCTGATTCGTAGTTTGAGCCACGGATATTCGTGACCGGTCGAAATTCATCTGAAAAGCAGATGCGCTATGTTCCAGTATAAGTAGTAGCCCGACATGAGGTCAATCTCAGTTTCGATGTTGAACTGCTACTCAGCAGTGGTTGATGCAGCGCAACGGATAACTGAGAGAGCATTTTCGATTCTTTCGACACACCGGGCCTGACCAATCGCAGCCATCGTGTCGAACAACGGAGGAGCGAACGACTTGCCCGTGATCGCGACTCGAATAGGGGAGAACAACTGACCAGGTTTCATCTCGATCTTCTCGGCTAACGCTCGGTAATCAGCTTCAAGATTTTCAGGCTCGAACGACGAGGACGAGACGGTCTTGCACAAGCCGAGTGCTGCTTCGAGAGCCATCTCCGTCATCGGTATGTCCATCTTTCGACCCGGCAGGTCTTCGGCAGCAGGGTTTACGTTGTCGGCAAAGAAAAAATCTAACGTTTCGGTTCCTTCGGTCAGTAGCTTTAGGCGCTCGTGGACTAGCGGAATAAGTTTCTTCATATATATGCGGTCGATAGGTCGGTCTACCGTGTTGGGCAGGCCGCCATCCGCTTCTGGACGCTCCATGAACGGGAGCAAGTGGTCGATTAGCTCATCTTCAGACATGTTTCGGATGTAAACACCGTTCATCCATTCGAGCTTTTCAGCGTCGAACGTTGCAGGAGAGTCGTTGATTCGATCAATGCTGAATCTGCGAACGATCTCTTCGCGGGTCATCACTTCGGTGTCGTCGCCCGGTGACCAACCGAGCAGGCACATGAAATTGAATACAGCGTCGGCCAAGAAGCCTTGGTCACGGTATTCGAGTGCAGAAGTAGCACCATGGCGTTTACTTAGTTTCGATTTGTCTTTGCCGAGAATAAGCGGCACGTGAACGTATTCCGGCGGGTCGATTCCGAGCGCCTGATGAATCAATAGGTGGCGAGGCGTGCTCGAAATCCACTCATCACCACGTATGACGTGTGTGATACCCATCGCTTTGTCGTCGAGAATGTGGGCAAGGTGGTAAGTCGGCATTTCATCCGATTTCAAGATTACGAAATCATCGAGTTCTTTTAGCTCGAACGTGATCTTGCCACGAACAGCGTCGTTGAACGAAACCGATCCGAAATCGGGAACCTTTAGTCGAATCGTAATTGGCAATCCTGCCTGTCTCGACTCTTCGATTTCCTCAGCACTGCGGTGTCGGCCACGGCTGTCATACCTTGGCGGCTGCTTTGCGGCGCGCTGACGCTCTCGCAAGGAGTGAAGCTGCTCTGGGGTGGTGTCGTCGAAGTAGGCGTGTCCTGATTCGACAAGACTGTGCGCCGCTTCGATATACGTCTGCTGACGCTCGGACTGGACATATGGGCCGACCGGACCACCCTTGCCGGGACCCTCGTCCCAAGTAAGTCCCAACCAATCTAAAGATTCGAAAATCGCTTTTTCGGCATCGGCATCGTATCTAGATCTGTCGGTGTCTTCGATTCGAACGATGAACTGCCCTTCGGTTTGTTGAGCGAGTACCCAGCAGAAAAGAGCGGTGCGAATGTTTCCGATATGAGGAATGCCGGTAGGGCTCGGCGCATACCGTACTCGGACGGGAGAAGTTGGGTTAGTCATTAAGAAAACTTTAGCAGTGCCTAAGGTCAGTTGGGATAAACGGCAGAAAGCGTATCGAGTGAAAGACAGGCTATTGCAGTGCCTCAAGAGCGCGTGTCAGATCAGACGGGAGTTCGGACGTTACGGACATTCGTTCACCAGTCATCGGATGATCGAACTCTAGCTTAGAAGCGTGGAGGAATTGCCGGTTTAGATTTGGCAGGTTTTTTTGTCGACCGTAAGTTTGATCTCCAATTACTGGGTGACCAATCGCGTCCATGTGAACCCTGATCTGGTGCATACGACCTGTTTCGAGCCGTATTTCGAGGAATGCGAAATCACCGAACACATAGTCGACTTTGTAATGGGTACGCGAAGGTCGGCCGTTTTCATCGATCGCCTGTCGTTTTCGGTAGAACGGGCTTCGTCCAATCGGTGCATCGACTACACCTATATGCGATTTCGGAATTCCGTGTACCAACGCCGAGTAGATGCGCGTGATTTCATGATTGCGGATCATTTCCGAAAGACGGGTGTACGCCGGTTCGGTGAGCGCAATGACCATCAGGCCACTTGTGTCTTTGTCGAGCCTGTGAACTATTCCGGGGCGATCGGGTTCACCGATTTCAACGATATGAGGCCACTTGTAGGCGGCCGCGTTCGCTAACGTGTCGTCTAGATGGCCAGAACCCGGATGGGCTGTCATGCCTACAACTTTGTCGACCACAGCGATGTGCTCGTCTTCATAGGCAATGGTAAGTGGAATGTTGCTTGCGATGATTGATTTCGAAGCGATGCTTCCATGGGCGTTAGCTTGAACGACTTGCCCTTCGGTTAGTTTTACCGAAACCCGCGAGATTGTTACCCCATCTATGGAAACCTCACCGGCTTTGATGATGCGTTGCGCGGCTGACCGCGATTCGGCTTGATCCCAGTTCTCGCTCAGGAACACATCTAAACGTTTTCCCGATTGTTCTCCGGTAATTACGAACTCATTCAAAGTTAAACTACCGGAATCTAATCAGTTAAATCAGGGGTGGAATCGACGCTTGACGGCTGAGATGGTTCGGCAGTGCTGTTACTGGAATCTTCTTTAGTTTTTCCGCTTCCATCTAGAAACCAGAAGTAGAAGATCATTAGGCTGATGCCGATAACAATAGAGGAGTCGGCAATATTGAAGATGGGCCATGAACCGACATCAAAAAAGTCAGTGACATGACCAAGTCGAACACGATCGATTATGTTTCCGACTGCGCCACCGAATTGGAGTCCAAAAGCAATTCTAAGTACCCATGGAGGATCTTGGATAGATCGGTAAATCAAGGTCAGTATGCCGACTGCCCCGAGTGATACCCACGTAAGAATATCACCCTGTCCCTGGAAAAATGAGAACGCAGTGCCTGTGTTCCATGCATGAGTGAAGCGGAAGAAACCCGTGGCTGGCCAAGATTCGCCCACTACCAAATTTTCGATCACGATCCATTTGGTGATCTGATCGAGAATGAGAGCGGATAGCATTATGATCCACGGCAGTGGATCAGTGTATTTAGATCGGCGATTCTCGTTGGAGTTACTAGGTTGGTCGTTGGTCAAATTAATCGTTTGAGATTTGTTTATAAGTTGATTGCGGCATTGCAAGAGCTTGATTTGAACTCTAACAACACTGAAAGTCCTATTCGAGTATACGTTCGGACCGTATGCGTGGAGTCATGAGACAGATAGAATCTGCGGTCGATATCGATTATCGAAACCTAGCTTTGGCCTAATTAATTGTGGCGGAGAACCAACGACATGATCCGAGTTGACTTACGGAGTGACACCGTTACTCATCCAAGCCCCGAAATGCGTAGGGCAATGTACGAAGCCGAACTCGGGGACGACGTTTACGGTGACGACCCAACAGTGAACGAACTTCAGCAACGCGCTGCCGATATGCTCGGCAAAGAAGCTGGGCTATTCGTTTCCTCAGGTACGCAGGGGAACTTGGTAGCGGTTCTGGCTCAGGCGCAGCGTGGTGATGAAGTACTTGTCGGAGATCAGTGTCACATCATGAACTCCGAAGCCGGAGGGACGATGGTTCTGGGCAGTGTTGTTCTTTATCCGATCAAAACCGACAATTTCGGATTTCTTGAGCCGGAGTTGATTCAGGCAGCGGTAAAGCCTCGTGACTATCACAAGCCACCGACTCGCTTGCTGACAATCGAGAACACTCATAACGGATCAAGCGGTCGGGCACTGAATCCTGAACAGATGAAGGCAATGGCCGATGCAGGACACGCGAAAGGGCTGAACGTTCATCTCGATGGTGCACGCGTTTTCAATGCAGCCGTTGCCCTGGGTGTTCCAGTGTCGAAGCTTACGGAGAACGTTGATACGGCAACGTTCTGCCTCTCTAAAGGGCTTTCTTGCCCGATTGGTTCAATTGTGGTTGGTTCGAAGGACTTCATCGAGGAAGCAGATCGATGGCGCAAGATGCTTGGTTCCGGAATGCGACAGGTTGGCATCGTCGCCGCGGCTGGACTCGTCGCACTAGACTCGATGATCGATCGGTTGCAAGAAGATCACGATTCCGCTCGTCATATTGCTTCACGAATGGCTGAAATGAAGGGCATTTCAGTCGACCCAGAACATATACAAACCAACATTATTAGGTTTGGTGTTCCAGAGCACACTGGCGATCATATTGCTGCACGAATGAAAGAAGAGGGCGTGTACATCAACGGTGGAGATTCTGACTTGAGAATCGTTACTCACTACGGAGTTTCGGCAAAGGATTACGAATTCACGATTTCCGCTCTCGACAAAGTGATGAAAGAGATCGCTTCGTAGTCAGTTCTTACCTCGATAGATATATTCGCTTCGTAACTCATTTATGGCATACCCACTCCAAATTGAAAGACTGACAAAACGTTTTAAAAACGGTATTGCGTATCGTCACCTTTTCGGTCGAACAGGGCGAAATATTTGGCTTTCTGGGCCGGACTGCTTTTATACGACCAACGGATGAGGATTCAAACTGTATGGGGCGCACTATTTCTGTCCGGCTAAATTACGCGTTCGAACGGTTTAATCTTTAGAAGATATTCCGTATCGCTCGCCCCACCATTTAATAAGTCGTTCGCGAATAGCGTGCTCAGTTCCGAGACCCCCCGGCTCATAGAATCGTTGATTCTGTATGGCTTCGGGCAAATTGTCCGATTGAGAAAAATGACCCGGTTTGTCGTGCGGGTATTCGTAACCTTCGCCGTAGCCAAGATCTTTCATCAGGTTAGTAGGGGCATTTCGTAGATGCTGTGGCACTGGTTCATCACGCGATGTTCGAACGAACTCCAAAGCTTTATCGATCGCTTTGTACGCCGAGTTCGATTTTGGCGCGGTTGCCAGATAGATAGTTGCTTCGGCCAGCGGGATTCTGCCTTCGGGCATACCGACGAAGCTGACTGCCTGTTGTGCTGCTATGGCAACAGCGAGACCGTTGGGATTGGCGAGTCCGATATCTTCGGCTGCTGAAATCACTAATCTACGCGCTATAAAAACGGGGTCTTCACCAGCATCGATCATTCGGGCGAGATAGTACAAAGCGGCGTCGGGGTCGGAGGCGCGTATCGTCTTAATGAACGCCGAAATGGTGTCGTAATGCATGTCACCAAGACGGTCATAACGTGATTGCCTTTGGACAGATTCTTCCATTGTTTCGACTTCAATTGCAATGTTTCCCGACTCGTCCCTCTCGGTCGATTCCGCGGCTAATTCGAGTGTGTTCAAAGCGGAACGAGCATCGCCGTTGGCAACTCGAAGCAAGAAGTGCATCGAGTCTTCGGAAAGTGAGACGCCATCCCGGCCAAGGCCGTGGTCTTCGTCTGTAATTGACCGTTCGATGATTTCGGTGATGTCTTCATCGAGCAGCGGTTCGAGTGTGTAGACTCGGGTTCTCGAAAGTAACGGAGAAATAACTTCAAATGAAGGATTCTCGGTGGTCGCGCCGATCAGCGTGACCGTTCCATCTTCTACATGGGGTAACAGGGCGTCTTGCTGAGATTTTGAGAATCGGTGAATTTCATCGATGAACAGGATAGTTTTTCGACCCATTTGTCCAAGCCGGTCGTTTGCCAACGCGATCACGGCTCGAACGTCTTTTACGCCTGAAGTCACTGCGCTCAACTGTTCGAAGTGGGAATTTGTCTCGCCGGCGACTAAGCGAGCTAGAGTAGTTTTTCCACTGCCGGGTGGTCCCCAAAGAATCATCGAAGGCAGACGATCTTCGTCGATAGCCCTACGAAGAACTTTGCCGGGGGTGAGGATGTGCTTTTGACCGACGTACTCATCAAGCGTTTTCGGACGCATGCGCGTTGCAAGAGGGGCGATGCGATCTTGAATCTCACGTTTACGATGGTCGAACAGCGTCATAGTCACAGGTTACGCCACCATTGTGTTGAAGGGGCAAGATGAATGGCAATCGAATGCTCTGCATCAAGTCGGCAATAGTGGTCGCATTTACTTTCTAGGCAATGCCTTTGGAACGATCTCGTTGTTCGAACGTCGGTTGAACGCCTTATGTCCGCCGTAGTTCATTTCGGCAACTGTCACCCCATCGCCGCCATCTCCGTATGGGGCAGCGTAGTGGCGCACAACTAGATCGCTCTTACTGAGGATATCTCGGCTTAATTGTTTTAACACGCCGGTACCATGACCGTGATTAATCTTGGCGATATGTAAGCGGGAATTGTGACAGTGCTGAAGGTGAACCAAAATAGCGGTTTCAGCTTCATGTGCCCGCATTCCGTGAAGATCGACCTCGATCTCTGCAGCATCGTAGCCGCTCGACGAGGCATTGGAGTTAGATTCCCATGTTTGCTCTGAAGTCGGCTTCGGGCGTCTGCGGCGTTTAGGACTCATTGTGCCGACTGACCCACAGCGAACTTTATTGCTTCGGCCACCGCGTGATCCTGAGTAGCGAGAACCGTACGAGGATCCAATAAGATTCGATCGTTTTCGATTCTGGCAATCACTGCAACGGGAGCTCGGCGAAGATTTGCGGAAAAACGATCTGCACTGCCAGACGGTTCGATGGTCAACACACTCGTTGGTAGTGTTTGACCCGGTAGCGAACCGCCGCCAACTGCAGATCGAGCTCGGTGAACCTCTCCGACACCTGATTCCGTTTGCCACATCGCAGCTCGGCGAGCGATGTCTGCTTCGCTCATCGAAATCATCTTCCATATCGGAATTTCTTCTTCGTGTGCGCCTTTTAGATACGAAACCAAAGTCGCAGCAATCATAGAAAGAGTCATCTTGTCGATTCGTACAGCTCGTGCGAGTGGGTGCTTCGAAACCAAATCAACCCACCGCTTTTCGCCAGCGATAAGACCTGCCTGAGGACCGCCCAATAGCTTGTCGCCCGAGAACAGCGTTAACGCCGCACCGACTGAAATTGAATCTTGCGCTTGAGGCTCTTGATCGAGTCCGTATTTTCGTGTGTCGACTAGACAGCCCGAACCAAGATCGTTGATTACAGGGATGCCGTGTTTTGTACCGACAGCGACCATGTCCGAAAGTTCAGCAACATGAGTGAAGCCTTCAACGACAAAATTGCTGGGGTGAACTTTGAGAATAGCGGCAGTATTTGGTGTTATCGCCGCTTCATAGTCGGCTGCGTAGGTGCGATTTGTAGTCCCTACTTCGACGAGCGTTGCACCTGATTGGCGCATCACGTCTGGTATTCGAAAGCCACCACCGATTTCGACAGCCTCGCCACGAGAAACGATTACCTCGTTTTTCTCACCGTTCGCACCTACCACTGCAGCTAATGTGAGAAGTACAGCGGAGGCATTGTTGTTTACAGCGATCCCAGCTTCAGCACCTGTTGTCTGCGACAGCAGAGCGGAGATATGTGAGTTTCTGGAACCGCGCTTACCCGAGGCAAGATCAAACTCTAAGTCTGAATAGATCGATGCCGAGTCAGCCGCCGCTCGGGCAGCATCGCTACCTAGCGGCGAACGTCCAAGATTTGTATGAAGAACGACACCTGTGGCATTGACGACAGGTTTTGGCCAAGCGCCCCATGCTCGGTCGGCACGTTTTACGATTTGAGATACCATCGACTCGATATCAGGGACAGAGCCGGTGCTTTTGATTGCCGCACGAGCTTTTCCCAGCACTTCACGGGCTATGGCGGTAACGGCTTCGTGGGAAAAATTTCGAACAAGATCTACGACTTCTTCGGATTGAAGAAGTGTGTCTACCGATGGCAGTGATCGGTATGCGGACTCTGTCAAATGGACACTCCCAGCTCGTTTCCGCAATTCGCCTTTAGTCGACAATAAGCGAGTCAGTCGAACACTCACAATGCAATTTAGCGATTACAAGTACAAAAGTTTACTACTCTCGAACACGAATCTAGCTGGAAAAAGCACGGCGATGATGTTCGTACGGGCGTAAGATTACTCGGTTCGCCACTTATGTAACTGGCTCTACTTGGAGTTCGAGTGTTAATCATCGGTCTTACCGGCGGTATAGGAACCGGAAAATCCGAGGTTTCTCACATTCTTCGTGAGCTAGGATCGGTGGTGATCGAGTCGGACAAGGTTGCTCACCAGTCCTACGAGCCGGGAACGAAGGCTCATGGGTTGATCGTGAACCAGTTTGGCGAAGACGTTCTGGACGATTCGGGTTTTGTCGATCGGAAATCTCTGGGCAAAATCGTTTTTTCTGATCCCGCCCGGCGTTTGGAACTTGAGAAGATCGTATGGCCGGCGACGCGAGAGCTGACACTGGCACTCTTGAAAAAAGAGACGGAGCGCAGAACTAAAGTCGTTGTGGTTGAAGTCCCGAAATTATTCGAATCAGAATGGGACAATGTCGCCAATGTTGTCTGGACCGTTGAAGCGCCGAAAAGCTTGGTTTTTCAACGTGTTAAACGAAGATCGGGAATGAGTGAGTCAGATACGGAAGCCAGAGTTGCTGCGCAGCTCACGAGGCAAGAGCGTGTCGATAAGGCTGACATCGTGATCGAAAACGACGGAACGCTTGAAGATCTGCGCAATCAAATATCGAAACTCTGGAAATCAATCCACTAAGGAATGTATCCAGGTATGAATCCGAAATAGTTCACCGCTAATCGGTGAGGAAATGCCCTCAGGGCGTGAGTACTAATGGCCATAGAACAGAAATACAACGAGCAAAACATCGAAGACTACTACGTAGAGAAAGAGCCTTTTTACGTACCAACTTCCGACGAGATTGACATTTTTGAATCGGCCTACCGACAGCGAGTACCGATCCTCCTAAAAGGTCCTACTGGAACTGGTAAAACCCGTTTCGTAGAGCACATGGCTTGGCGCCTGAGCGAAGGCCTGACTGCACGAAACCCCGGTGATGCTGCTGAGAATGGCGCCGGCGAAAAGCTTCCGCTCATCACGGTCGCATGTCACGAAGACCTGACCGCCAGCGACCTTGTCGGTCGATACCTGCTTGATGCCGATGGCACTCGTTGGATCGACGGGCCGCTGACCCGCGCTGTAAAAGCCGGTGGAATTTGCTACCTCGACGAAATCGTCGAAGCCCGAAAAGACACCACCGTCATTATTCACCCACTGACCGACCATCGTCGCTCACTAACTATCGACAAGCTCGGATCGACGATAGAAGCTGCTGATGGCTTCCTACTGGTTGTTTCTTACAACCCTGGGTACCAGAATGCTCTAAAGGACTTGAAGCACAGCACACGTCAACGTTTCGTTGCGCTTGAGTTCGATTTTCCTGAAGAAGAGCGAGAAGCACAGATTATTGCTCACGAATCGGGTTGTGATTCCGACACTGCTGAACGATTGGCACGACTCGGGCTCAAGATTCGAAACCTTCGTGAACATGGCCTTGAAGAAGGCGCTAGCACTAGAATGCTTATCTACGCAGGTCGCTTGATTAAAGAAGGCGTATCGCAGCGACGAGCATGTCAAGTATCCGTAACTTGGGGTATTACTGATGATCCTCAGATTCAGCGCAGCATCGACGAGGTTGTAACTTCGATCTTCGCGTGAACACTACCGTGAATTCCAAAGGGCTTACGATCAACCGGCTCGAAACTACCCTAAAGCAGTATTCAGGCAAGAAGCATGAAGCACTGGGCAGCAGTGCCCTCGCGGCCGTGAGCGTGTTGTTCAACGTTACAAACGGTGAACCGTGCGTGTTGATGATTAGGCGAGCAGAAACACTCAGGAACCACAGCGGTCAATGGGCGTTTCCGGGTGGAATGATCGAACAGTCTGACAATTCGCCAATGCATGCGGCATTGCGAGAGACGAATGAAGAACTTGGAATCAAGTCGGGTGATATCGATATTTGGTGTCAGATGCCACCAATCGATACCTCAACAGGATTCGAAGTTTGGCCATACGCAGGTAGGGTAACCGACGGCGTGCAAATTACGCCTGAAGAAGCTGAGGTTGCGGATGTAGTAAACGTACCTGTGAGGGTATTTGTGGACGCTGCATCTCGACGATCGATCACAGTCGTCCGGGAAAGTGGAGTACGCAAACTATCCGCATATGCCTATGAGGATCGCGTGATCTGGGGAGCATCTGCTCAGATAATTACGAACACTATCGACATTGTGATGAACGCAGAATGAAACAGTCTGACAAAGGGCAAGACCAGATTTGACCAGTTCCGACGATGCAAAGCAAAACGCAATCGAGATGACCCGTAAGGAACTAGACCAGTTCCCGGCACCAGTGCTCGAACGATACGAAATTGCCCTCGAAAAGCTAAATGGACGATTAGCTGACGAAACATGCCAGCTATGGGCACAAGAAGGCTTGGAAATCGCCAGCAAAACTGTGAGGTCGTGGGAAGCAGCTGCGGAGTTTTTCGATGCTTCAGTAGCGGTTCAACGACAGCTTCCTTCGGGCCAATTCCTGAAGTGGGCGAAGACTGGCACATCGCTTTGTGAAGACTCGCCGTCATTGGCAGTTGCATATTTCAAGTCGTCACCAAAAGCGATGCTTCGCCTACGTCCTCGGTATATCGACGACTGGGCGAACGTGTGCAGAGCGCTATATCGCGGCACTTGGAAATCATCAGCTCTTGCTTGCCGACTCTTCGAAGCGACTCCCGATCTGCTCGAAACGCTTTCATTTGAAGAATTCTGCCATTTTGGTGAATTCCTAGAAATTCTCTCACGTCGATCCTACGATCAGGCAGGCGACGCTCTCGGTGCCGGTATCGACCTGTTTCCGAAAATTACCGGAGATGTCGATAGATTTATCAACCTTGCTCAGATCGTTGCTGAGAAATCATGGCGAGAAACAGCTGTGCTTTTCGACTCTGCTACCGCCTCTCTTGTCGAACTCGGAGCTCCCCACAGAGCGCCGTTGATTTCACTCGCACGTCGACTCGTTATCACTGGGGTTAGTGATGCGGCTGGAGTGTTGCGAGACGGTGCAAATACAGTCAATAGGATTCCAACGGACAACCGCGATCGTCTTCTAGAAATGACCGACGGTATCGCAGCTGTCTCGGCTCCTGCCGCTCCTGAGTTTCTGAAGATCGTTCCTGAAATACTTGAACGAGTGACGTTCGATCAGATGGGCCAATGGCAGACTGAAGGCCTACGCACAGCCCGTGAGAGCGATGAAGCTGCTGTCACTTACTTCAAGCTTCAATCGCCAGCTAGCCAAGAAATCCTCGATTCGCTGTCATCTTCTATTGAACTTTCGAGAGTTCGAGACGTCATCCAAATGTACTGTCTGGCACTTACAGGTCGCACTATCGACGTTCAGGCTGCCGCTGCGCTTGCCGAGAAGAATATTGGGTGGTTCCAGGGCGAACTGCCAACGACCGAAGGCACCACGATTTACATGCCATCGGTTATCAATCGGTACACGACCAAAGACGAAAACTTTGGATTCTTCAAAGTGATCTCAACGCATCAGATCGGCCACATCGAATTTGGCTCTTTTGCATTCGATTTCAATATTGAATCGACTCTATTTGACGATCTTCGCCCACGCCTTCCGGGTGCGTCAGAATTAAGGGCCGCCAAAGCAGCCGATGAAGCCGAAAAGAAAGCAGCGTTAACGCCGCCACAGGTAGTCGTTTTTGGTCATGAGCCTCCCTCGGAACCAACACCTGAGGCAGCAGAACCGGTAGCTGTTGCTCCCCGAGAATTTCTAACCGATATGAGCCGGTTCTTCGATCTGTTTCAGGAACGTCGATTGGCTCTTGATGCATTCACCGTGCTCGAAAGCTCTCGTATCGACGGATATGTCGAAGAGCTTTACCCAGGCGTGATGACGATGTACGACATGGTTCGTACCGCTTCGCTCGAAGCACGTCCTGATGTAACCGATCTACCAGCCAGAGAAGCACTCGTTGAATTCATGATTCGGGTAAGTCTTGGTCAGGTCGACGAGATGCTCGTGCCATCAGAGCACCTTGACGTTGCTCGTAAATTGCGCAAGCTGATACGACAAGTCACTTCGGCAGAGGCGATTGTAGAAGATGCCGCTGAAGCAGCGATTCGTGCCTATTCGATACTTATAGATGTGAAGAACGAAGAAGTCGACGATGACGATTTCGAACAGCTAGAGCCTGAAGATGAAGACGACGAGACAGCTGAAGATGAGGACGATGTAGTCGACCCAGAAGAGGTTATCCAGCAGTTTATGGGCCAAGCATCACCAGACGGCGAAGGTGAGGGTGAGCCTGAAGAAGGCGAGTCGAGCGAACAAGATTTAGAAGGCGAAGGTGAAGAAGATTACTCATCGCCTCAAGAAGTCGACTACCGAGGCGAGTTTAAACCTGAGCTTTCACAGCTGCTATCTCAAATGCAGATGATGGAAAATGGCGAAATGTCCGAGTCAGGTGAAATGGAGCCGATCACTCAAGAACAGCTCGAAGAGATGATGAAGAACGCGCCAGAGATGGACATGGAGCAGACGGAGGGCGAAGAGGGTGGCGATCAAGAGGTTTCCGAGATGATCGAAAACCTGATGAAAGAACTACAGAAGCGCGATCCTGAGAACCAACAGTTCCAGCCAGGACCTTCGCAGCACGTCGATGAAGATGGTGGTCCTTTGACCGCTACTGAACCCGAGACCTTCACATACCCTGAATGGGATTTCAGGGCAAATGAATATAAGCCAAACTGGTGCATGGTTCACGAGAAGATCATGGCCGATGGTGAACCTAATTTCTTCCGCGAGACTCTCGCAGATAACTCCGGGCTAGTCGCCCAAATAAGGCGTCAGTTCGAGTTAGTCATCCCAGAGATGTACCGCAAGCAGAAGCGACTTGAAGACGGCGAAGAATATGATCTCGATTCTGTTTTGGAAGCGTTGATCGATCTTAAAATCGGTGTATCGCCAGAAGAGAAACTCTACTGGCGTCGAAACAAAAACGAACGATCGGTTGCAGTAGCGTTCCTGTTGGATCTCTCTGCGTCTACAGCAGAGGCGATTGACGATGCTAAGAAGCCGTCCGACGATTGGGGTGCGCCTGACGACCCTGTGGAATACATGGTTTGGTTGCGTTCACGTCGATCTGAAGGCCTTCGTCGCACTTACAAGCGAATCGTCGATGTTGAAAAAGAGGGAATTACTCTTTTGGTCAACTCGCTCGAAACGATCGGTGATATGTACGGAATCTACGGATTCTCCGGCTACGGTCGGGAGAATGTAGAGTTCTACACGATCAAGGATATTGACGAGAAATTCTCTGACATGGTTCCTCGACGTATCGACAGAATCGCACCGCTTCACGCAACTCGAATGGGTCCTGCGATTCGTCACACAGCCGCTAAGCTCAATGAGGTCGAGGCACGTTCGAAATTCCTGTTCCTCATCTCAGACGGGCGACCACAGGACCGCGGTTACTCTCGTGAAGGCGTCGAAAAAGAATACGCGGTGCACGACACCCGTCAGTCGCTTATTGAAGCCCGTAATATGGGTATTACGCCGTTCTGTCTGACCGTCGATAAGGCCGGACACGATTACATGAAGACGATGATGGAAGACTTTAGCTATGAAGTTCTGCCGGATATCAGCCTTCTTCCGAAACGCCTGCCGCAGCTTTATCGCAACCTGACAACGTAATTCCCTCTCATCACCCTCTCTGAGGGCGGGAGGGCCAATTACGTTGGGACTTCATGCGTTGGCTTCGGGCGTAACGATGCATTTTGGCTACGGAGTACGCACAGCGTTCGATTTTCGGCTGATTACGCGTCCGAGTTTCTGGCGTAATCGTTAGGAACGAGCTGGTGAAGTGATCGGGTGTCTTAGCCGTTATCAGCTAGAACATCGCCGAAAAACAGTTCGAGAACTCGATCTGCCCAGTCTGAATCGATCAAAATAACGTCCGAGGTTTCGTTTGCCACGGCAAAACGGCTTACGCCATCATCAGTGATGTCGCCGATCGTCATGGTCAGGCGCCGAACTTCAATAACGTTGGTTTCATCGTTTCGATTTTCAATTCGAACTGCGATGTACGGCGCTTCAAGAATCGTACCGTAAGGGGCGTAATCAACATCGTTTTGGAGATTTAGTGCCACGGCCCCGCTAATCTGTGGGTTGCCGAAGTGCTCTATTTCAGCCATGAGGGCGTCGCCGTCAGCCAACTCAGACCCAATGCATGGATCAGTCGTTAACGGGATGTCGCATATCGTCCAGGTATCGGTATCACGCTCGTAACCGTACGCACGGATTACTTCGTTATTGTCGAACAGGATTACTTCACGAGGATCGCCGGTTAGAGAGTATATCCACTCTGGGTATGGAGGTTCATCAACCAAACGCTCAAGAACCCGTCCCCAAGTCGAATCGACAAGAACAAGCTGAGGGAAACCTTCTACCCGGGCGTAGTTGTTCTCGCCATCTGGGGTGTTGTTACCTAGAACCAGTTTCACAACGGTACCGTCACGCAGAGTGACAGCGAACTCGGCAGACGGATCATCTAATCCATAAAGCGTTATATCGTCGATCGATTGAGACAAAACTCGCTGAGTTCGCGGTCCACCGAGAAGTTGGGTAATACCACCCCAACGAAAGAGATCAGCAGGAACATTATCGAGGTCGTCGAAGTACCACCTATTTAGGTCTTCACGAAGCGACCAACTGGATACTTTTTCACCAGTGTCGATACTGATGTTTCTAAGATCATCAGGTGAAAGTGTGTAGAAGAACGGTGGGACTGGCTCTTTAGCCTCCACGGGCGGGTTCGTAATGACCCATGTGACACCTATTGAAACGTAAGAGAGGATAGTTATTAGGACGAGCAGAAAACGCAGGTTCATATTTTTAGCGCCTTCTCCACCATGTCCAGAACCCAAATAGACTGATCAAAGATGGCATGAGAAGCCATCCAGACCAACGAACGAAATCACGTTCATTCTTGGTTAGGAACAACTGCCTGTTCGCATCAGTCTTCGCTCGAATCGAAATTAGCTCGTAGTCTTTGGCAAGATAGTTGACTGAATTGACGAACAGATCGGAGTTATTCGCAGAACCAAAGTAGTTGTTGGTAGCGAAGTCAGTATCCCCAATTACGATCATATTCAGTGTGACGAGCTGCTCTCCGTCTGAATAAACACCACCAGCAACTTCACCAACCGCCTCAACGACAACCGCAAGTGGCAGCGGGCCGGCAATTTCAGTGTCGATATCGAATGCGAGAGTGTCTGGGTCCGTTTCCGACCAACTGCTGAGAGTGGTGGAAGCCAGTATTCCCTGCTTCACAAGAGGGGTTACTTCATCGACAAGAGGAATTGATCCTGGGTCGATAGCCCAACCGAAGTGGGTTGTTCCAGGCATGTAAAGAACTTCAAATCCTATAGTCACTGGGTGCGCTGGAATCTGACCATTGCTCTTCTTGACTTGGATGAATGTGGGGCTTGGAGCGACGAAGCTTGCCGTATCAGCAGCTTCACCATCACCAATTGCCACAGCGTAGCGAGACAGGAACTGTTTGAAGCTTTCCGGAGTTACGTCAGGCTCAAACAAAAATAGGATGCTACCGCCGAGCCGCGCATAGTTTAGTAGCGCCTGCTGGTCGATCGGAAGTAAGTCTTGTATCGGGTTTGCGAAAACTATTGCGGCAGGAATTTCCTGGGGATTGCGCGATGACATCCGAGTGCCGAGTTCCTGGAGAGTCTCGTTCAAGACAACGTAGTTTTCACGGTTTAACGCACGAGCTGCGAGCCCGATAGCTGTCGTGGTGGATACATCGGTTAGGTCACGCTCTGAGTGACCGGTGATGAAAATAACCTTCTTTTGGGCTATCTGGTTGATTACCAGTAGTCCAGTTACAACCTGTTGCTCGGTAAATACGTTAGGGCCTTCCGATGGGTTGGTACCTACGATAACTTGGGTTCGACGACTCTCAACCCCTTCGATGGCTAGAGCCGGGAACTGAGTCACGCCTAGGGCAGTGGCAACGTTCGGATTTAATTCTGGGTCTACTCGTACATAGGTAAGTTCGAAGTCGCCAGATCGACGACGGAACTCCCTGAGCATGTCGTCGGTGTTTCGCCATGCAGCTGCTTCAACCGCTGTGTCGGTCGTGAAAAACGCAGTGATTTTTACAGGTTCTTTCAAGTTTTCGAGCGTGTTGATTACTTGCTCTTCGAGCAAGAACTGTTTGGTAGCTGTCGTGTCGATACGCAACCACCCTTCGGGGTTCGGTCGATCAGTTGCCCAGAGAAGAGTGAAGTTAAGCACCACAGCGATGGCTAAGAAGACGATGAAAACGATTGCCGTGTTGAGTCCGTACCGGCCACGACGGCCGAATACTGCCTGACGAACCGTTGCGAGCGAGATAATCGCGTCGATGATGAGAAGGATCAAACCTATCCCGGCAACGATGAACGCTGGGCCTTCAAGACCGCGTAGGAACACCCAAATGAGTACTCCGAAAACGACGGCACCGACACCGACGAGCGCGAGCGCCTGCCTGATCGATTTCGTGTTGTTTTTCAGACTCTGTAGAATCGGAGTCTTTTCACGAAGAGAATCGGAGGTTGGCCGACTTTCGGGGTTGTTCTGCTGATCTGTGGACATCTGCTGAATACTGGCCTAGCGCCATCGCCTTGCTTCCAACACAAGAACTGTGAGGAGCAAGAACACTGCTGTTATTGATAAGTAGTAGGCAATATCCGTTACCGAGATAATGCCTCGTGCGAAATCTGCGAAGTGACCACCCTCGGCCACTCCAAAGCTATCAAGATCGAAAACCGAGAACGAAGCACCTAGTTGGAATGCATCCATAACCTGAGCTGCGGTCCCCGAAAGTCTTGCGCTTACGAAATCGATAATCGTCAGCGTCGTGAGAATTCCAGATCCAACGACGAGCCCCACGATCTGGTTACTACTAAGCGCTGAGGCGAACAGTCCAACCGCAAGAGTTGCCGATGCGTACAAGGTAAGCCCGACTAATCCGGTGAGTAACGGGCCGATGTCTGGATCGCCGTAGACGAACAGCACAAGCACGAAGTAGAGCGAAAGCCCGACCATAACCATTGTAGTAACTAAAGCTGCGATGAACTTTCCGAAAACAATTTCAAATTCACGCAGGGGTGAAGTCAACAACAATTCAAGCGTTCCCAATTTTTGCTCTTCAGCAAGGAGACGCATCGTGAGGGCTGGTGACATGAAAATCATGAAGAAAATCGCACCGGCCAAGTAACCACGAATGCTTGCTTCAGCGAACGCATCGGAGACCGATGCGACGAAGAAAAAGCCTGTTATAGCAAGGAACGCCGCCGAAACCACGTAGGCCATCGGTGAGGCAAAGTATGTGCGAATCTCTTTGATCGCTATGACGGATATGAAACGCAATTCCTACTCGCCTAAATTCTCTTCGGTTGTCAGTTCGAGGAAGATCTCTTCAAGTGTCATCGGTAGAGGTGTCAAGTTAGCCAGCCCCCAGCCGTTGTTGATGATGGTCTTCGCAATAGTTTCGGTTGCCATAACATTAGGTCGGGCATCCACAATGAACGGAAGAAAGTCTTCTCGTTCCGAACGTTGTAATACCGATGCTCGCTGGTCAGAGCGGGCGTCGACTACATCGGAAATATCTCGCATAGCGTTGATAAACGCTGGTGCTTCTGCTCCCCTAACGCTGATTTCAATTCGTTCAGCGTGCTGGAGCTTCTCGGAAAGATCATCTGGCTTGTCATCAGCAACGATACGACCATCGTTGATCACAAGCACTCGCTTACATATAGCGCTGACTTCAGGGAGAATGTGGGAACTGAGAAGCATGGTGTGTTCTTCACCTAAGTTGCTAATCAATTCTCGAGTTTCGACAACCTGAATCGGGTCGATACCAATAGTTGGCTCATCCATTACAAGCACATCGGGCTCGTGAAGGATGGCCTGTGAAATACCCACACGCTGTCGATAACCCTTAGAAAGCCTACCCACAAGTGTGTTCCTGTATTCACCAAGTTTCACCATGTCGATGACCTTAGGCAAACGTTCTTTCACCCAAGATTTGTTCATGCCACGGATTTCACCCATATAGGTGAGATAGTCCGTAACTGTCATATCTAGGTAGAGCGGAACGGTCTCTGGCAGGTAACCGATGTGCCGGCGAACGTCGAGAGAGTGGGATACGACGTCGTAGCCGCCAACGGTTACATCGCCCTGAGTCGGGGGCGTGTATCCCGTCACAACTCGCATGGTTGTCGTTTTACCTGCGCCGTTCGGGCCGAGGAATCCGACGATTTCGCCCTTGAGCACTTCGAACGAGATGTCGATAACGGCCGGGTAGGGACCGTAACTTTTCGACATGTGCTCAATTTTGATCAACTACTCACTCCGGTTTTCGGTTGAATGATGGCGGTTCCCACCACAACGGAACTATTCTGCCAAAATTAAATGCGCCGTGGGGCTCACGGCACGTGGATACGGCAGATTTATTCTCGCGTATTTCAAATCTCAAATATCTTATCCAAGCAAATTAGCAACGGCTACACGCTTTCGTTGCTTCAAGCGGTTTTTTAGCAAATACTTGCAGAATGACATCTAGCGACGAACGAATAAATTATCTCGACCACGCTGCAACCACTCCGGTTCGACCTGAAGTGTTCGAAAAAATGCTTCCGTACTTTTCCCAGAAGTTCGGTAACCCTTCGAGTTTGTACTCGTTGGCAGGGGAAGCACGGTACGGAATCGACGAGGCGCGGGAGCAATTAGCGTCGGTTTTGAGTTGCCGCTCTGGGGAAATAATTTTCACGGGCGGGGGGTCTGAATCAAATAATCTTGCAATTAAAGGATCCGCGGCAATGCGTTCACCTAACGGTGGGCACATTATCACCACCGCTGTTGAACATCACGCCGTCATTCACCCTATTGAGCAACTCGAAAAACTGGGATACGAGGCTACATATGTAGGAGTCGACAGCACGGGCAAGGTCGACCCGGTCGATTTTGCCCGTGCTGTCAGACCCGATACCTTCTTTGCCAGCGTGATGCTGGTGAACAATGAAGTAGGCACGATTCAGGACGTAGCGATGATAGCCCAGCGAACTCGAGAGGCATCAAAGTTGCTTGGCGGAGACGTGCTAATTCACACTGATGCGGTGCAAGCGGCTGGAAAGCTTTCGCTGAACGTGAACGATCTTGGAGTTGATCTACTCAGCCTATCGGCACACAAGATCTACGGCCCCAAAGGCGTAGGCGCTCTTTATGTGAGGCGAGGCGTGGAG
>Ga0209043_1000395_pt1 | contig 27604 bp, 26 predicted proteins | sample SaaInlV_100m_DNA_3_FD_184654 | JGI IMG/M metagenome (GOLD analysis project Ga0209043, IMG submission 184654) | Marine microbial communities from expanding oxygen minimum zones in the Saanich Inlet - SI037_S4LV_100m_DNA (SPAdes) (version 2) | ecosystem: Environmental > Aquatic > Marine >... | reverse complement strand
AATATCTACCGTTAATAAAAGCGGGCACTGTTAGAATTCGAGAGGTCATTTCGATCGCACAATGTCGAATCAATTCATATGTGTTCGGGTGGCCATCCACTTCTGCCCTTCTGCACAACAGCATCATCTGGAGAAATCCCCATAGAGCCGATGACCGATCTCATCCACGCGCTCGAAACTTTCGTTCTGACGTTCTCTACGGACGTGTACGACTTCATGGGATGGTTTGGCGTGGTCGTCTTGATGTCGATCGAAAGCACGGCCATTCCTCTGCCAAGTGAAGTCATCATGCCACTGGCGGGTTGGCGACTCGTGTTAGACCGCGGTCACGGAGTCGCTTACGTGTTCCTCGCTGGATTCTGGGGGGCGGTCGGAAGCTTAATCGGCTCACTGGCTGAATATTACGTAGCGCGGGCGGGCGGACGTCCTTTCATCGAGAAGTACGGTAAGTACGTCCTTATCACTCAGAAAGACCTTGAACGAGCTGAGCGGTGGTTCCGGACTCGAGGTGAGCTCACAGTGTTCGTTGCGAGGATGATTCCTGGAGTTAGAGGGTTTATCTCGATTCCAGCCGGAATCGCCAGAATGAATGTGCCGAGATTCGCCATTTTCACGTTCATCGGTGCCCTACCGTGGACACTCGGTATGGCTTGGGGCGGATTCCTACTTGGTGAGAATTACGATTCCATTCGCAACGTGTCGAAGCCCTTCGATATTCCTATCATCGCTACAGGCACGGTTATAGTCTCTTGGTTCTTGTGGCGACGAATTAAAGAAGTTCGAGCAGAATCTTCGGCTTCAAGTCCATCTTCCGATGAGTCGTAACTCATTCCATATCATTTGCGCATAGTCTCTAAGTTATATTTGACTGCAACCACAGTTACATCGTGATAGGCAACGAAGAACAACAGTTCATCCAATGACAACACAGGTCAAAAATAGACTGAACGTAGAAGTGAACGGAATCGCAATCGATTGCGGTACCGACGCTCGTGTTCTTGACGCAATAAGATCTGCAGGATTCGACGTTCCAACGTTGTGTTACGACGAGCGAGTTGGCCCTCAGGGCACCTGCCGTATGTGCCTCGTGGACGTCGAGGTAAATGGCCAAATACAACAGGTTGCCGCTTGCACCGCTTTTGCTTCAGATGAAATGCGGGTTGAAACACACTCCGATTCGATCACCGACTATCGCAAGACTATTCTTGAGATGTTGCTCTCTGAAACGTCCTCCCCTACCAACTGCCCCAAATGCGTCTCGTTTAAGAAGTGTGAACTGCACACAGCCGCCGAAGAATACGATGCGAAATGGGATGCGTTCCCTTCCTTAGTCGTACGAGAGAAAGCTAAGGACGACAACCCGTTCATCCAGAGAGACTACGACTACTGCATCTCGTGCTTCCGCTGCACAAACATCTGCAACGATTGGGAGCAAGCCGGAGCGATCACGGTCGAGGGGCGCGGACAAGAAAACTCGATAGCCACGTTCTTCAACAATAAACTTATTGAATCGCCTTGCACGTTCTGTGGCCAGTGCATCAATACATGCCCCACCGGAGCGCTCACGGACAAAAAGATCGTCGGCACTACGAAGGCCGAAAACCTCGAACGCACGAAGTCGATCTGTCCGTACTGTGGAGTCGGCTGCGGCATTCATCTGCTGACCGAAGATGGCCAATTAAAGGGAACTGAACCAGATTTCGATTCTCCAAGCCGTGGATCACTCTGTGTAAAAGGTCAGTTCGCTTCGTGGGAGTTCGTTAAAAGCGGTGAGCGACTCAAATATCCTCTCATCAAGGAGAACGGTTCTTTCAGACGTGCATCTTGGGACGAAGCACTCAATCTCGTTACAGAACGCTTCACCTCAATTCGAGATGATTCAGGTCCCGATTCCCTAGTTTGCTGGTCCTCGGCTCGCACAGTCACAGAAGCGAACTATCTCATGCAGAAGTTCGCCCGAATAGGTATCGGTACTAACAATATCGATAACTGTTCCCGCACCTGACACGCTCCTACGGTCGCCGGTATGGCGGTCATGGTTGGCAAAGGTGCCATGACTAACTCTATTGAAGAGTTAGCAGGAACCGATCTACTGTTGGTCGTAGGGTCAAACACGACCGAGGCCCACCCCGTAATTTCGCTGCGAATGAAGCGCTCTGTCAAAAACGGCGCAAAACTCATTGTTATCGACCCCCGTAAAATTGAACTGACCAAATGGGCGACTCGACATTTACAGATCAACATCGGCACCGACATACCGTTGTTCAACGCCTTCGCACACGTGATGATCAAAGAGGGTCTTTACGATCGAGAGTACGTCGAACACCGAACTGAAGGCTTCGATGAACTCGCCAAGCACGTCGAGTTCTACACACCGGAATACGCCGCTGAAATTTGCGGTGTCCCAGCGGAAGACATTATTGCCACGGCTCGAGAATATGCGGCTGCATCTGGAAAAGCAGCTATTTGCTACACGCTCGGAATCACCGAACATTCTTGCGGATCACATAACGTTCAGTCGGTAGCGAATTTAGGGATGCTCGGAGGGAACTTCGGGAAACCAAACGCCGGTGTGAACCCACTTCGAGGTCAAAATAACGTGCAAGGTGCATCCGATTCAGGAGCATTGCCTACCGACCTTCCCGGCTACCAAAAAGTCGAACGACCTGGAGTGCGTGAAAAGTTCGAAAAAGCATGGGGTGCGGACCTTCCAAAACGTCGCGGAATTACGAAAATTACAGCGATGGACCAGATGCTCCGAGGCAAGGTCAAAGGCGTCTACATCATGGGTGAAAATACGGTCATTTCCGACCCCAACACAAACCACGCCCAAGCAGCACTCGAAGCAACCGACTTCATCGTGGTTCAAGACATCTTCATGACCGACACAGCAAAGCTTGCCGACGTCGTTTTACCGGCCGCATCATTCGCTGAATCTGATGGAACTTTTGCGAACAGTGAACGGCGCGTTCAGCGCGTTAGACCGGCAATAAAACCGGTTGGAGAATCGCGTACAGATGTCGACATCTTGTTCGACCTTATGAAGAGATTTGGAGTGGTCCAAAACCTGAACTCATCCTCGGACGTTTGGGACGAAATGAGGCAGCTGGCACCGATATTCACCGGCATCACCTACGACCGTCTCGATTCGGAAGGCGGAATTCAATGGCCCTGCCCGACTGAAGACCATCCCGGCACCCAGTTCCTGCACGAGCACGAAATGGATTCTGGCATGCCCGGCTACTTCGCCCCTGTCGATCACATTCCACCCGCGGAGCCAACCGACTCCGAATATCCGTTAATCCTCACAACCGGCAGGCGCCGTTCGACCTACCACACAGGCACCCAAACTGGCCGCGCTACAGGGTTTGAACTACTAGTTCCATCGGAGCTTGCGGAGATCAATCCGTTCGATGCGGAGCAAATGGAACTCGCCGACGGTCAGAAAGTAACCGTTAGCTCAAGAAGAGGATCAGTCGAGGTGCCAATCAAGATTACAGATCGATCGCCACACGGCACGGTTTTCATGAGCTTCGCATTCCCAGAACTAACTCAAACAAACAGGCTTACTTCGGATGCATACGATTTCATCACCGAAACGCCGGAATTTAAGGCGTGCGCCATTCGAATAGACACGATCGAAGCAGCACCACCACCAACCGACTAGGCTCAGTCCTGACGTGGACTCATTCGAGACGACCAAAAGCTCGGATCCCCAATCGTAGGGAAATCGACGGGCTCGTACACTCCGCGCACGGTCGATTTGCTTTTGAACGCTTCGACATTTGCAATTACGTATTTTGCGATCTGCTGAGGGACGCCAATTTGATTCGTCAGCGGGTTGGTAGTGATGATCAACTTTCCTGAATCTGCCAAGGATTCATCAGCGGCGGAAACAACATCACTCGGGCAGTCAGTGGCGTAACCGGCGATTTCGCCGCGTTCCAGTGCTTCAATAACGGCTTCCCCATCTACAACTGACGAGTCTGAAGTGTTGATCAGAACCGCATCAGATTTCATAAGCCCCAACTCACGGTCAGAAATCAACGGCGAGGCCGTAGGTCCAGCGTGAACGTGAATTGTAATTACGTCCGAACCTGCCACCAGAAGATCCAATGAATGGCGCCGCACACCAAGTTCGGTCAACAATCCTGATCTAGGTGTTCGGATCTCGGCAATTCCAACTGATGAACGAGTGGCAAGTGCTTTTTTGGCTACCTCGGTTCCGACTTCACCAACACCGATGACACCCCAAGAGGGCATCGGACGAACAGTCAGCGGACCAGTAAAACCGATCACCCGGTTTGCGACCCTTGGAGCAATGCTTGGTGCGATTCCAGCAACAATAACCTGCGAATCTGATCGTGACGCAATGGAAAGAAGTACAGGCGAAGGCGTGCAACCGAGGTGCTGGATCATCCCTTCCAAAGGCAAATCAGCTTCAGCAACCAATTCGCTCGATACCCAATTTTCTCCGAGGAGAAGAACATCATCAGAGCCAAATTCGATACCAACGAACTCTTGAGCCGTCAATCGTTGAAAGCCAGAAACGTCGGACAGAAGCGATTCGACAGCCTTTGCGACAGGGTCGACATCACCAGCTAACAGCAACATATTCATTGATTCACAGTGTCATTCCGGCGTTAGGTTAGCGCCAAATTAGGCTTCGAAAATCGTGGTAATTCAATCCTATAAGACCAGCAACTGGGATTACGACCACACGAACATCGCTTCAACGCTTATATGATTCAGCATAATTTACGCACTATTCGCTAAACGACAGTAAAAGAATCACACCCGTGAACGCCCCACTCTCAAACCCTCGAACTCTCCTGTTCGTACCCGGCAACCAACCCAAGATGCTTGAGAAAGCTGTTGGATTCGATGCGAAATGGCTGATCCCCGACCTAGAAGATTCGGTCCCATCCGGCGAAAAGCAGGCAGCCAGACGAATCGTCGCAGAGCACATTCCGCTCCTAGCAAAAGCGGGAAAACTGCTTGCACCTCGAGTTAACTCGATGGCATCAGGTCTTGCCGAAGACGACATAAATGCCCTTATCTCGAACGACATCATCGGAATATCCATTGGGAAAATTGGCAACGCAGACGAAGTATCCGAACTTGAAGAAATCCTCGCAAACGCGGAACGTAGCGCGAGAGTGACAGTGGGCAGCACAACCATCCTTCCGTGGCTAGAAACCGCAGAAGCAGTAATCAACGCCTATGCGATCTGCAAATCGAGCGATCGTATTCGATGGGCAGCATTCGGTGCTGAAGATTTTTCAGCCGACATGGGAATCAGTCGCACCGTCGATAAAACCGAAACCAACACTCAAACTGCTTTCGAACCAGGACTCGCGTACCCCCGATCCGCCGTAGCCATTGCAGCCAGGGCAGCCGGGGTTCATGCGCTAGACACGCCATATACAAAATTTCGTGATCCAGAAGGACTACGAGAAGATGCCCTGCTCGCCAAAGCGATAGGCTACAAAGGCAAGCTCGCCATTCACCCGGCTCAGGTAGAAGTGATTGAATCGGTATTTAAGCCTACCAACGCTGAAATCGACCGTGCTCGCAAAGTCCTGGCAATCGCCGCCGAAGCTGAAGTCGATGGCCGAGGATCGATTTCGCTCGATGGAGAGATGATCGATATGCCAGTTATCCTGCGTGCCCAAAACATCCTCCGAGATGCTGGAATTTCGTAACAAATCAAATCAACAATCCCGATCTAGACTGAGATACCAGAAACAAAAGGCAAATAATAATGAGCAACGGACGCTATTTCGAAGACTTTGAAGTCGGTCAGGTGATTAAACACTGGCCCGGCAGAACGATCTCCGAGACCGACAATTCATGGTTTTCGCTGCTAACTCAAAACCAACACCCGGTTCACATCGATGCCCACTACGCCAAGAGCACCCAGCACGGTCAAAACCTTGTAAACGGACTCTTAGTCCTCGCAGTAGCAATCGGACAAACGGTCAACGACATCTCACTACGTGGAATAGCAAATCTCGATTACGAAACGGTAAAACACGAAGGACCGACCTTTCACGGCGATACCATCTACACAATTTCGACCATCCTCGAACTCCGAGTAACGTCGAAAGGCGATCGAGGAGTCGTTTACCTCGAAACCGAAGTAATGAACCAACGCGAAGAACGCGTAATGGTGGTTCGACGACACGTGCTTATTCCTAAAAAGAATCACGCAACTCTCGGCGAAGGCAAGATCACCCACGATTCGGAATCTTGAACTTGACCGACCAGTCGCAGCGAAAAGGCCCGCTACACGGCATCCGCATCCTCGCCATATCACAGTTCGGTGCTGGACCTTTCGCGACTCTCAACCTCGCCGATCTTGGAGCCGAAATAATCAAGATCGAAGATCCCGCGGCGGGTGGAGATGTAGCGCGCTACGTGCCACCTGCAACCAACGACGCTGATTCTCTCTACTTCCAATCGTTCAATCGCGGGAAGAAATCGATAGCCCTTGATCTTCGTAAGTCAGACGGCGTGAAGATATTTCATCGGCTGGTCGAAAAATCAGATGCAGTCTTCAACAATTTGCGCGGTGATCTCCCAGAAAAGCTCGGCCTAACCTACGAAACGCTGCGTTCCATTAATCCTTCGATTGTCACCGGATCACTTTCCGGATTTGGCCGTACAGGCCCCAGAGCATCAGAACCTGGCTATGACCCCATAATGCAGGCGATGGCCGGTTACATGTCGATTACGGGTGAGCCAGAAGGGCCACCGGGGAAAGCTGGGGTATCGATAATCGACTTCGCAGGTGGCTACGCAGCTGCTCTTGGGTTAGTTGCAGCTCTGCTCGAAGCAAAAACAACGGGTGTTGGGAGAGATGTCGATGTGAGCTTACTCGATACAGCTGTGTCGATGCTCACTTATTTCGCTTCATGGCAACTGAATTCCGACTGGAAACCGGCAAGAACGCCCAATTCATCGCACCAAACTCTGGTGCCTGCTCAGAACTTTCAAACAAGTGACGGCTGGATCAGTATTTTTTGCGCAAAAGAACATTTTTGGCGCAAGTTCGCTGAACTCACCGACCTACCGGAACTAATCACTGATGAACGATTCGCTAGTTTCGCTTCACGCTACGACAATCGCGAAATTCTGATTCCGATACTTTCCGAACGCCTATTAGAAAAGACCAACGCAGAATGGCTAGATCGTTTGAGGGGAATCGTTCCGTCAGGGTCAGTGAATACGATCGAAGAAGCGTTCCAAGACGAACAAATCAAAGCACGTGGTCTGATAGTCGACGTTGAACATCCGTCTTACGGAACGATCAAACAAGTGAGTTCGCCAATATCCACGGAAGGCTCTAATCAAGCGGTTTCACCGGGACCCTCACTCGGTGAACACACCGATGAGCTACTCGGCGAATTGCTCTTGCTAAATCCGAAAGAAGTTCAGCGACTCCGCGATAGCGGCGTAGTTGGCTAATTTTTGCAATAAACCGAATTGCTCTCTCAGCCCTCGTTGCCCTTAGAATGGTTCAAGTGCCCCTGTAGCTCAACTGGATAGAGCAACAGGTTTCTACCCTGTAGGTTGTGGGTTCGAGTCCCGCCGGGGGTACCAAATGTTTATTGCCCAACCGACTGTTTAGGCAAAACAAAAAACGCCCTCATCGTGAGGGCGTTTTTCTTATTAGATCGTTAGTTGTACTTACGATGCGCGACGGCGGCGAACTCTGTCTCGACGTGGTCGTCGGACCATACGAGCTGCTGGCTGAGGACGTCGTTGCGACCGATTTGCCTGCTGTTGAGCCTGTGCCTCTGCATGCTGTTCGAGAAGCTTGGTACCAAATTGAACACCAGAACGATCTACCAAAGAACTCATAGTGTTCAATCGACGCACAATGATGCAGCACCGATCTTTCACAGCCTGAGATTTGGCAGCAAGAGAAACCTTGTCTTACGCCAATCGATTCGCTTCTTCGCCGTAATCTTTCGCAAACTCAGCGATAAGATCATGCCTTGACTGGGCTTTCTTCGCCAGTCCAGCCGATCGAGCGCCACTGCCCGACATCGCAGCGGTCACAGCATCATATTGGGCTTCTGTGACCAAATCTGTATTGCGATTTGCCTGCTCTTCTAAGGCTATTTACAGTGACTCATCCACAGACTGCAGTTCACCAACTTCTTCTTCGATAACACCGAGTTCAGTACGAAGATTGTCTACATCTTGAGCATACGCCTGAATTTTTAGTGAGATCTTCGCCCGAACGCTAGGGGCACCGTCCTCGTCACGTTCTTCGATAAATGCGAGAACTTCTTGAAATCGTGGATCTAACATGTAATTAGAACTGCGATTACGCAGCGTTGAGCTCCACATCGGCAGATGGGCTGTTGTAAACGTATCCGAATCCGCGGCGGGTCGTAATCAACTTGTTCTTAGGATCAGTATCACCGATCTTCTTGCGAAGACGAGAGATGTACCACTTCACAAGATTTTCTGTCTGGTAATCAGGTCCCCAAACACGTTCTAACAAATCATAGGGAGGCACAGGCGAACCCGCGTGGTTCACATGTTCAGAGACCAATCGATATTCGATCGTAGTGAGGTCAATATGAATTCCATTGACCATCGCTTCGCTAGTCACGAAATTGACATCGAAGAAACCGTCCTGAAATCGATCGTTTATTGGAGTGGGAACAGCAGCGTACACGTCGCAAGTTCGACTCTATTCTCGTCATCAGTTCGGTAAGACTACCGCCCTTCACCACGAAATCGTCACCGCCAGCTAGCAACGATTCTATTTTCTGATCTATGTCTTCAAAACCGCTTAGAAAAACGATCGGGACGTCCGACATAGAACGTACATGGCGACAAACTTCAACACCGCTCATCATCGGCATCACGAGATCGAAGATCAGTAACTGTAGTTGAAACTCGTAGAAAGTCCGAAGGGCTGTTCACCCGTCTGGCGCAGAGGAAGTCTGAAAACCTGAATCGTCGAGAGTCGTAACTAGCGCCTACAAAATATCAGGGGCATCGTCTACAACAAGGATTCTTTCACCGGTCATGCCGACACTGTCCTTCCGAACACTGACTTACTTCTAATAATTGCTATATCTCCACGCTAGTCCAACCTCCATCACACTCACAACACGTGATCCCGCAATCGTTGATACGGGATTTCCTCAACCGCTATGACAGCGCTTACCTACCGAAAACAAACCTTTTTGTTGATCTGATTACTTTCCACACACCTTCACAAAGTCTTGACATCTCTGAAGTACAACTTAGATAGGTAGATTTATATATCTCGTAAATCAATCTGACCGGTACGGATCACAAGGAAATTTACTGATGCTCAAACGCTGGGTGCCCGCAAGTTTTATCGCTGTCGCAATGGTACTGGCAATCGCCGGTGGAGCCGTGCTCGCCGTCGGAGGTGCCAACGACTCACGTAAGACCGACATATTTGACCGTGCAGCCGCTATTCTGGAAATCGAAGCCTCAGATCTACAAGATGCATATAACCAGGCCAAACGGGAAACGCAGGATCAACGCCTAGCAAACGCTGTAGCTGATCTCGTAGAAGCCGAAGTTATCGACCAGTTAGAAGCAGGCAGCTTCACTGAATGGATGGCCAAGCGCCCGGATGTCGCAAATGAAGAGATCATTTCGAAGCTCACGTCGTCTATCTTCTCGTCTACTGGCTCAAGACACTTGACGCAACAATTTGAACTACACAGGCACGACTTCGGAACCGATAGCAGCCTCACCGACCGTATCGCCGAGATTCTAGGATTAGATTCGGGTGAATTGACCGATGCTCTCAGCGCGGGTGAAAAACAGATCGAGGCACTCGACCGATTAGCGAAAATCTACGCTCTGATCGATGCCATGCTTGCCGATGAGACGATCACTAACGATGAGGCTACAAAACTCAGCGATTGGGTCGACACCATGCCGCAGTGGCTTCTCGATCTCGATATTTCTTCCCGATTTCTCTCAACTATTGAAGTATTCTCTCGAGACCAGCACGGGCGTGGACTCTTCGAAGGTTTACCGTTCGGGAAAGACCGTAACCGACGTGGACTGCTGGAACGTATGCCGTTCGGGCGTGAACATTTTGGCGACGGTGATGGAGAATTCAGATTCGAATTCAAAGGACCCGAGGGTCACTTCCAATTCGGCCCTGGTGAACACGATCTCCCGTTCGATCATGAAGATCTAGATGAACTACTCGAAAAATTCGATTTTGAAATGTTCGAAGGTCTAGAAGGAATCGAAGAGTTCGGTGGGCTAGAAGGTTTGTTCGAACAATTTGAAGGCCACGAGCTCTCCAACAGGACCTTCGAAGAGATTCTCCCCCCGACTATTGAACCCGATACTTCGACAACATCAGCCTAGTCACTGGGCAATTACCCGCAGCGAATATCATTGTCCCTCATGGTCACTACTCAACAACAAACCGAACTAACAGCACTTGTCGTTGAAGATGACAAGTCCGTCTCTCAGCTCATCAGGCTGTACCTAGCGCAAGCCGGGTACAGAGTGCTAGCGGCTGAAGATGGTCTGTCAGGTCTCCAGATGGCTCTCGAAGAAGCACCTGACATCGTGATTCTCGATCTCAATCTGCCCGGTATGGACGGCATTGAAGTTTGTAAAAATGTTCGGAAAGAGTCTGAAGTCCCCATCATCATGGTGACTGCGAGAGTCGAAGAAGATGATCGACTCTCTGGACTCGACCTAGGTGCTGATGATTACGTTTCAAAGCCCTTTAGCCCGCGCGAACTGATCGCCCGTGTGAACGCAGTGTTGAGACGTGCATCTAAAGCTACCGTTAAGCGACAAGAGACTGGCAGTTCAGTAACTGCAGGAGACGTAATTATTGATCTAGACCGTCGATCTGCAACTGTACTTGGCGATGAGATCGAACTCACTCCAACTGAATTTCGGCTGTTGGCGTACTTCATCGAAGGTTGTGGTCGCACGGTCTCGCGTGCTCAAATAATCAAACAAGTCTTCGGATACGATTTTTCTGGCTACGATCGAACTGTAGATACACATGTTTCCAATCTCAGAAAGAAACTCGAAGTAGCCAATCCGAACAAACAGCATCTGAAAACGATGTACGGAGTTGGGTACAGGTTCGATGTTTAGTTGGATATTCGGTCTTCAAGGAAGACTCACCATAGGCTTCGCGCTCGTGCTTGCACTATCGATTACGGCAGTCAGTGCTTACTCGGCTTACGCTACACAGCTCGAAACTGACCGTTTTGCAGCAGAGATCGAACTTGCACGTACAGAACGCGCCGAACAACTAGTGAAAGACACGTTCGAAGCAAACCAAGATTGGGACGAAGTTCAATACGCCGTTCAACAGGTCGGCAACTTGTTCGGCTGGCGAGTTGCTTTCGAATCTGACTCAGGAATGATCGTTGCTGACTCTCACGAGCTCGTACGAAACGCTCAAGGTCTATTGGAAACGGTTACACAGCGTTTTTCGAGACCTGCCCGTTTCACAAAGCGCCCCGTACTAGTAAATGGCGAGCTGATCGGCTACATGTTGGTCGACGAGCATCCCAGTCGAAAAGAACGGCCTCTTTCGATGCAGGAGTTCTATACGTCTCCTCTTGCTCGCCTTCTTAACGAACAAGCACCTCGACACGTCCTACCACCCACACAAGTACCGTCTCAAGCGACTGGTGACCTCGTGGCTGAAGTGCTCGAATTTGTAGATCCACCACTCAGCAATCTGCAAACATCATTTCAGCGATCACTTCTCATCGCAGGAATTGCTGCCGGATTCGCCGGGTTGCTGGTCGTAATGTTACTCACCCGTCAAGCATTAGCGCCGGTACGAAATTTGACGGCGGCGGCAAGCAGGTTGGGAGCTGGTGATCTTAGTCAGCGAGTGGCGGAAAGCGGAACTGACGAAATCGGCAAGCTCGCCAACACCTTTAACACTATGGCCGGTGATCTTGAACTAGCAGTCGACCATCACCGCCAGTTAACCGCCGATGTAGCGCACGAACTTCGCACCCCTCTAACAAACATCCAAGGTTATCTTGAAGCGATCAAAGACGGAGTGGTCGAAGCCGACGAAGAAACTATCGACACCCTCCATAGTCAGACAATCCATCTCTCGAACCTGATCGAGGATCTCCGTATTCTTGCAATCGCTGATGCAGGTGCTCTCGCTCTTAACAAATCACATGGCTCACCAATACCAGTGATTCAAGAGTCGGTCGCACACTTCAGTCAACGAGCGCGAGAGCGAGAAATAGATCTCAGTATTACAGCGACCGGCGCTGGCACTGTCGTAGATTTCGACGAAACTCGAATACGACAAATCATATCCAACCTAGTTGAAAACTCTCTAACACACACGCCAAATGGGGGGTCTGTCAACGTCGATATATTTGGTGAGCAGGACGATATTAAAATACTTATTACCGACTCAGGAATCGGTATTTCCGAAGCCGATCTTCCGCGAATATTCGACCAGTTTTATCGTGCCGATCAAAGTCGAACCCGTACAACAGGTGGCGCTGGCTTGGGCCTAACGATCGTCAAGCGACTTGTTGAAGCTCACGGCGGCGAAATTTCTGTAACAAGTAACGCCGAATCGGGAACAACTTTCCGTGTCGTACTACCGGCAAGTCGAACCTAGCCTCTCTTACCTATCGATCAATACAAACCAATTCCGATGACGACTCCTAAGGAAAATCCGGTGGAACTTTCTCCATCTGAACCACAAACTATGCCACGAACAAACATAGATTTTCGTTCCCAACAGGGATTCGTCGGAACTTCTATTTTGAAGCTCGGTGTTTTCCTGGCGATTACAACCGTTATCGCAATCGGGGCGTATTTTGGTGCACAAGTATTCTTGCTCGACGATGACACCGTCGATGACAATCGTCGTCCCGTCGCTGTAAAACGCGGCACACTTCTCGACGATGTCACTGCATCTGGTTCAGTAACATTTCCTGAACTTGAAAGTCTACGGTTCGATATTTCAGGAACTATTGCAGAGCTATTAGTGGAAGAGGGAGAGTCTGTCTTTGAAGGTCAGTTACTTATTCTTCTTGACGACGTAACTATCGCCGCACTCGAATCTTCGGTTGCAAATGCCGAAATAGCACTACAAGATGCCAGTGAAAACCTCGCCGATCTACTAAATGGAGCATCTTCACTTGAAATAGCCGTTGCAGAATCTAATCTGGCGGATGCCAGAGTTAACTCAATCAACGCCGGTGAAGATCTAACCGATCTAATCAACGGAGCATCTTCGCTAGAAATAGCCGTTGCAGAATCTAATCTAGCGGATGCCAGAGTTAACTCAATGGACGCACGTTCGGCTCTTGCTGAATACACAACAGGCAGTAACACCGATAGCCCGGCTTTAATTAAAGCCAAAGACAAACTTAGCGACGCTAATCAAGCCTTGACTGATGCCCTATTAACCGCAGATGACAATGCGGAAGCACAAGACGAACTAGTAGCTGCAGCCCAAGAAGTATTGGAAGAAGCCGTAAAAGATTACTCAACACAGATTTCAGGTTGGTTCGGAAGCGTAACTACCGAGCTCGACCGAGCTCTGGAACCGGATATTTTGTTCGGAAATTGGGGCACGACAGTCGACAAAATTTTTAGCGAATCTACGGCAACAGTCGACAGCCCACCAGACGATCTGGAAACACCTTGGAACGAATCTGTTGTGTGGGTTTGGACTCATTTGACGCCTTACCCAATCCTCACCAACTGCGAAACCACTTCGCTCACCGCCAGGTGCCCAAGCACGGAAATCGACGATGCATGGGATGTAAAAGTTGCAGCTGAAGAAGCACTTGCTGAAACGGTTGACGATGCATTTACCGCAGCGAAATCACAGCAAATTCTCGTCGACACAGCACAAGAGGCTGTCGAAAGCGCTGCTGATGAAGTAGTCGACACGGTGAACGAAATCGATATTGATGCTCTTGCTGCGTCACTAGCTGAAAAGATTGAACTAGAAAAAGATGCTGAGGCCGCTGTTGAAGATTTGACCATAAGTGTGAATCACATCGACATCGATGCTCTCGCTGCGAGACTAGCTGAAAAGATTGAATTAGAAAAAGATGCAGAGACCACTTTGGCAGAGCTCGGTGTGCTCGATGCACTTCAGATCAAACTAGCAACAGCAGCTATAAATCAGGCGAGTGCCAATCTCGATAACGCCCGTACTGAATTGGCGGCAGCAAATCTATCGGCCCCGTTCTCCGGAATCATCTCCTCTATATCGGTGGCTCCGGGTGACCAAGTCAGCAGGTCCACTCCGACCATCGACATCCTCGATCCTTCCGTCATAACGGTCGACGGGACAGTCGATGAAATCGACGTACTATCGCTTCGACTAGGCAATCAAGTAGCCGTGACACTAGACGCTCTGCCCGATCAAGTTCTGGCAGGTGTGATCGATGAGATTGGTGACGGAGTAAACCAGCAAGGCATCGTTGAGTTTCCACTTACAATCGCCTTGACTCCACCCGATAGTGTCGAACTCATCGAAGGGCTCAGTGCAACCGCAACTATCGTTCTTAATCAGATCGATAACGCGCTACTTGTGCCGCTCCAAGCGATCGGCGGCAGCTTCACGCAACCAACCGTAGATGTCGTCACCGAAAGCGGCTTCATCACAACTGAAGTCACACTTGGCGCCAGCGACGATTTCTGGGTAGTTATTGAGTCGGGTCTTACCGAAGGACAAGAAGTCCTTATGACAATCGCCGAATCTGTCGACCCACTCGAGCAATTGTTCGGCGGCGGAGCTATTCGCATACCGGGCGGTGCTGGTGGAGCCACATTCACTGGTCAACAGCGAGGCGGCGGCGGTGGAGGCGGTCGATGACCACGAACGTCGTCAATTCAGCCCCGGTGATCGAACTGACCGAAGTAACGCGTGAATTCCAGATCGGCACCCATGTGGTGAGAGCCCTCGATGGCATCAATCTGACTATCGAGCAAGGAGAAATGGTCGCGATCATCGGACCGTCCGGATCAGGAAAATCGACGTTGATGAACACTCTCGGCTGTCTTGATCAGCCATCTTCAGGATCGTTCGTACTCAACGGACAGGATGTTTCTGGATTATCCGACAATCAACTTGCCGAAACTCGTTCTCGCCAGCTTGGATTCGTATTCCAGAGCTATAACTTACTCCCACGTGAGACCGCGTTGAGCAACGTTGAACTGCCCCTGAAATATTCAGGTGAATATAGCGGGAAAGATCGACGAGCTGCTGCGCGAACGGCCCTCGATCGAGTTGGTCTGTCCGAACGATACGATCATCGACCAATGCAGATGTCAGGTGGAGAACAGCAGCGAGTCGGCATAGCCCGTGCGTTGGTTAAAAATCCCGAACTGATTCTCGCCGATGAACCAACCGGAAACCTCGACACAAAGTCTAGTGGTGAAGTAATCGAAATGCTTCGGTCACTCAACGAAGTCGACGGCAAAACAATCGTCGTCGTCACTCATGATCCCGAAGTAGCGGAAGCCATGAAGCGCGTAATAGCTTTTCGTGATGGGAGAATCGTCGAAGACCGACTCGTGACAAATCGCGCCACCCCCATCACCAATCTCAATGTAGAAACAGAGGCGTCAGAATGAACGCCGCTCTTCTTCTCTCAACTGCTCTATCTTCTATTGGAGCCAACAAACTCCGAGCCGGATTAACCCTGCTCGGCATCGTGATAGGCGTCTCGTCTGTTATTGCCATGATGGCAGTTGGGCGAGGTGCGCAGGTCTCAGTCACATCACGCATATCCGATCTTGGCACCGACCTAATCACTGTCCGTCCAGGAGCACAGGCCCTTCGATTCGCTTTCTTTGGCGGTGGCGGGAACTCTGATGTTCTGAGTCTTGCGGATGCTCTTGCCCTACAAGATGACATCTTCGCTCCCGGCGTTCGGTTAGTAGCCCCTGAAAACTCGTTCTCGGGAGCAGCAGCATTTGGTTCACAAAATACCTTTGTTAGCGGTGTAGGCGTGACCGCCGAATATCTGGAAGCCCGCAATCTCAAAATTGCATCAGGTCGAAACATCTCTAATGCCGATGTTCAAAACACGTCGAACGTAGTGGTTCTTGGATCAGAAACAAGCGAAACGCTCTTCGCCCAGAGAAATCCCATCGGAGCAACCATCAAAATCTCAGTACGAGAGTTCACGGTTGTTGGAGTGATGGAAAGTCAGGAAGGCACGATCTTTAATCCTGATGGCTCGGTTCTAATTCCAATCACAACGGCACACTATCGAATGAACAACGGCAAAGGATTGGTCGATTCAATCTCCGTTTCATCGATCAGCGTCCTCGCAACGTCCGAAAGCACAGTCGATGACGCCCGAACCGATATATCTACCGTGCTTCGACTACGCCACGAACTCGGCGTCGATGAAGACGATGATTTTCTTATCACCACGCAGCAAGACACGATCGAAACGCTCGAAGGAACACAAGGAACGTTCGTAATTCTTCTCGGATCGATCGCAGGAATCTCGCTTCTGGTCGGAGGAATCGGGGTCATGAACATCATGTTGGTGTCTGTAACAGAACGAACCCGAGAAATCGGTATACGCCGAGCCGTCGGAGCTAAACGTCGAGACATCCTATTACAGTTTGTAGCTGAAGCCGTTCTGATGACATTCGGTGGGGGAATACTAGGTGTGCTTATCGGCTGGACAGTCGCTTACTTCGGTGACGGGGCGTCCGTCGATGGTGACATCATAGAAACAGTGATCGAAACCCACATTGCATTCATTGCACTTGCAGTATCGGTCGCAGTTGGCTTGTTCTTTGGAATATACCCGGCAGTTCGAGCAGCTTCTCTTAACCCAATCGAAGCGCTCAGACACGAATAGTCGGCAGCCCGCACTAGGAATCTAAGTTTGTGAAGATCGTTATCGCACTGGCAGTTGTAATCGGACTCGTGGTCGGAATCGGCTTTGCGATAGTCGCTTCGAATCCAGACGATTCGGGTGGCCAAAAGTCGACTGTTACTTCCAGCAATGAGCAATCCGACCCCAAACGGGATTTACCCATTGAGGTCCTCAAATCCCTTCCTGATGAAGAACTCGCTGAAATTTTCCCTGAGAAGGCCGAAGTAATCCTGAATCCAGATTCTGCGAGCCAAATCAATAACACAGGTAAAACTTCCGACAACCCTGAATATTTACGAGCGTTGTTAATTAAAATGGGAGCCAATCCGCCCACCGACGCAACCACCAAACAACTTCAAGACATGCTCGCTCAAACTTCAACCCAACTGAACACAACGTCAAAATGACAATGAACCAAATGATAACGCTAGTCGCATTCGATCTCGGCAATGTCTTATGCGACGTCGATGAAGAAACTGCATCGAAACAACTCTCTAAGCTCTGTGATAAGCGATGGGAGGACGTCCACGAGATCGTTTTTGGGCAGGATGAAAAGCAGAAGTTCGAACGGGCAACTGGCGCATTCGATGAGCACGCCGTGCGAGCCATAGCGGCTCTAGGCATAGATATGCCTCTCGACGAATTCACCCAAATCTACGACAGCGTTCTAATACCAAGCGAAAGCATGTTTCCGCTTGTCGCTCGAATAGCCGAAAATCATCGAATAGCTCTCGTGTCCAACACCAGCGAACCACACTGGAAATCTGCCGAACGGTTTCTGCCCTTCAGTTCCGATCTTGATCCCGTTGTCGTTTCCTACGATGTTCGATCGATGAAGCCAGAGCCAGCTTTCTACGATTCGCTGCTCACGAAATCAAACGTTCCAAGAGAAGAGATACTCTTCATCGACGACCTCGCAGTGAACATTCAAGCCGCACAAGATTCTGGGATGATCGGTCACCAGTTCACTTCACAGGTCACTCTAGAGAAAGCTCTCGCCGAACTAGGCGTTATCTAACGATTCGACCTACCCTCTCCAATTGCGCTAAACGTGTCTATATGAGACAACTTTGCGTAATACACACGCATTGCCCGACGGAGAGAGCACTTGGCAGCAAATCCATCTAACGATTTCACCCTGATCAAAGCCGGACGGATATTCGACGGCACCGGGTCGCCTACCGTTTCAGGCAAGGCAATCCTTCTCAACGACGGTCGAATCACAGCAATCGGCGCCGTCGGTGAGCTATCGGCACCAGATGGCGCAAACCTCACCGTCAAAGACTACGGCGACGCAACGATTCTCCCCGGACTTGTCGATGGGCACACCCACATGATGGCCCCCGGCGACGGAACACACGGCGATATCACAGGAAATGAACAAGATGACGTTCTACTCATGCGAGCACTTCAAAACGCCCGCACGTTTCTTCACGCCGGTGTAACTACAGCGCGAGAAAACGGGGCAAAGAACAAAGTTGGTTTTTCGCTAAAAGAAGGAATCCAGCGTGGCCTGTCTGAAGGACCTGAAATGGTCGTGTCAGGTCGACCAATCACGATCACTGGCGGTCACTTCTGGTACTGCGGTTCCGAAGCCGACGGAGTCGAGGGTGTCCGAGCTGAAGTTCGAAAGCTAATCAAAGAAGGCGCCGATTTCATCAAGATCATGGCAACCGGCGGGTCTACGTGGTCATCAAACCCACTCCAAGCCTCCTACACAGTCGAAGAGATGGCAGTAATAGTCGAAGAGGCTCACCGCTTCGGAAAACTAACCGCAGCACACTGTGCGTCGATGCAAGGCATCAAGAATGCACTCGACGCCGGTGTCGATATGATTATTCACTGCGTGTTCGAAGATGAAACCGGAATGTACGAGTTCAACGAGCCCCTCGCCGAACAGTTGGCCGCGGCCAAGGCGTGGGTGAACCCAACGCTTCACGTTGTCCAATCCGGCATCGATCTAACCGAGCGAATCGGATACGACCGCGGTTGGTTGACCAAAGAAGAACAGGCCAGCATCGACGCTTCAAAGCAATCGCTAGAAACCCGAGTCGATTCAGTAAACAAGCTGGTGAACAAGGGAGTACGAATGATCGCTGGCAGCGACTCGCCGTGGGGAGCGTACCCGCCCGGTGAATTTGTGAAAGAAATGATCGCCCTAACCAAAGCTGGCCTTTCAACCACCGAAGCATTGGTAACCGGTCTCAGCCATGCCGCTGAATCGATTGCGGTAGGCGAGCAAGCAGGAACGCTGGCGGCGGGTCGTCCCGGCGACGTGCTCGTGGTCGCTGGCGACCCCACTGCTGATCTCAACGCACTCTGGAATGTAAAAGACGTGTACAAGTCAGGATTGCGAATCGCACGTCCTGTTTAGCAAGCGCCGATCAACCAACCACGCAACATCGCCGGTACACTGCCGAACGATTTCAACTTCAGTTACAAATCTCAGACCGGATCCAATCTCTCAATGCCTACTATCGCCTTTCTTGCCAATCTAGCCACAGCCGAACACAAACGACGTTGGGATCTACTGAACGAACACGCCCCCGACGGCGTGAACGTGGTGATCGCCGATCCAACCGCATCACCCGGGGAACTGATCGAGGCTCTCAAGGATGCTGACGCGGCAGTTCCGTGGCTCGCATCGATTCCACTAGGTATTGCCGAACAACTCCCAAAGTTGAAGCTTGTACAACTTCTGACCGCCGGTTACGACTCGGTCGACGTAGTTGGACTAAGCAAACTCGGCATCAGCACTGCAAACAATGGCGGCTCGAACGCTATCTCCGTTTCTGAGCATGCAATGACACTCATGCTCAGCGTCTACCGGCGAATGATGGAATCATGGACCAACACGAAAGACGGCAACTGGCGCGACGGAGTTGATCAACTACCAGTCCGCACTGAAATTAACGGCAAAACAGTCGGCATAATCGGGTTCGGCAATATCGGTCGACAAGTCGCCCGACGACTCTCCGGATTCGACTGTGAAGTGCTCTACCACGATGCAATCGAACTAATGCCTGGGCGAGATCAAGAACTAGGTGCTCAAGCCGTCGATTTAGATCATCTATTGCGAGTAAGCGACATCGTGACAGTTCACGTTCCGCTAAACAGCTCAACCCGAGGCATGATGGGCGCCCGCGAGTTCGGTTTGATGAAGAAGACAGCCATATTCATCAATACATGCCGAGGTCCAGTCCACAACGAAGCCGACCTAATCAAAGCTCTCCAAGACGGCGAAATTGCTGGCACGGGGCTCGATGTTCTCGAAGAAGAACCAACCGACCCAAACAACCCGCTGCTCCACATGCCAACGTCGATCGTCACGCCGCATTGGGCAGGTGGAACCGGTGAAGGCAACGAGCGAGCAGTTGTGTTTGCACTGAGCAACCTTGAACGGCTGGCCGAAAACCGAAAGCTACTCTCGGTAGTCGATCCAGCATCGATCTTTTAGATCACGCTCAGCGGGCACCTATTGAGCGGTGTAACCACCATCAACGGGCAAATTCACGCCGGTGATGAACGACGCTTCGTCTGAGGCAAGGAACAACGCGGCATTGGCTATCTCTTTTGGTTCGCCAAGTCGCCCCATCGGGTGAAGTGACTTTAGACGCTCGTGCATATCGGCATCTTCTACCAAAGTGCTAACAAGCGGCGTGTAAGTAAATCCTGGACAAAGTGAATTCACCCGTATGCCCTGTTTTGCCAGCGCAACACTCATATCGCGAGTCATCTGCACGACTCCGCCTTTGGTGTGTGGATACGGGTTAAATCCGTCGCTTATTCCCTGCGCGTAGCCGACAAGACCAATAATCGACGCCAAGTTCACGATCGATCCCGAGTTCTGCGTCTTCATGTGATCGACCGCAAATCTAGACATCATCATCGTGCCTTTGAGATTCACGCTCACTACCCAGTCCCACGTCTTCTCGAAATCCCACTCTTTCGGTGCGTAGCGTGGAGTGACGCCAGCGCTGTTGACCAACACCTCTATACCGCCTAGTTTCGATATCGTATCGGTGATCATTCGCTCGCAGTCTTCACGCTTCGATACATCACCAGCCAACGCAATCGCATCTCCGCCAGCCGCGACTACCGAGTCAGCGACGGTCTGCGCAACTTCGAGTTTCAGATCAGAAACAGCGACCCGTGCACCTTCTTGTGCGAACAAATGGGCCATCGCATCGCCAAGTCCAGAGCCTCCGCCAGTGATATGCGCAATCTTGCCTTCGAGCCTACCTGCCATGTGAGATCTCCTGTTGTTAGTTCGCTAACGATCAGCAAACGAATTACGAAATTAGTGATTTTGAAGCCGATTCTAATTCCAGTTTGTAGTGCCGTGGAAGGCACCGAGCCGTAATATTGCCTGTATATGCCTTCAGGAACAAAGAAACGCGGTAATCCGCGCAACCGCCCGACAACCTCTCGATATAAAGCCGATCTGCAATCTAAGACCGACAAAAAAACGGAGTCGAAGAAAAAAACCGATGAGCCCAAAAAACCAAAGGGTTCAATTACTTACCCAATGCAACACGCTCGGGTAATGAGCAGGTTGTACGCGTTTACGATAGATCTCGGCCTTTTGATGATGATCATTTACATGGTCGCACCGAAGGCTAACGGAGCAATATTCAGCAATGATTCAGTTGCACCCAATCTAGTTTTCTTACTTGGATACTTCATTATTCCGACCACTATTTGGGGTCGAACTCCCGGAAAATGGGTCGCAGGGATCATAGTTGTCGACTCCGAAGGTCGAACACCCGGCCCCGCCGCCATCCCGCGAGAAATGATCGGAAAACTTGTATCATATCTCGCAGCCGGAGTTGGAATTATCTGGTTAGTGTTCGATCCCAAACATCAGGGCTGGCATGACAAGATCGCCGGTACCTACGTGGTTGAGAACCCGTATTCTGGCGGTCCGCAGTTCATGAAAGACTTCTTCAAGACCGGCAAAAAGAAAAAAGCCGATGATGCTGAAGATAACAAGCCGACAGAATCCGACACAAAATAGTTCACCGGGAATACCCCGTAGATCTAAGGAAGCCCGAATGGCGATCTCTCGAAAAGTTCGAGAACAGATGAATAACAGCTCGTGGATTCGCAGAATGTTCGAACAAGGCATCGAACTGCGCAATATTCACGGAAATCAGAACGTATTCGATCTTTCTCTAGGAAACCCACTCTTAGAGCCGCCACCCGAGTTCAAAGCAGAACTACAACGCCTTATCGACGAAGAAGCCCCCGGCACTCACCGCTACATGCCCCAGGCCGGATTCCCTGAAGTGCGCGCCAAAGTCGCAGAAGTGCTGGCCGAAGAATCAGGAACCGCGTTCACCGGATCAGACGTTCTTATGACGGTTGGTGCAGCTGGCGGGATTAACACCATCCTTCGATCGATACTCGACAAAGACGACGAAGTCGTCCTGATAGCCCCGTTCTTCGGCGAATACGTGTTCTACGTCGAACATCAGACCGGCGTATCGAAAATCGCCACCTGCGACGAAAACTGGCTTCCCGATATCGCATCGCTAGAAGAAACGATTGGGCCTCGAACACGCGCCGTAATCATCAACTCACCAAACAATCCCACCGGAGTGATCTACCCGAAGGAATCTATAGCCGCGGTCGCAGCGGCAATACAACGGGCAGAAGAGAAGCACGGAACCGAGATTTACCTGATCTCCGACGAGCCGTACCGAAAGCTGATCTACACCGACGCACCCTACCCGTTCATCTTCGAACATCACCCACGATCGATCGTGGCAACGTCTCATTCCAAAGACCTCGGACTCGCCGGTGAACGAATCGGCTACGTCGCTGTGAACCCGAATGACCCTGGCAAGGCGGATCTACTCGACGCCTTGAACTTCTCGCTTCGCACCCTCGGATTCGTGAACGCTCCGGCGCTAATGCAGCGCGTGGTTGCCGGTTTACAAAGAGCGACGGTAGATGTCGATATCTACCGAAAGAAACGTGACTTATTCTACGGTTCGCTCACCAAAATTGGCTACGAGTGCGTGCAACCCGACGGCGCCTTCTTTGTATTCCCGAAATCACCAATTCCTGACGACACCGAGTTTGTCGCCGAGCTGCAAAAGGAACTCGTTCTCGTAGTTCCCGGCGTTGGATTTGGCACACCCGGATACTTCCGAGCGTCCTACTGCGTCGAAGATTGGGTCATCGAAGGGGCTGCCGACGGCTTCGAAAAGGTATTCGCACAGCTCACCAGCTAGCGTATTCGCCGTTACTTCTTAAGCGGCTCTTTGAGACCACTTCCGGTGATCGGCACGCACACGTTCGAATCTCGTTCGATCACAGCCGAATCGATCAACTGCGCTAACCCAGCGAACGCGCCGGCAGACGTCATCTCGGCAAACACGCCTTCAGATGAAGCCAATCGCGTCTGCCACTCGGTCAACGATTCTTCAGAAACGGTGATTCCTGAGCCACCTGTTGCCCGAATCGCTTCGACCATCTCTTTGAGTCGTGGCGGCTTCGAAACTGCAATTCCCGATGCGTTTGTTGGTTGCACATCGTCATGCGACCACTCTTCACCGTTCAATGCAGCAATAACCGGGCGCACAGCATGAGCCTGAACGCCGTGAAATTTAGGAATTCTTTTGATAATTCCAGCTTCAAGAAGCTCTTGATATCCACGAACCATCCCGATCAACAGCGAACCGTTTCCCACAGGCAAAACGACGTGATCTATACCATCGTCCAGCACTTCCACTATTTCGTAGCTCGCAGCCTTCATTCCTTCTGAAAAATACGGACTCAGGTTGTGCGACATGTAGACAAGTCCACGGTCCTTCACGAACTCTTCTGCGGCGTCAGTAGCCGCCTGTCGAGCACCTTCGATCTTGTGAAGACTCGCACCAAATATCTGTATTTGATCAAGTTTTCCGCTAGCAGCGCTCGCCGGAGCAAACACATGCGCCTTCAGACCCGCAGCTGCCGCATAAGCAGAAAGCGAAGCCCCTGCATTACCAGATGAATCCTCGATGAACTCGGTAACGCCAAAATCACGACCCATCGTAGTGAGAACTGCCGAACCACGGTCTTTGAACGAACCGGTGGGCGCCATGAACTCAAGCTTCGCCCAAAGCGAACCCAATCCCAACTGCTCGCAGGTTTTATCAAGAAAGACCAGGGGCGTATCGCCTTCACCCAGCGAATTTGAATTTAACGGCTCGCCCATTGGCAATCGAGGCATTGCTCCATCGGGAGCATTCAAATATTCGACAGCGAACAGTCCACCACACTCAGAGCAAAACAAATCGGTGACAGAGGGGTCCTGATTCGACGAACAATCCAAGCAACTCAGCTTGTGATTAGGCACTTTAAACTTTGTCTCCGTCGGTCTTAGTTTTTTTCGTACTTTCTGATTCGATCACGGTATCTGCCGCGTCGCCATTATTGACTTGTGAAATCACGGCTTCTTCAGCCACTGTTTCTTCATCACCGGCGAGAGGCCGGAATCTCACGCCCGGACGAGCGAATCCTCCGCCAATTCCAACGGCGTGACCGTCTGCCCGCCAACAACAAACGCCAGAAATAGTGCCACCCGGCTCGAACCGAACAATGTTCATCCCACCACCGACAGCGTTCACCGGGGTCACTCGATGTCCTTTGGCAGCCACCGCAGATCGAACAGACGCAGGCACACCGACCTCGATTTCCACTTCCTGCCCTTGAGTCCACATTCGTGGAGCCTCGACGGCTTCCTGCGCAGACATCCGGTGGTCAATCAAGTTAACAATTGCCTGTAGAACCGAAGTGAATATCCGCACACCACCGGGAAGTCCTAATGCAAACTCTGGCAATCCCTCTTTCATAACGATCATCGGAGCCATACTGCTTGTAACCCGTTTTCCGGATAGAACAGAACGAGCATTCCCCGGATGTGGATCGAACATCTGCTGAGTATTGTTCAGCAGCATTCCGGTGCCAGGAACAGTTACTTTTGAACCAAACAATTCGTTGATCGTCTGTGTAGCAGAAACGACGTTTCCGTCTGAGTCGGCAACACTGATGTGCGTTGTGTGATCCGGCTCGTTCGATCCTGGCTCTATCTCAGGCAATGCCCTATTCATGTCGATACTGTCGATGAAATCTTCGACATGGTGCTTCGAAATCAGCCGATCAACCGGCACTTCAACAAATTCAGGATCGCCTGTGTATCGATTTCGGTCTGCAAACGCCTTCTTCATCGACTCTACCAACAGATGAATCGAATCGGCCGTGCCGAAACCTAATCCAGCAACGTCAAATTCTTCCAAAATATTCAACATCTCGGTGATGTGAACACCAGCGGCCGAAGGTGGCGGCGGACCAAACAGTTCATACCCCCGATATTCGCCTTTGATTGGCTTTCGGCGAACCGTTTTATAGTTCGCCAAATCGTCTGTGGTAATAATTCCGCCGTTTCGACTCAGATAGTCGCAAACGATTGCCCCAAGCGCACCGTTGTACAGATGATCTGGTCCGTTCTCAGATATCGCCCGCAACGTTCGGGCATAGTCAGAACGATCAACGTGATCACCTGGCTTCAGAGGCTCCCCATTCGGCATGTAAGTAGTGGCCGTTTCGGGGAATCTCCTGATTACATCTTCCATCTGCACGATCGTGTCGTGGAGATACTCGCTGGCTGTGAACCCTCGTGAGGCAAACCGGATCGCCGGCTCCATGGCTTCAGCAAGCGAAAGCGTCCCCCACTCTGCCAACGCCTCGGTCCAAGCCTTCAAGTTGCCGGGAACGCCGATCGACAAATATCCGATCGAACTTAGGTCATCGACGCACTTCAAATAATCAGGACCCGAATCAGCGATCGGGGTATACATGTCTTCAGTCGAAGCCGCAGGAGCCGTGGTGTAACCGTCGATGACGTGATGCTCGCCGTTCGCCAGTCGAACGTTCATGTGACCCGCCCCGAATATGCCAACCATCATCGGTTCGACAACTGTCAGAGCGAAAAGTGAGGCGATGGCGGCATCGATAGCATTGCCGCCGGCCAGCAACATTTCAGACCCAGCAGCTGACCCCAACGGATGATTGGTAACGACCACGCCCCTCGATCCCGAAGCGGGTCGCTTTTCAGTTTGGAAAGTTGTGCCAGCTCGCGATCGCCAGTTCGATATCGTCATTCGATCCTGCCCACTATTCATGCGTTTATCCGCAACACTCGAAAAGCCGAATTCCATGTTCACGAATCCCGGCAGGGAAATTCTATTCTCTGAAATTGCCGACTGGGCGACCGAAATATTGGTCTTCTCGCTTATTGTGACTTTACGTGAACGGGAATAGATTATTTGCCATCGGTTCCACTGTGAGAAATCCACCAGACGCACAGTAAATATTTCAGGCAACCGTTCAGGAGATCACAATGGCACAAATGGGTACTTCAGCAGTTTGGCACGACGCCGACAAAAGCTGGGAGATGCGGGAGCTTCCACTACCTGAGCTTGAACCGGATGCAATTCAAATCCGAGTAAAAGCAACAAGTGTTTGCGGATCGGACCTCCATATTTGGCGTGGTGACGGAATTCCAGAAGGCGCACCACCCCGTGATCCGTTTGTGTTCGGTCACGAAATGATGGGTGAAGTCGCCGCTATGGGCAACAAGATCACTACTGACTCGATGCGTCGACCTCTCAAAGAAGGCGATCGAGTCGCATATTCCTACTTTTTCCCTTGTGCACGTTGCTACAACTGCCTACGAGGTGAATTCGGTGCCTGCAAGTTCCGAACGGGACGCAAGCCTCTCGATGAATGGCCGGTGTGCAACGGCGGATTCGCTCAGTACTACTACCTGCGAAGCCCAAACTATGTATTCAAACTCCCCGACTCGATCAGTAACGCTGCGGCTGCTCCAATCAACTGTGCTCTAGCGCAGGTATACGAAGCGCTGCACTTGGGTGGCATCCGACTTGGAGACAACATCGTTGTTCAAGGCGCTGGCGGACTTGGCGTTAATGCCACAGCAGTCGCAGCCGAACTCGGTGCTTCGAAGGTAATCGTGATCGATAGCCAAAAGCCCCGTCTCGATCTGGCCATGCAGTGTGGAGCCACTCACACGATCGATATGAACGAGTACGACACTCCTGAATCACGAATCGACCGCGTGATGGAACTAACCAACGGTATCGGTGCCGACAAGGTGATCGAAGTAGTTGGTTTCCCAGCAGTTGTCGAAGAAGGGCTGAAGATGGTCCGTATGCGAGGGATTTACCTCGAAGTCGGCCACATTTCGCCTAACTCGTTCGCCACTATCGACGTTTCGACGATGGTTGCCAATCAAGTGCGTTTCTACGGCATCCAGCACTACGATCCGTGGATCATCCCGAACGCTATCGACTTCCTAGAACGAACCGCCGACAAGTACCCACTCACGAGCGTGGTTTCGCACGAATTCCCGCTCGACCAGATCGGCAAGGCGTTCGAAACAGCCGAATGGCTTGGTACTCAAAAAGGCAGCGAAGTAACCCGCGCCGTCATCACGCCATAGCGAATACCGTTCTTCAACAGCGATCATTAGCGATCAAAAGAGAAATCCGATAGCCACGAACTCGAAACCAAACTTCCTCGTAATCATGTCCGACGAGCACGGAGCTCAGTTCTCTTCGACGTATGGCCACCCGATCATCGAAACGCCGAACATGGATCGTCTTGCTGCTCAAGGCACCACCTTCGACGCC
>Ga0209043_1000384_pt1 | contig 28141 bp, 29 predicted proteins | sample SaaInlV_100m_DNA_3_FD_184654 | JGI IMG/M metagenome (GOLD analysis project Ga0209043, IMG submission 184654) | Marine microbial communities from expanding oxygen minimum zones in the Saanich Inlet - SI037_S4LV_100m_DNA (SPAdes) (version 2) | ecosystem: Environmental > Aquatic > Marine >... | reverse complement strand
CAACGTGGCTCTGACGACCGTAATAAAAGCCGTAAGTCACAAGAAAGAAACAAGCCCGGTTTAGATAAAGCCGCTTCAAGTCGGCCACCAAGAAAAGGTGCTCCGGGTGTTGAAATGGAGCAGTTTAGACTCGAAGTGGGTAAAAATGACGGTGTTGAGCCGGGTAATATTGTTGGGGCGATTGCTAATGAAACGGGATTAGAAGGCGATCTTATTCAGAAAATAAAGATTTTTGACGATCATTCAACCGTGGATTTACCGGAAGGTATGCCGAGGTCTTTGTTTCGTTCTTTAAAGAAGGTTTGGGTTTCGGGTAAGCAATTAAATGCCTCCATTGTCGGTGGTAAGAAGAAGCCTAAAGCAGAGGGGGTAGATTCATCTGATAAGGGTAAAAATAAAAAAAACAAACCAAATAAATAAGGTTGTGCGGAGTGCTTTTTGGCTGAAAAGAGTATCTAATTTTAGCTAGAATCGTTATGTTATCCGCTATAGAATGACCGTCTATTTAAGGATGATTTGTTGATTTATTTTTCAAATAGCACGACAACGTGGAGTTAGGTGTCAATAGTGACCATAGTTTTGGAGGATTTAGTTCAAACCCGTATTCCGACTAAGCACGGTGAGTTTGATTTGCATTATTATTCTAATAATGTCGACGATAAGGAGCATATTGCTTTTGTAAAAGGGGATGTTTCCGGGGCTAAAGATGTTCCTGTGAGGATACATTCTGAATGTTTTACTGGGGATGTGTTAGGGTCAAGACGTTGTGATTGTGGGGAGCAATTGGATTTGGCCCTACAATTAATTAGCGAGGAAGGGTTTGGTGTTCTGGTCTATTTGCGTCAAGAGGGTCGTGGTATTGGTTTGCTGAAAAAATTACAGGCTTATAATTTACAGGATGAGGGTCTGGATACGGTTGATGCCAATATTCATTTAGGGCATTTAGCGGATGAGCGAGAATATAATTTGGCAGCGCTTATGTTGGAGGATTTAGGTGTGGGCTCAATTCGTTTGATTACTAATAATCCTAAAAAGATTGAAGACCTGCGTCAGTTAGGGGTGTTGATTGCAGGGCGCATTGCGATTGAATCAGACTATCACAGTGATAACCTCGATTATCTTAAGACGAAGGCAGAAAAGATGCGCCATTTATTGTCTTTTCCAAAGACTGAAAAATAAGGCCAGAGTAAAAATAATTCTGTGTGGTGTTTTTTATGGGGCTAATAGCGTTTCTGTTAGTCTAACCCAATAGGCGGCACCAACTGGTAGAATGGCATCATTAAAGTCGTAGTGCGGGTTATGTAGCAAGCAAGACCCTGTTGAAGGGCCATTGCCAATCCAGATGTAGCAGCCGGGTTTTTCTTTGAGCATAAAGGCAAAATCTTCTGCGCCAAGGCTGGGTTCTGGATTAAGTTCGACCCCGTTTTTGCCGGCAATAGTGGTTGCCACTTGGGTGCATAGTTGTGCGGCCTGGTCATCGTTCCACGTAACGGGATAACCCGGGTTTTCTGGGTTAAATTCAATCGTTGCCTTTAATCCAAAGCTTTTACAAAGTGTGGTTGCGAGCCCTGAAATAGCACTTTGAAGTTGTTTTTCTATAATAGGGCTAAAGCAACGGAAGGTCCCTTTAAGTTGGGCCGATTCAGGAATAGCATTCCAAGTATTACCTGCACGAATTTGAGTAACGGAGAGAACGGCGGCTTGGGCAGGGTCAACCGTGCGGCTGATAATGGTTTGCAGGGCTGTTATCAAGTGAGCGGTTGCTACAATCGGGTCTTTTCCAAGGTGCGGCATCGCTGCATGCGTCGCTTGTCCTGCGACGGTAATTTTAAAGCAGTTGAATGAAGCCATCATAGCGCCTGCTTTTATCGCGAAATGCCCTTCGGGGAGGTCGGGGAAATTATGCATTCCATAGACGCTGTCGACGGGGAATTGTTTGAATAAGCCCTCTTCTATCATTCGTTGAGCCCCTGCCCGTCCTTCTTCTGCGGGTTGGAAAATAAACCGCACCGTACCGTTAAAGTTTTGTTGTTGAGATAAGTAGCAAGCGGCACCGAGGAGCATTGCTGAGTGACCGTCATGACCACAAGCGTGCATTTTGCCGTTATGAACAGATTTGTAAGTAAAGGAATTTAATTCTTGAATAGGCAGTGCATCCATGTCGGCGCGCAGGCCTATCGTAGCATGACTATCGCCAGCGGTAATAGAGGCGACGACGCCTGTGCCGCCAAGACCTTGGTGAACGTCAAGCCCAAAGCTTTTAAGTTTATCGCTGATAAACTGCGCTGTTTGTATTTCCTCAAAAGCCGTTTCTGGGTGTTGGTGAAGGTGTTGGCGCCATTGGCGCATGTCGTTAAATAGGGGTTCTAAAAAATGGCTTGGTGCTTTCATTGTATTGATTGTGGTTTGTTAAATATGGTTGTGATGAGCCTTATCAAGGATAAAGTAAGATAAGATGACGTGATTGACAAGGTTTCTATGGGTTCGATAAAGATTTTAGGGGGTTCGGGTGAGCAGAAATGGAGAAGTCTGGTGAGTAAAACAGCATTGATTACCGGTGCAGCAAAACGGCTTGGTGCAGAGATAGCACGTACGTTACATGGCGCTGGGTTTGATATTCTGATTCATTATCAACATTCTAGAGAGCAAGCTTGTGAGTTATCTGACCGGCTCAATGCACTGCGGCCTAATTCTGCGACATTGATTCAAGCTGATTTATTAAATACTGAAGATTGCAGCGCGTTAGTTGAGTCGGTTCCAAAGGACTTAACCGTTTTAGTGAATAACGCTTCAGTGTTTTATCCTACAGAATTGGCGACAGTAGCAATGGCTGATTGGGATGAGTTGTTGGGTGTTAATTTAAAGGCGCCCTTTTTCTTGTCGAAAAGTTTATGGCCGACTCTTGCCTCTCAACAAGGCTGTATCGTTAACATTACCGATATTCATGCCGGCAATGGTTTATCTGGGTACCCGGTTTATAGTATTGCAAAGGCAGGGTTAGAGGCGATGACCCGGGTTTTGGCGAAAGAGTTTGCGCCGGTTGTTCGGGTGAATGCGGTGGCACCAGGGGCGATTTTGTGGCCAGAAGGGAGTGATGATATGGATGAGGCAAAAAAAACGGTGCTATCGCGTATTGCGTTAGGGCGGTGTGGTCAGCCGGACGATATTGCTAAAGCGGTACTTTTTTTGGTTGACCAAGGCCAGTATATTACGGGCCAGGTTGTTACGGTAGACGGCGGAAGAACGTTGTTTAGTTAGCTTGGGGTATCTATTTTGTGTTGTTTAAGGTCTGATTTATCAAAGTTTTCCCAAAGTTCAGCGTATTCTATGTTAGTTTCGGGATGTCTAAGATTTGGTGAAATCTCGGCTAGTGGTTCAAGTACAAAAGCATAGCGGGTAATTTCATTGCGAGGAATTTGTAGTCGTCCTTCTGAAAGAATAAGGTTTCCATAGAGGATTAAGTCAAGGTCAAGTGTTCGGGCCTCGAACTTGTTGCCGCCATGTACGCGGCCGTGTTCCTTTTCAATACGTTTGAGTGTTTTTCCTATTGTTTTGACGGGTAACTCTGAATTGAAAACGGCAATAAGATTAAAGAAGTTGGCGCCGGTGAAGCCTACGGGTTCGGTTTCATAGGTGCTCGAGGTTTTTAGCGTACCCAATTCTTTTTCTAGGGCAATTAAGCACGAAGGAATATTTTTTTCCTTTTTAATGTTACTGCCTATGCTGATATGTCCAATGGGCATGAGTTATTTTTGGCCTCTTTCAATAATAATGCCGACATCCCGTGCGGTACTGATAGCGCCTTTTTTATTTAAGGTTAACTTGACCCACGGGGTATTAAATTCTTTTAAGACCAATGCACAGATTTCTTCGGCTAATGTTTCGACTAATAAGAATTGACTAGGTTCAACAAAGGCGGTGACTTGTTTCGTAAGGGCCTTGTAGTCGAGAGTGTCTTCAATATTATCGGTTTGGCTTGCTTTACGGATGTCGTAAGCAAGCTCAAAATCAAGAATTAGTGTTTGTTTGGTATTGCGCTCCCAGTCATAAATTCCAATGATGGTGTCAATTTCCAGACCTTTTAAAAATATTATGTCCATATGTTTCCTAAAATTAGGATAAGTATTTTAAATTGTCGCTTATAGTAGCAAGTAATACGTTCTATAGGTATGAGATAAAATCATTGTTAACGCGTTTGGTGTTGTTTTTATTATTTGAATTTAAAAATAAAAATCTCTAGAGTAGTGTTTAGTACGATGTTTTAAAGTTATCGAGAAGTCGTGGAGTAACTTTAATTGAATTAAAAATTTCTAAGGTGAAATGAATGTTTGAATGGTTAGTTATACCTGCCGCTTATCTATTGGGGTCAGTTTCGAGTGGTATTATTGTTTGCAAATTGATGGGGTTTGATGACCCGCGCGAACACGGGTCTCAAAACCCAGGAGCAACAAATGTTATGCGTGTTGGCGGAAAGAAGGCGGCGGGCATCACGCTTTTTAGTGATTTGTTAAAAGGGTTGTTAGCGGTCTGGTTGGCAAAAATTGTGAGTGATTCCAACAGTATTGTGATGCTTTCAGCATTGGCGGTTTTTTTAGGTAACCTATTCCCTGTTTTTTTTAATTTTAAGGGCGGTAAGGGTGTTGCTACCGGTTGCGGGGTGCTTTTAGGTTTGTCTTGGGGGTTGGGGTTTGTTGTGGCGCTCACGTGGATAGCCGTTTTAAAGGTCTCTAAAGTTTCATCGCTATCAGCATTGATTGCGGGTTGTTTGACGCCGGTTTTTGCATGGTTCATCGTTGCCGAACCAGAATATATTTTTATTGCAACGGTTATTTCATTGCTCTCTTTATGGCGCCACAAGGCTAATATTATGCGTTTGGCTCAAGGCACTGAGGGTTAATTAAGGGCGGTTCAATTCATTTATAGGCCAGCGAGGGCGGCCTTCTATAATAAGAGACTCTTGGTGGCCGGTTAATAGGCGTTGGCAGCCAGCGTAGGCGATCATAGCGCCGTTGTCGGTGCAAAACTCAAGTCTTGGAAAGAAGAGTTCGGCGTTCTTTTTGTCGGTCATTGCCTTAAGAGAGGCTCTAATTTGGATGTTGGCACTAACGCCGCCGGCAATAACTAATCGATTAAGTTGGGTTTGTTCGAGCGCACGCTTACATTTAATCGTTAATGTTTCGGCTACGGCCTGTTGAAATGCTAAGGCAATATCAGCTTTATCTTGGTCGCTTTGCGGCGTAGAGAGTAGCGTGTTTTTTGTAAACGTTTTGAGGCCGCTAAAGCTGAAGTCCAGGCCGGGGCGATTGGTCATGGGTCTGGGAAATTTAAAGCGGTTCGGTATTCCTTGTTCAGCTAGCTTGGATAAATAAGGCCCCCCGGGATAGCCAAGACCAAGCATTTTAGCTGTTTTATCAAAGGCTTCACCAGCGGCATCATCAAGCGATTCCCCTAAAATTTCATAGTGTCCAATAGCGGTTACTTCTACCAGTAAGGTATGGCCACCAGAAACTAAAAGGGCTACGAAAGGATAAGGCGGTGGGTTTTCTTCCAGCATCGGGGCGAGCAGGTGCCCTTCCATATGATGGACAGCTATCGAAGGTACTTGCCATGTCCAGGCAAGACTTCGCGCTGTGGCGGCGCCAACCAGTAAGGCGCCAATGAGGCCCGGTCCTGAGGTGTAAGCGATACCATTGATGTCTTTGGGTGTTAAGCCGCTATCCTTTAATGTTTGCTTGATGAGCGGGATAAGTTTTCTGATATGATCCCGTGATGCGAGCTCGGGAACAACTCCGCCATATTCCGCATGAATGGCAATTTGGCTGTGTAGAAAATGGCTGATAAGCCCTTTTTTTGAGTGAAAAATAGCGACGCCAGTTTCATCGCAGGATGTTTCAATACCTAATACATACATTTTGGGGTTTATTTATGAGCTAGTTATACAGTATAATTGTCGGTTCATCTTGAATTAGATCCCAATGTTGGGGTCTTGAAGTAACGATTTTAGCAAATTAGGTCATTAAATGCCGTCAATAAAAGTTAAAGAAAATGAGCCATTTGATATCGCAATACGTCGATTCAAGCGCTCTTGTGAGAAAGCAGGTGTTTTAGCAGAAGTGCGTCGCCGTGAGTTTTATGAAAAACCAACGGCTGAGCGTAAGCGTAAGTCAGCTGCTGCAGTTAAGAGGCACCAGAAAAAATTGGCGCGTGAGCGTTATGCGTTGAAGAATTTACGTCGTGGTCGCCCACAACTTTAATTGTATCAGCAGAGGCATTGATGACAGCTTCAATTAAAGAGCGCATCAGAGGCGCTATGAAAGCAGCCATGAAAGCGGGTGACAAGCCTAGATTAGGTGTTATTCGTTTAATGATGGCTGACATCAAGCGTCGTGAAGTTGATGAGCGTATTGAATTGGATGAGCATGAGGTCATTGTTGTACTTGATAAGATGCTGAAGCAGCGACGTGAGTCAATAGCGCAATATCGACCGGCAGGTCGAGAGGACTTAGCGTTAGTGGAAGAGCAAGAAATCAGTGTGATTCAGGGTTTTTTGCCACAGCCGCTGTCTGAAGATGAGATTAATACGATCGTTTTGGAGGCGATTACGGCTTCAAATGCTACTGCGATTAAAGATATGGGTAAGGTTATGGGGCGAGTCAAACCCAAAATGCAAGGCCGTGCCGATATGTCTATAGTGAGCGCTAAGATAAAAGGGATGTTATCAGCAAGTTAGTGCAGTATTCTTGTTAGTTGGCTCTGTAGGTTTTTTCGCCGTATTGTAGTATGGCTGGATTAATCCCTTCTGTTTTTATCGATGATCTTCTGACGCGCGTAGATGTCGTTGATTTAATCGATAGTTATCTCCCCCTCAAAAAAACAGGGAGCAATTATGTTGCTCGTTGTCCTTTTCATACCGAAAAAACGCCTAGTTTTTCTGTCAGTCGTCGCAAGCAGTTCTACCACTGTTTTGGTTGTGGGGCCAGTGGCAATGCGATTGGTTTCTTGATGGATTATAGTCATCTAAATTTTGTCGAGGCCGTTGAGGACTTGGCTTCTTTTGTTGGCATTGATGTGCCTAGAGAAGAGTCAGTAACGACGCCATTGATTGGCAAGCAAGATTTGGCGTCGCTCTATGCTGTGCAGCAGCAAGTGGCAAAATTCTATGCTCAGCAGTTACGTGATTCTAACAATGATGGTTTGGCCGTTCAATATTTTAAGGATCGAGGTGTTTCCGGTGAGGTGGCTCGTGATTTTTTATTAGGCTATGCGCCTGACCAGTGGCATCTGTTGGCAGATCAATTTGATACTGGGCTTTTGAAAAAAGCCGGCTTGCTTATAGCGAAGGAAGGTGGTCGTAGCTATGACCGTTTTCGTGGGCGAATTATGTTTCCGATTCGAGACCGGCGCGGGAGGGTTGTTGCTTTTGGTGCGCGGGTTTTGGGCGATGCGTTACCGAAATATCTTAATTCTCCAGAAACGCCTGTTTTTCATAAGAGCAATGAAGTTTATGGTTTGTATGAATTATTGGAGAAAAAAGGACGGCCTGCGCAAATATTATTGGTCGAAGGCTATATGGATGTTATCGCCTTGGCTCAATTTGGCCTTAGAAATGCGGTAGCTACTTTGGGTACAGCGCCAACAAGGGCGCATTTTGATTTATTATTTCGTTTTACAGCTGAAATAATTTTGTGTTTTGACGGTGATGAGGCAGGGTTAAAGGCGGCGTGGCGGGCTATTGAGGCAGGTCTTCCTTGTTTAAAAGATGGTCGGCATATTAGAGTCATGTTACTTCCGGAGAAGGAGGATCCTGACTCATTAATTCGTCGTGAAGGTGTGGATGCTTTTTTAGCTCGGCTTGCGGCGGCATCACCGTTGTCAGATTATTTTTTTAGTCGCCTGAGCGGGGCTTTGGATCTGCAGACATTAGAAGGGCGAGCGGCGTTGATGGTTAAAGCCAAAGCTTACCTGAAGACCTTGCCATCAGGGTATTTCAGAGAAATGATGGTTGGTAGGTTAAATGAGCAAGTCGAGCATGTGAGTCTTGATCTAGAGTCCGAGGGAACAAGGCGGCGCAGCGATATATCTAAAGAGAAAGTGACTCCCGCGCGCACGGCGAATGCGTTGTTATTACAAAACCCAGAGCTTGCGCAGTCTCAGTTTTTAAAGGACGGTGTCGATTTGTCTTTGGACTCGCCAGGACTTAATTTGTTGCGGAAGGTTTTGTCGGTAATAGCGAAAAAACCAGAATTAACAACCGGTGGCTTGTTGGAAAATTTTCGTGGCGAGCCCGAAGAAAGTCAGGTTCGGGCTCTTGTTCAGGTGCCTGTGTTGGTTCCAGAGTCGGTTCTGGAGGTGGAGTTTGCCGGGGCAGTAAGGCGGTTAGTCGCTCAGGTGGTGGAGGCTGATTTGGCTCAGTTGCTGAAAAAAGAGCAGGCGTTAGGCCTTACTCTGGATGAAAAAAAGAAAATGTTGCGTTTTCTTGCTATGAAATAGGGTTTATCTATTCTTTTTAACGGGTGTGTGAGTTATAATGAAAAGTTATTTGATAAAGACACTAAGATAGATGAATCAACAATCTCAGCAATCTCAGCTCAAACAACTTATTTCCAAGGGTAAAAATAAAGGGTACTTAACGTACGCTGAAATCAATGATCATTTGCCTAGCAATATTGTAGAGCCTGATCAAATCGAGGATATCATTAGTATGATTAATGATATGGGGATTGAAGTTCATGAGGTTGCGCCTGATGCTGATAGTTTGATGTCGGGTGCGGCAGGAGCCAGTACTGATGATGAAGCGGCGGCTGAAGTGGCGGCAGCCTTGGCCAGTGTTGATGGTGAGTTTGGTAAGACTACGGACCCCGTTAGAATGTATATGCGGGAAATGGGCTCTGTAGAGTTATTGACGCGTGAAGATGAGTTGAAGATTGCGAAACGCATTGAAAAAGGTCATAAGCAAGTAATTGAGGCTTTAGGCCATGCGCCTTATATTGTCGATGAGTTTTTGTTGGATTTTGCGCTTATTGGTAGTGAGGACGGACCAAAATTAAAAGATATTGTCGTCGATTTTGCCGATTATACTGAGCCTGAGGTCGTTTTGCCGGGTATTAATCGAGCTGTTGATGCTGTTGGTGAGGAGGAAGAGCCTGAAGAAGTGCCGGAATTAGCCTATGAAGATGTAAAGGAGCGGATAGATGTACTGGCTGTCTCTTTGAAGGGGGTTTATTCGTTACTGAAGAAGAGTGCGTATGATAGTGCTAAAACACAGGATGCTTTAGGGCAATTAGCAGATATTTTTCTCGAATTTAAATTTGCGCCTAAATATTTTAAGCGATTAGTTGATTTTCAAGGCAGCGTTATACAGGATATACGTGATCAAGAAAAAACTATTTTGGATATTTGTGTTCGTGATGCCAAAATGCCACGTAAGGAGTTTATAGCATCTTTTGTCAATAATGAGCCAAATCTTGATTGGGTGGAGTCGCATATTGCTTCGGGAAAAATTTACTCTGAGGTATTACAAGAGAAAAAGGATACGATTTTAGAAGCGCAAGGCACTTTGCTTGAAATTGAGAAACGTTATAAGTTGTGTGTTAATGATTTAAAAAATATTAACCGCCGGTTAACGATTGGTGAAGCGAAAGCCCGCCGGGCAAAAAAGGAAATGATCGAAGCTAATTTGCGTTTGGTTATATCTATAGCAAAGAAATATACTAATCGGGGTTTGCAGTTTCTTGATTTAATTCAAGAAGGTAATATAGGTTTAATGAAGGCGGTAGATAAGTTTGAATATCGTCGGGGCTATAAATTCTCTACTTACGCGACTTGGTGGATTCGTCAAGCCATTACTCGCTCTATTGCTGACCAGGCAAGAACGATTCGTATTCCGGTTCATATGATTGAAACGATTAATAAGTTGAATCGTATTTCCAGACAAATACTTCAAGAACAGGGGCGAGAAGCAACGCCAGAAGAGTTGGCCGAGCGCATGGCGCTGCCTGAAGATAAGGTGCGTAAGGTCTTAAAGATATCTAAAGAACCAATTTCAATGGAAACGCCGATTGGTGATGATGAAGACTCCCATTTAGGTGATTTTATTGAGGATTCTAAGGTTCTTTCACCCATTGAATCGGCAACGGTAGCAGGTCTTATGGAGTCTACACAAAATGTTTTAGCGGGCTTAACTGCTCGAGAAGCTAAGGTGTTGCGTATGCGTTTTGGTATTAACATGCATACTGACCACACGTTGGAAGAAGTTGGCAAACAGTTTGATGTAACGAGAGAAAGGATTCGTCAAATTGAAGCAAAGGCACTGCGTAAATTGCGTCATCCTTCGCGTTCTGAGCAGTTGCGCTGCTTTCTAGAAAATGATTAGTCTTCCAAGATTAGCCGTATGGACTATGCTTACCCGTGTAAAATTCACGCTATCCTCTAAAACAATTAATTTATCGGGCCCTTAGCTCAGTTGGTTAGAGCATCCGACTCATAATCGGCAGGTCGTAGGTTCGAGTCCTACAGGGCCCACCATAATTTGAAAAGCCTTAAAAGCCTTAAAAGCCTTAAAAGCCTTAAAAGCCTTAAAAGCCTTAAAAGCCTTTGGAGTAATACTTAATGAGTAATAATTTTATTTTCACCTCAGAATCCGTTTCAGCAGGTCACCCTGACAAGTTAGCTGATGCCGTATCCGATGCTATTTTAGATGCGGTTTTAGAACAAGACCCGACCTCTCGGGTTGCTTGTGAGACGATGGTTAAAACCGGGATGGTTATTCTGGCCGGTGAAATTACCACCCATGCGGTGATCGATACCGAAGCTGTGGTTCGAGAAACGGTTAAAGCGATTGGCTATGATAATCCGGAATGCGGTTTTGATGGTAATACCTGTGCCGTACTGAATGCAATTGGTAAACAATCCCCTGATATTGCCATGGGTGTTGATGATAGCGACGATCATGAACAAGGTGCTGGCGACCAAGGTTTAATGTTTGGCTATGCCAGCAATGAAACCGATGTGTTAATGCCCGCCCCGATTACTTACTCGCACCGTCTGGTCAAACGCCAAGCAGAATTATTATTAAATAAAACCCTACCGTGGTTACGTCCAGATGCGAAAAGTCAGGTGACCTTCCGCTATGAGAACAATCAACCGGTTGCAGTGGATGCTGTGGTGTTATCGACACAACATTCACCTGATATTAGTCAGCGGGAATTACATGAAGCAGTGATGGATGAGATTATTTTACCGGTACTGCCGGCGGAATGGTTACACCGGGAAACAAAATATCTGATTAACCCAACGGGACAGTTTATTATTGGCGGCCCTGTTGGTGATTGCGGATTAACGGGACGTAAAATCATTGTCGATACTTATGGTGGTATGGCACGTCATGGCGGCGGAGCCTTTAGTGGTAAAGACCCTTCAAAAGTCGATCGTTCAGCCGCTTATATGAGCCGTTATGTGGCTAAGAATATTGTCGCAGCCGGTCTTGCCGAGCGATGTGAAATTCAAGTTTCTTATGCGATTGGTGTGGCCGAGCCGACCTCGATTAGTGTTGAGACGTTTGGTACCGGTGTCATCAGTGAAGATCGTTTAGTTGTTTTGGTTAGAGATCATTTTGATCTTCGCCCCAAAGGCTTAATTGCGATGCTGGATCTGTTAAAGCCTATTTATGGTACTACGGCTGCATACGGGCATTTTGGCCGTACCGAAGACAGTTTCAGTTGGGAAAAAACCGATAAAGCCGATGCCTTGTGCATTGCTGCAGGAATCTAATCTCGCAAGTCATCGATTAAAAAATATAAGGATTGTTTAATGTCAGATTATAAAGTTGCCGATATTACTTTGGCTGAATGGGGCCGTAAGGAAGTTAATATTGCTGAAACGGAAATGCCGGGTCTTATGGCTTTGCGGGAAGAATTTGGTGCACAACAACCTCTAAGAGGGGCAAGAATTGCCGGTTGTTTACATATGACCATTCAAACGGCCGTATTGATTGAAACATTAACGGCACTCGGCGCTGAAGTGCGTTGGTCTTCATGTAATATCTTTTCGACGCAAGACCATGCGGCAGCGGCCATGGCGGTGGCGGGGATTCCGGTTTTTGCCTGGAAAGGTGAAACAGAAGAAGAAGCCGAATGGTGTATTGAACAAACGATTATCGGTACGGAAGGTTGGCGTCCGAATATGATTTTGGATGACGGCGGGGATTTAACCGTCATGATGCATGAAAAATTTCCAGAATTGATGACCGATGTTAAAGGCTTGTCAGAAGAAACCACCACCGGCGTGTTGCGCTTGTATGAGATGGTGGCTAAAGGCGCTTTAAAAGTGCCGGCCTTTAATGTCAATGATTCTGTGACTAAATCGAAGTTTGATAATCTCTATGGTTGTCGTGAATCATTAGTAGACGGTATTAAGCGAGCCACGGATGTGATGGTGGCCGGTAAAATTGCCATAGTGTGTGGTTATGGCGATGTCGGTAAAGGGTGTGCTCAATCATTACGCGGTTTAGGTGCCACGGTTTGGGTTACTGAAATTGACCCGATTTGTGCGCTGCAAGCATCGATGGAAGGTTACCGTGTCGTGACTATGGAAGAAGCCGCTCCAATGGGTAATATCTTTGTGACGGCAACCGGTAACTTTAATGTCATTACCCACGATCATATGGTTGCGATGAAAAATGAGGCGATTGTTTGTAACATCGGTCATTTTGATTCTGAGATCGAAATTTCTGCATTACGTCGTTATACCTGGGAGAACATTAAGCCACAGGTTGACCATGTTATTTTTCCAGACGGTAAGCGTATAACCGTTCTAGCAGAAGGGCGATTGGTTAATTTAGGTTGTGCAACCGGTCACCCGAGTTTTGTGATGTCGAATTCATTTTGTAACCAAGTCTTAGCACAAATGGAGTTATGGGCGAATGCCGGTGACTATGAGGCTAAAGTTTATATTCTGCCTAAGATTTTAGATGAAAAAGTAGCGCGCTCGCATTTAAAACAATTGGGTGTGAATTTGACTGAATTAACCCAAGCACAAGCAGATTATTTAAATATTCCGACAGAAGGGCCTTATAAGCCTGATCATTATCGTTACTAATCAAGTTTATGGATTCTCAGAAAAAATATCCACGACATTTTAGTTGTGAATTTTTCCCGCCTAAAACGGAGGCGGGTGCGGCGAACTTGGTCACGGTTCAGGCGCAATTGGCGCGGATTAATCCGGACTTCTTCTCGGTGACTTTTGGCGCCGGTGGCTCGACCCGTGATAAAACAATGGAAGCGGTTGTTGCTATTCAGCGATCAGGCCGTCAGGCGGCACCGCATTTGTCTTGTGTGGCGTCAACAAAAGGCAGTATTCGTAAGGTTTTACGTAGTTACCAAGAGCAAGGTATTGCTAAGATTGTGGCGCTACGTGGAGATATGCCTTCAGGTGTCTTGTCGGCAGGTGAATTTCGTTATGCCAATGAATTAGTTGAATTTATCAGAGCTGAGACCGGAGACCATTTTGAGATTCATGTCGCCGCTTACCCAGAAGTTCATCCGCAAGCCCGTAATGGGCAAGACGATTTAATTAACTTTAAGCGTAAGGTTGATGCCGGGGCGAATACAGCCATCACGCAATATTTTTATACCGCGGAAGCGTATTTCTCTTTTGTAGACGATTGTGAAAAACAGGGCATTGATTTACCCATTATTCCAGGGATTATGCCGATTAATAACTATACGCAGTTATCGCGTTTTTCTGAAATGTGTGGTGCTGAGATTCCACGTTGGCTACGCAAACGCTTAGAAACTTTTGGCGATGACCGGGCATCCATTCAAGCGTTAGGCATTGAGGTGGTGAGTGAATTGTGTCAGCGATTATTGGATCATGGTGCGCCGGGGTTGCATTTTTACACTATGAACCAATCAGCACCCACGTTGCGTATTTTTGATAATTTACATAGCGATTAATTATCCTGCTCGGAGTTTTTAACGTTGGCGGGTTTTTTAGTAGTCGGCGTCTTTGTAATTTAAAGATTTGCTGTTCTTCATTTCCCTTGTAGATTGTCATGCGTATCTCACGAATTCATGTTGCTTCTCCTCTCGTTTTACACGAAAAATTCCGTTTGGAAGAAGAGGCGGCGCATTATGTGCGTTCTGTTTTACGGTTAAAGGTTGGTGCCGACGTGCTCCTTTTCAATGATGACGGCTATGAGTTTAAAGCTGAGTTTATAGAAGTCACGCGCAAAGCCGTTGTTGTAAAGATAAATGAGGCGGTTCAAAGGAAAACAGAATCTAGATTATGGATTAATTATGGTTTGGCAATTTCGCGTTCAGATCACATGGACTTTGCCATTCAAAAAGCGGTTGAATTGGGTGTGAGTGAAATAACGCCATTGCTAACAGCGCGTAGTGTGGTTCGATTGAAGCCTGAAAATAGGCATAAAAAGTGTGCACATTGGCAGCGCATTGCACAGAATGCAGCCGAACAAAGCGGTCGGCAATTTGTTCCTAAAATCCATCTGCCGACTGAACTGGAAGCATGGGTTAATCCGTTAGAAGGGTTTAAAATTCTGTTAGAACCGACGGCAAGGCAGACTTTAGGTGACTTATCCCCGGAATCACAGAAGGTGACGGTATTGTCGGGCCCAGAGGGCGGTTTTACTGCCGAGGAGATTAAATGGGCTTTAGCCGCTGGTTTTGTTGCTGTTCGTTTGGGGCCTCGAATATTACGGACTGAAACAGCGGCGTTAGCAGTGTTAACTTCGGTGCAGTTACTTTGGGGTGATTTAAGCGATTAGTCTCTAAAGTTGTCAAATTGTAGAGGCATCTCTAGTTTTTCTTCTTTAAGTAATTGAATGACTTGTTGTAGGTCATCTCTTTTTTTACCGGTTACGCGAACTTTCTCCCCTTGTATGGCGGCCTGAACTTTAAGTTTTTTATTCTTAATTAATTTAACAATTTTTCGTGCTAAAGGTGTATCAAGGCCTTGTTTAAGGGTTGTTTCTTGATGCGCTGTTTTGCCGGTTATTTGTGCTTCTGCTGTTTCCAAACAGGCCGTATTTATACCGCGTTTTGTTAGTTTCATTTGTACAATATCAAGCATTTGTTGGAGTTGGAAGTCGTTTTCAGCAAATGACTTAATGATGTTATCATTAAATTCAAATTTAGCACCCGAGCCTTTAAAGTCAAAACGTGTGGTGACTTCACGGTTAGCTTGATCAACAGCATTGTTTGCTTCATGGTGATCAAATTCAGAAACTATATCAAAAGAAGGCATAAGCTAAGGGTTATAAAAGTAACAATAAAGTGTCACTATAAGGGAGTTTTTTATGATATTCAAATTCAGAAAAAAGAAATAGATTCATGGGGTACAATTATCAGGTTAGATTGTTTAGTTGCCGGTTTTTGCTAGCATTTTGTATAGTACTATTAACGGCTTGTTCGTCGGTCGTTAAGCAGAATGGATTACTGAGTAGTTCTGAGTTTAAAATGGCTTCGGTTGTTAAAACGGATATTAACTTAGTAACAGAAACGCATCAAAAAATTGTTTTTTTGGCTTTAAAAGAGTTGGCGCTAAAACTATATAAACGAAATCCGAGTGAGTGGCGTAAAGGTGGTTATAAGGGGGCGGAGGAAGCGGTCACTGAATTGGTTAAGTTTCCTTTTATGTCGATTAATGACATGAAAAGTATTGATTGTATTTGGTTAAGTGTTGATGATGGCTTTGAAGGTGACCGGGTACAAGCTTTTATTGCCGGATTGCAGACTATGATTTTTGAGGCTTATCAGAGTCAGCGAGAGTTTTATATGATTGACTTTTTGGATGCTCAGAAGCTCTATAATAGCGCCCGTAATGTGGAAGTAGCCTCTTGGTTGATTCGTACAAAACAGTCAGCCTCTGGGGCGGTGTTTTTAGTCAGTTCCGGCGATGCTGAAGAGGTGAATCTAAGTTTTGAACGCTTGTTTGGGAAAATAATTAATGCTCAGGATATGATTGCTCAGATTATGGCTAATAGACAGCACCGTGTGCTTAAGTCGGCTTTGCAGTCTATGGTGACAGCATTTATTCCAATTTAGGGCAGGTTTTATAAAAGTCAGTAATTGCTTGGATTCTGGATTGGTAAATAGCTTCGCCAACTTGTGGACCTTTCAATGAACCGGAAGTAAATAGGTCGGTATTTATTGCTAATGCGGCTTGTTGAGCACTTTGAATAAAGGATGCCTGCGGGTAAGGTTCGTTTTCAAGACCCGTTCGACCTTTAGCATCAGCCTCACACGCGAGTAAAAATTTTTTTAACGTGTTGTCTTTTTTAAAGGCACCGATATTCAGTAACATTTCTGCCAGTGTTTCAGGTTTAAGGTGCATCACTTTATGAGCAGATGTGTGGTGTAGCATGACGTGTTGAGCAAGTGCTTTATATGATTTGGGTATTCGTAGTCGCTGGCAAAGTTGTTTTAAGATAGGCAGGCCGCCTGATTCGTGTCCTCTATGACTGGGCCAGTTGCTGGGTGAAGTCTTCGCTTTACCTAAGTCATGGACTAAAGCGGCAAAACGGGTTGCTGGGTCTGTTGTTAATTGAGCAGCCTGATCAACCGTTAATAAAGCATGAATGCCGGTGTCAATTTCGGGGTGATATTTTTTGGGCTGTGGAACTCCGAAAAGTTCATTTATTTCTGGGAAAATAATCGCTAACGAACCACAATTTTTGAGTGTTTTAAAAAAACAAGAAGGCTGGTCTTCAGTTAAGGCCTTGTGCGTTTCAGTCCAGACTCGTTCGGGTACAAGGTGGCTAATTTCGCCTTGTTGAACCATTTGTTGCATTAATAAACGTGTCTCATCAGCTATTTGAAAGCCCAAGTGGGCATAGCGTGCAGCGAAGCGAGCGATGCGTAAAACTCTGACGGGGTCTTCATTAAATGCAGGCGAAACATGGCGAAGGATTCGGTTCTTAAGATCCTTTTGGCCGCCATATGGATCGATTAATTGACCCGATGATGAGAGTGCAATGGCATTGATTGTCAGGTCGCGGCGAATAAGGTCCTGTTCTAGAGTAACCTCCGGTGCGGTGTGAAAGTTAAAGCCAGTGTAACCGGGCGCAATTTTTCGCTCGGTTCTTGCTAAAGCGTATTCTTCTCGCGTTTTGGGGTGTAAAAAAACGGGGAAATCTTTACCGACGGGAATAAATTTTTGGGCGATCATCGATTCAGGGGATTCTCCGATAACAACCCAGTCTTTTTCAGTAAAAGGATAATTTAAAAGTTTATCGCGGACAGCGCCGCCAACGAGGTAAGTTTTCAAGATCGGTTAGGTCCTTTTTGCTATAGAAATCATTTTATGTTAATTCGCTGTTTTCAGGTAGAAGAATGTATAAAATGATATCAGTAGAGGAGGTAGGTGTATTTTGGTTGAGATGATTTTTTATTGTCTAGTGCTGGGTGTGTTTGCAGGACTGTTGGCAGGTCTCTTTGGTATTGGAGGTGGCGTTGCTATTGTGCCTAGTTTATTAGCTTTGTTTGCGTGGCAAGGGTTTCCAGCAGATAGCGTAATGGTCATAGCGATCGCTACATCGCTAGCGACGGTTGTGCTGACATCAATAGCTTCAATGCAGGCGCATAGGCGGATGGGAACAATTGAATGGCCGCTTGTGCGTCAGATGGCTCCCATGATTTTTATAGGCGCTATTATCGGGTCGTGGATTGCGCATCAAGTTCCGGGTCGATTATTAGAAGGTTATTTCGCGCTTTTTCTGATTTATGTAGGTTTTAAGATGTTAACTACATCATTGGGGAAAAGGCGCAGTGAAGGGGCGATGCGTATTCCTTATGGTGTTGGAGGTTGTGTTATAGGCTTGTTTTCTTCGGCTTTGGGAATCGGCGGTGGCACGCTTACGGTGCCTTATTTAGTTCATATGCAGCGGCCTATGCAGGTTGCTGTGGGGGTTTCGAGTGCTTGTGGCCTACCCATTGCCGTGGCGTCCTCCATAAGTTATATCGTTTTAGGCTGGAATGTAACGGCATCTGCACCGGGTTTTTATGGCTATATTTATGTGCCAGCCTTTGTGGGTATTATTTCAACCAGTATGTTTTTTGCCCCTGTCGGTGCCAAAATGGCAGTGCGGCTTCCTGTTGAAAAGTTACAACGGTTATTTGCTGTTTTATTGTTGTTGGTCGCTTGTGGGCTGCTGCTATAACTGCTGAGAGCCTATGCGTTGATTGAGTTTGTGAAAAGGCCTTGTGGATACAGTGCGGGTTAATAATAGGATATTTGCTAGGATTTTTTTTTAATGCAGAGTAGAGTATGTTTCATCCCTTGGTCGAGGTTATGAGGCCCCCGGTTACAAATTTTTTTGAGCTTTCTTTTAGGTGGTCGCTTAGGGGTATAAGGCGATCTAGAGTTCTTTTTAGGAGTGTTGTATGGAAATAAAGTTGTTAGCAGCCGTTCAGTTGGTTGAGAAAACCATGTCTTGCGTTATTTTAAAGTTTTGGGCATGGATAATTATTGCTTTTTGTTTTGTGGCGGTAACGCTTATTGGAGCGGGGATTGGGCTTATGACAAATGCTTTTGAATTACATTCAACACTGCCGGCTCAATTTGGAGCGGTCATTGGTTTTTGTGTTTGTGGTTATTTGGCATTTAAAGTACGCGGGACGACCATGTTACCCCGGCGTGCAGGTCATGTTCGTGTCTTAGTTGATCAATTAAATGAGACAGTCGTATTGTCAGCTAAAGAGCAAGTTGCACGCTATAAAGATACGGTGGAAAGTTATTTTGGCGATGCGGTTAAATTGGCACAGGTTGAGCGTAAAATAAGACAAGGGCTTACCTTGATTTATTTTGATAGGTGTCATGCAGAACGGTTTAGCTTGGGTAATCGCTATTTAAAAGCTTTGGTTAATAGCGGCATTAATTTATTAACCGCCTTTCAGGCTGAAGTTATTTTGGCTTATGTCATTAAAACAGCATCCCAAGAACCTGTTGAGTTAGTGGCTAAAAAAGGAGTGTTGTTATTTGCTCAGGAGGTCAGTGCTTTTTCCAGACCGCTTTGGATGGTGAATGCGGTTATGTATGTGAGTTTAATTTTCATCTATATTGTTTTGCTTTATCCTTGGGCGTGGGTTGACGGGATCGTTCCTTTTGAAATGGGTCTTTGGGTGAATGTTTTTGCGCTGATTTTTGCATGGGTACTAAAAGCGACTTTTTTGGAATCTGTGATGGTTGGGGCCTTAATTCCAGTCTTCTTGGAGCGTGTTAGTGGGCAAGAAATAAAACCAGAAAGCATTGAGTCTTTTAGTCAAATAGAGGCACTGTTTGGCGCTGAAAAATAGTTTTTGTGTAATAGGATTAAAAAAAATCGTTTTGCCGTTGTATAATAATTAGTTATTTTTTAATTTTTGGTTGGTGTATGCGGATAATTCAGGAAGCTCTTACTTTTGATGATGTTTTATTAGTCCCTGCGCATTCGACGGTGTTACCGAAGGATGTGGATTTGTCAACGCAACTGACGCGTGAAATTAGTCTTAATATTCCATTGGTATCAGCGGCAATGGATTCCGTAACAGAATCACGATTAGCGATAAATATTGCCCAAGAAGGTGGCATAGGTATTCTTCATAAGAATATGACTATTGAGCAACAAGCTTACGAAGTAGGGTGCGTAAAAAAGTTTGAGAGCGGTGTTATTAGAGAGCCGATTACGGTTTCACCGTCTATGACTATTAAGGATGTTATGGCTTTAACGCAGCAACATAATATTTCTGGAGTTCCTGTTGTTGATGGCGATGATTTGCTGGGTATCGTGACGAGTCGTGATCTGCGCTTTGAGACACGACTTGATGAGTCGGTCACAAAAGTCATGACGCCTAAAGATAGATTAATTACCGTGAGCGAGGAGGCTGAACAACAAGAAGCCATTGCTTTGTTACATGAGCACCGTATTGAGAAGGTCTTGGTTGTTAATAAAGATTTTCATCTTCGTGGCCTGATTACTGTTAAAGATATTCAAAAAGCAAAAGATTATCCGCAGGCCAGTAAGGATGGTTTTGAGCGCTTGCGCGTCGGTGCAGCAGTAGGGACCGGCGCTGATACGGAAGAGCGAGTGAGAGCATTAGTGCAAGCCGGTGTTGATGTGGTTGTGGTTGATACTGCACACGGACATTCCAGCGGTGTTTTGCAACGCGTTAGATTAATTAAGGATATGTACCCCGAACTTCAGGTTATTGGGGGTAATATTGCGACGGCGGATGCGGCAAGAGCGTTGGTCGAGGCGGGAGCTGATGGCGTTAAAGTGGGTATTGGTCCGGGGTCAATTTGTACAACACGTATTGTAGCCGGTGTCGGAGTACCGCAAATTACGGCAATTAATAATGTTTCAGAGGCCTTACGTGGAACCGGTGTTCCTTTTATTGCCGATGGGGGCATTCGTTATTCAGGAGATGTTGCTAAAGCACTGGCATCTGGTGCTCACGCGGTTATGTTAGGGGGATTATTTGCTGGAACAGAAGAGGCGCCGGGTGATGTAGAGTTATTTCAGGGGCGTTCATATAAAACCTATCGTGGAATGGGCTCGCTGGGAGCGATGGCTCAGAAACAGGGGTCAAGTGATCGCTATTTCCAAGAAGAAGCAGAAACTGTTGAGAAACTTGTACCTGAAGGTATAGAGGGGCGTGTGCCGTATAAGGGTGGGTTAAATGCTATCATCTATCAGTTGATCGGTGGTATTCGTGCTTGCATGGGATATACCGGTTGTGAATCGATAAGTGCCCTACATAATAATGCTGAATTTGTCCGGGTGACTAATGCCGGGATGCGTGAAAGCCATGTTCATGATGTCACTATTACCAAAGAAGCGCCAAATTATCGATTAGATTGATCTGTGAGTAACGGATTTGGTGCGGCCACATTGATCTTTTTTTAACTCATTTTTTCAAAAGACAAAAACTATTGTGAGCAACGAACAAACAGCAGCTATTTATTCCCATAAAATCTTAATTTTAGATTTTGGTTCCCAATATACACAATTAATTGCCCGAAGAATTAGGGAGATTGGTGTTTATTGTGAAATTTTTTCCTGCGAGTGTAGTGACCAGGAAGTGATTGATTTTGCACCGAACGGTATTATTTTGTCAGGGGGGCCAGAAACAGTAACCAGTGATGATACCCCGAGAGCACCTGAATGTGTTTTTACATTAGGGGTGCCAGTGTTAGGTATTTGTTATGGTATGCAAACGATGACTGAGCAGTTGGGCGGCCGTGTAGCGGCATCTGATCATCGAGAATTTGGTTATGCGCAAGTTCGTGCCAGAGGGCATTCCAAGTTATTGGTGGGTATAGAAGATTCATCTTCGGCAGAAGGGTATGGTTTGTTAGATGTTTGGATGAGTCACGGTGACAGGGTCGAGCGATTACCTGAAGGTTTTAATTTAATTGCCAGTACCGAGAGTGCGCCTATTGCCGGTATTGCGGATGAAAGTCGACAATTCTTTGGCTTACAGTTTCATCCTGAAGTCACCCATACTAAGCAAGGAGGGAATATTTTATCTCGCTTTGTAGTGGATATTTGTGGGTGTTCGGCGCTTTGGAACTCAAGAAATATTATTGATGAGAGTGTTGTAAGTATTAAAGAGTCCGTTGCCGGTGAGCAAGTGGTTCTAGGGCTGTCAGGTGGGGTTGATTCATCGGTTGTTGCGGCATTGTTACATAAGGCGATTGGCAAGCAATTAGTGTGTGTGTTTGTTGATACGGGGTTGCTGCGATTAAATGAAGGTGACCAAGTCATGGATATGTTTGCTGAGCATATGGGTCTCTATGTTATTCGTGTTAATGCTGAGCAGCGTTATCTTGATGCCTTGGAAGGCGTTGTTGATCCCGAAGCAAAACGAAAAATAATTGGCAATTTATTTGTTGAAATATTTGATGAGCAAGCTGCCTTATTAACGGATGCAAAATGGTTGGCACAGGGAACTATTTATCCCGATGTGATTGAGTCGGCTGGTGCCAAGAGCGGCAAAGCACATTTGATTAAGTCGCATCATAATGTCGGTGGGTTGCCGGAAAATATGACCTTAAAGTTGGTCGAGCCGTTAAGGGAATTATTTAAAGACGAAGTTAGACGGTTGGGTGCCGAATTGGGATTGCCTGAGACGATGATTAATCGCCACCCATTTCCTGGGCCCGGTTTGGGTGTAAGAATTTTAGGTGAGGTTAAAAAGGAATATGCTGACCTATTACGTTATGCCGATGCCATTTTTATAGAAGAACTTTATCGTCAGGACTTATACGACAAAGTGAGTCAGGCTTTTGCGGTATTTTTGCCGGTAAAATCGGTGGGTGTTATGGGGGATGGTCGGCGTTATGATTTTGTGATTGCTCTTCGAGCTGTTGAGACGATAGATTTTATGACGGCGCGTTGGGCGCATTTGCCGTATGAATTTTTAGATATCGTTTCCAGACGAATTATTAATGAAGTCGATGGTATTTCGCGGGTTACTTATGACATTTCCGGAAAGCCGCCGGCTACTATCGAGTGGGAGTAGTAAAAACTCTATAAGTTATTGATTTATAAGTGATTTGTAAGTTACAAAGTTTGTAAGTATACTAACTGTTATTGTTTTTAAACAATAACTTATAAAAAGTTACTTACAAAGTTTTTACAAACTTACACCGACTACTACAAATCAATATGTTGAAACCCACCAAAACCACAAGTAAACCTCCTCGTAAACGCACCCCTAAACCTAAAATTAAAACTGATATACACAAGCTGTATGACGGTGACGTAACTTTATTCCGGACACCAAATTCTGGTGATGTGTATCAGTTTCAAATGTGGATACACAAAGAACAAAAATACATTCGTAGATCTACCCGTAGTAGAAACTTAGAAACCAGTATTGTTACGGCCAAAGAGATGTATTTGGATATACATACCAAATTACGAATGGAAGAACCCATTTTTAGTAAGACGTTTTTGGATGTTTGTAATGAATTTTTAGATCATAAACTGAAGGAAGTAGGTGTAAATAAAACACACGGACGTTGGGTAACAATAAAATCTCAAATAAAACACGTTTTAAAATTTGTTGGTGAAGACACTAAAGTTACTGATGTTGGTTGTGATAAATGGAACGAATACTTTAACTTTAGAAAACAGAATAACCCTACCGTAGTAAATACCACATTAAGTAACGAGAAGAATACAATTTTAGGATTGTATAGATTTATGGTTAAACGAAGATATTTACCCCCAACATACATTCCAGAAATACCCCACATAAGTCGTGTAAGTAGAAAAAGAGAACATTTTAGTATTGAGGATTGGAGGAAAATCTACAGGTTTTTTAATACAAATAAGTGGAATAAACATGACAATCCAAAAGTAGTGGAACAACGACGGTTTATTAAAGAATTTGTAATTGTATTAATCAATACGGGATTACGATTTGGTGAGTTGAGAAAAGTTAAATGGGGTGATGTAACAGTTGAGAATGTTACTGATAAAAAAGACATCGATGATAGTGTAAGTGTAAGAATAAACTTAGAAGGACACCAAACTAAAAATGGAAAACCACGAGTTGTTATAGGTAGACGTGGTGATGTATTTACACGATTAAAACGTTTTAGTAACCATACAAAAAATAATGACTTTGTATTTGTTGATAATGATACTGGGGAACAATTAAGTAAAGATGTGTACTACAAACATTGGAATTATTTAGTTGATGAAATAGGTTTTCGTGACTATAGACAGGACAATACATTTTACTGTTTTAGACACACATACTGTACGTGGAGATTGTACGGTGGTACTGATGTATTTACGTTAAGTAAAAATATGGGTACATCTGTTAAGTTTATAGAAGAACACTATGGACAAATAAAAATGGAATTACAGGGTAAACAGTTAATTAATGATGTTGATTTTAAGGATAGTGATAGGTTACTTTTTGATTAATTATGTTCCATGGAACATCTTTTAAAAATGGACTTTCGTGTGATTGATACATTTCAAATACGGATTGAAAAAATTAATGTGAGTTGTATAAATAAATGTGTGATGCAGGATTTGTGTCAACTCCCTAATATATATATTAGTCATCTGACACTTTTCCTGTAACAGAGTGATATATCACTACTAATGAAATAAGGATATTTGAATGGATGTTTCGTATAAAACAGATTTGTTTGACACTCAATCTTCTATTAGAGATTTAGAAGATGTTATGGCTGATATACAGAACGGTACTGTTAAGTCAGTAGTTGAAAAGATACGAATTGAAGACAAGGAAAGTATAGTCAGAGACACCCTGAAAAAGACACTCCCTGCATTTTTTGTGGGTGCGGTTTTAAATGATAATCAACCATCACTTTCAAAAAGTAAGAATTACGAATCAACAGGAATTGTCCAGTTTGATATTGATGATTATGATGTTGAGGTTTCAAAGAAGTTATTACAGAAAATCAATAAAATCTCGTCACTTGTCTATTCATTTCTATCACCATCAGGTGGTGTCAAATTTGGTGTTTTAACAGATTTTAAGTGTGCTGACGACACGATTAACCATAGATACAACATAGTGTATAAGATGGTAAATGACGATATGTCAGGGGTGTTAGATGGTGCCAAAGTTGATTCAAGTTCTCATTCAGTATCCCAACAATGTCTCCTTTCATATGATCCAAATACTTACTTCAACTCATCACCACAAAAAATCATTCTTAATGAAAAGGTAAATCACCAATATCAGAAAGAAGAAAAAGAAGAAAAAGTTAGAGAAGAAAAAAGTGCAAGTATAGATACATCAAATACCACCGATGAAGAAGTTATTACTGCATTAGGTTTTATCCCAAAAGATTTCAGTTACAACGAACGATTACCTATTAACTTTGCAGTCATAGACCATTTTGGTTTTGGTGCAAAATCACATTTATTAAGTCACTGGAATAAGAAGGATAAGAAAAAGTTGGGGAGACAAATTGACTCCCAGATTAAATCTCACCAAACAAGAATAGGTAAAAAATCAACATTAGGAACCCTGTTTTATGAATCAAATAAATATGGATATGTGAAGGAAATCCTACAATCATCTCCCCATCCAACATTTCACCACGACAAGTACTACACCCCCATAGAAAGTTATGAACGATTAAAAAAACTCATCACCGAAGATTTCTTCCAAGATAAAAAGGATAAGTTGTTAATCGTTGAATGTGGTTCAGGTAAGACAAGAAATATGTATAGAGTAGTCAGTGAGTTTTTGAATAGAAATCCAAGAGTAAGAGTTTCAATCTTTCTGAAAACTCACGAAATGATAGAGCAATTTGTAAAGGATATGAATGCAGATATTTCTAATCTTAATGATGAATATCAAGACACACTTGATAATTCTGGTAAAAAAGTCAGTAATCGTTTTAGGGAGAAATACTCTTTTCAAAACAGACCACACACAATAAAAGGTCAAGGGAAATTGTGCCACCTTATTATTACGAATAATCCGATTGGTGATGGGGTTTCTGGTATTACAGAAAAAAACATCCACGAACGGGGTGGAACTAATTTGTGTTCAGATTGTTTTTGGAGACAGGCTGACACCTGTGCCTATTATCAACAATTTGAAGAAGAGTTTGGTTTGATTGGTAATGTTAGGGTTTATACCCACAACCGATTGTTTCAAAGACCAAAGAGTGACATTAATTTCACACCCGATTATGTAATTATTGATGAAGATATAATTCCTATGATCGTGGATACAGAAGAATTACTGACAATAGAAAAATCCAACTATTCATCTATACAGGATGTCTTAATTTCGGTTGCATCAGGTAAGTCATTACAAGAAAGTGTTTCATCCAAATGTAATGATTTATCAAATGATAAGGGTGTGGTAAATCGTGCCATTACAGAGTTGAGAAAACAAATAGCCAAATGTAAAGTGTCATCACTTAAATCATCTCACAACAAGTTGTCTAATTATAAAAAACTACAAGAAACACTTAATAAAAGGAAAAAAGAACAATCGTTGTTTGAAGAACTGATACTTATGTCTATCGGGGTTAAACAACAATCTAAAAATGTTTGGATACAACACAGGGATAATGAACCCCCAAGATTAACCTATGGGGAGAAGAAATCTATCCTCCCAGAATACACTAATACTCCTATGTTATACCTTGATGCATCAGGGGAAGAAGTGATTATTGACACCCTACTTGAAAGAACATTTGAGGTTGAGTATCTGAGGGTAAATCAACAAGAAAACGCAAAGGTTTATCAATTCTATAACCACTCATTCTCTAAGGGTTCATTTTTAGCTGATAGTAGTAAAATTGATTTAATTTCAAAATGGATGGATACATTACCAACCACTAAATGTGGGTTAATTAGGTACAAACGAATTAAGGGGAACGAGAAGTTTTTACAGAAGTTAGATGACAAAATTAACGATATTAACGGAGATAAAAGAGGGGATGAAAAGTGTATCGGATGGTTCGGTAATATCAGGGGTATAAATCGGTTTGAGAGTTGCGATACTTTGTTAGTTATAGGGGGGCACCGACTACCAGATTATGAAATATTCAACCTGTCTCAATTAATATTCCGACAAGATATATTTGACACTAAAACCCAAGAAGATGTGGAGGATTATCAGAAATATTTGAAAAAGGAAGTGACGGAGAAGGTGTTCCGTATGAAAGATGGTAATCATCAATCAGTTAAACTGGAAGACTACAAGACACCAGAATGTTATTTAACATCTAATCATTTTGACAAGGCTGAAACATATCAGGCAATCCACCGATTGAGGTTGATACACGGAAACGACAATAAACAAGTATTCATTTTTTCTAATACACCAATAGATATTTCGGTAGATGAACTGATTGATTACCACAAAGAATTAGGTGAAAAACATTTGTCTGTGATCAACCATATTAAGAAAAATGGTTTTCTTATTGATACGGATGATGAGTTCATTAATGAGTTTAAATGGGGTAAGTCTGAGGTTAGTAATTTTAGAAAAACAAGAAGGTCTGGTGGGTGGTTGAAGAATCATCGTTCATTACATTATTGGGGGTATGAAACCAAAAACAGAAGGAAGGGTAAAGTCTATTCTTGGATGGATAAGACGGATCAGGATGTTGGTGATTACTTGAATAATAAAGTAGGGGAGATTAAGTCGGTTAGTGTTTGTGTGTGATGCAGGATTTGTGTCAAGTCTCTAATATATAGATTAGACAGATGACACAAATATTGCAGAAAAACTCTTATAAATACTTGTATAAGAGTAAAGGAGATGAAAATGAGAGAACTATATAAATCCACCCCCAGAAGGATTATGTCGTTTAAACAATTCCTTGAAGTAAAGTATTCAGAAAGAGACAACGATGGTGATAATACATCTGGTAATGACACATCTGTGATGTCAAAAACAATAAGGGGGAACACAATTAATGAGGAACCTTTATACAAAAAAAGTTAAAGAATTAATTCGGGGTTTTCTTCTACGAGTTAGTACCAACAAAACATCAACTTATTTAATTAAAGGGACGAATTAATGATTACAAAAACAATTGATAAGAAAAAAATCATATATGAATTTAAGGTAAGACAGGTAGAAATCAAGGAGTTTATTGATCTATTGAAACAAAGTCATTCAGGCAAAAATATAAAAATTACTATTGAGTGACAATCATTCACCTTGACACTTTATATGACGATAGTGCGGGGTGTTATGAGAGATTGGGTTTAGAGGGGGTAGGTGTAAAATCGTTTAATCCAAAAATTATTTTAGGAAAAAAATTACGAGAAAAGGAAAAATCATATGAGTGAGTGGGAAGGTAAGACAAAATGTTTTATGGTGAGATCAACTCCCCAAATCATTCAGATTTTAGACAACACCTTTGACTTGGACGGCTGCATGGACCGAAGTGTTCTCATACATAAAATACTTCTACCCTACATCAAAGATGTAATTGCCAGTGATGCCACACAAATAACCGACCCAGAACCCCTCTATGAAGAGATAGATGCTGTCTTTACGCAATACATCAACTCAGTTTAATAACCCCTAAATAAACTAACTCACCCTAAATTAAGGGTGAGTGCGATTGTGTATCAACTTCAATCTACCTATTCTCCTCTGTATCGTTTCCTCTGTTC
>Ga0209043_1000379_pt1 | contig 28462 bp, 25 predicted proteins | sample SaaInlV_100m_DNA_3_FD_184654 | JGI IMG/M metagenome (GOLD analysis project Ga0209043, IMG submission 184654) | Marine microbial communities from expanding oxygen minimum zones in the Saanich Inlet - SI037_S4LV_100m_DNA (SPAdes) (version 2) | ecosystem: Environmental > Aquatic > Marine >... | reverse complement strand
ACGCCCATGCAGCCTGAAGGTCCCGAATTTAGGCGATGACCGGGCATGTATGTTGGCATCGACTGGCGACCAAAGTGGAGAATCTCGTTGCCATCGACCGCCAGAATTGAATCTCGATCCATCACTTCTCGAAGCTCCTTGCAGAGTCGGAGCGGGTGAATCGGCTGTTGGTCGGAATTTTCTAGAGGCGCTACGCGTTCTCGGCGCGAAAGATCAGCTTCACGAAGTTTCTCGATCCACTTGGAATTCGCTTTCGATTCAAATCCGATGCGGTCGGCTTCATCGACAAACTGCTGAAGAACGGCCTTGGCGTCGCCTTCGATTCCAACATCGACAGAGCGGTTGTGCCCTAGTTCGGCTCCGTGAATATCGATCTGAATGATCTTCGACTCGGCTGCAATACGCTCCCCAAAGGTCATCATCCAGTTCATTCGGGTTCCGACAACCAGAACTACGTCTGCTCCTCTGAACGCTCCGGAACGAGCCGCCGGGAATGACATTTCGTGGTCGTCGGGGAGCAGACCTCGTGACATTGGCGAAGTGTAGAACGGAATGCCCATTCGTTCGACAAGTAGTCGAAGCTCGTCGTACGCCTGCGACCACCAGACTCCTCCGCCAGCAAACACCATTGGGTTGCTCGCTTCCGAAAGCATTTTCACGGCTTGCTTGATTAGATCAGGGTCACCGGCAGGTCGAGCTCGTCCAAGTGCTCGGGACGGTACGGCGGCATCAGATTCTTCGACCTTGCCGTAAAGAACATCTTCGTTACAATCGACGTACACAGGACCGGGTCGACCCGTCGTCGCAATACGGAAAGCAGTAGAGATTTGTTCGGGGTAGCGTACAGGATCGGTGGGTCGCATCACGGCTTTGGATATCGGTTCGAAGATGCCAACTTGGTCGACTTCTTGGAATCCGCCACGGCCAAAGTCTTCGATCGGTCCAGCACCACCGAGAGTAATCATTGGTGCGCCGTCTACCCATGCCGTGTACTGGCCTGTCAGCAGGTTCAACGTACCGGGTCCAGACGCAGCAGTCGTGACACCGGGCTTGCCGGTGACACGGGCGTATCCGTGGGCTGCCATCGAAGCAGCTTGCTCGTGACGGAAGTCGATCGCCTTGATTCCAAGATCCTCGGAATGATTGATGATCTCGTAGTTGGGTCCGCCCATCAGATAGAAGAGGTGCTCAACGCCTTCTTCCTTCAGTGTGCGTGCCAGTAGGTAGCTGCCATCTACTTCCATATTGTTCTCAATAACTCCGCTTGTGTGGACGATCCAACTCCGTTGGATTAAATTGTTGATTCAGAATACGCCCGTCGACGCACTTCGTTATGGGATTTTAACGATTGAGGCGAGCTGTCTTTAGCCTATCGCCTTCTTCTAAAGGCGTGTCTCCAAGACGAGCGAGCACGCCTTTTGGCGAGGTTCCTGCAATCTTTGCTGCTTCAGCGATCAGGATAGCGCCGTCAACAAAATCGTCTTTCGAAATGAATTCTGGCTCTACACCCGCTTCGCCCCGGTTGTGCCATGCACCGAGAGGAAACGCCGTGCCAGTGACCTTGTATCCAAATGCTTTGAAAGCGGATGCCTCGCAGCCACCAGCACTCATGAGTTGCCGCTGTATCTTGAAATCAGGGTTTGCCGATTTGATTTTGTGAACCGCTTGCCCCAGATACGCCTCGGCTTCATAGTCGAACGTCGCCGCTCGATCGCCCGTACGGATCACGACTCCCTCGCAGATTTCAGCACCGGGAAGCACCGAGCTTGTTTCTACCGAAACGATGATCGTGTTTTTCGGAAGCAGTTCGCTCTCGGCAGCCAATCGAGCGCCCACTAGACCAGTTTCCTCAGCACGAGTGAATAGGCCGTAAACGTTGCCTTCGGTCGATGTGTTTACGATCGATTCGAGGGCAGCGAGGATTGCAGCGCAGCCAGCCAGATCGTCGGCAGCGCGCATTTTGATTAGGCCGTCTTCTAACGAGAAATCTGGTAAATCGGGAACGACCGGACGCGGGAGATCGCCGAGATTGGCTTCTCCATTCGAAAGTTCTGCGTACACGGTGTCAGTACCGAGCCACCCCGCAGCTTCGCGGGATTTAGGAAATTCGCCTTCCACCGGTTCGGCTCCAGCGACTGTGGCTTTTATACGCTCACCGTTCTTTCCGATTACCAAAACTCGGGTTCCTTCACGGCCCGCTGCTATTCCGACTCCCCCGAGTGTTTTCAGCGTTAGCTTTGAGCCTTCTTGAGCAACAACTTCGTAGCCGGGATGATCGGTGTGAGCAACAAACGCTATTCCGGGTGCCGCAAGATCGTTGCCGTGTTTTGTTGCGAGAACGTTGCCCCACTCATCGATCGACACCTCTAATCCACCTCTTCTGGCATGTTCCGCCAGATAGTCGGCAGGTCCGTCTTCCCAATAGGAAGTAGCGGTGAACTCGCCGAGGTCAGAGAGAATTTCGATTGCGGCAGATTCGATCTGCCCAAAGTTGGAGTTAGTGCCAGAGTCAGAGCCGTTGGTCATGAAAGATAAACCGGAGAACGATGAAGTTTTGTTGAATCAGTACTTTGCTGCGAAAAGCATACGCGTTGAAACGTCGGTAAGCGTCACACTAATCGTCGCTCACGTTTTACAATGCCCGAGTTCGCAGCGACCAACCCTTTGAACATTCTGAATCGAGATCGAACTAATATGCCTGAAGTGCTCGTATTTTCTGGTCCCGCCCTCCCCTTGTTGGACATGGCGAACGAAATGAAACCAGACGGCTGGAATCTACACATTCGCACTGACGAATCGACTGATGAGGAAGTGGCGCAAGCGGCTGAAATCGCTGATTTCATTCTGGTGTTCGGTCACGGTGTTTCCGATAAAACCCTTCGACTCGCACAGAAAACAAAGCTCGTCCAACTCTGCTCTGCCGGTTTTGACGGCGTGAATCTTGGACTCGCCGGCGAGATGGGCATTCCTGTCGCAAACAACGGTGGAGCGAATGCTATCCCGGTCGCCGAGTTTGCGATTACGCTTACTCTTTCGACACTCCGACACCTGCCCATTTCCAATATGGATACGAAAGCTGGCGATTGGATGCAACCCGAAGTGGACGGACGTGATTCGCACGAACTATTCGGGGCAACGGTCGGAATCGTCGGCGCAGGAAAGATTGGTAGCAACGTCGCAGGAATGCTCCGTGGCTTCGATACGACGACGATCTACACTGACAAGATCCGAAGCGAAAAGGCGGAGGGATACGGGGCGACGAGAGTCGAACTCGATGAATTGCTAGAACGATCCGATATCGTCACGCTTCACACCCCTCTCGACAACAGCACTCGTGCTTTGATCAGCGAGCGTGAACTCAAGCTAATGAAGAAGACTGCTGTTCTGATAAATACTTGCCGAGGTCCAGTTGTGGACGAGATAGCATTGCAGCACGCGCTCGAAGACGGCGAAATATGGGGTGCCGGATTAGACGTGTTCGAGCAAGAACCCGTCGATCCGACCAATCCCCTGCTCACGATGGATAACGTTGTAGTTGCTCCGCATATTGCGGGTAAGAGTTACGAAAGTTATCCGAGAAGAGTACGATTTGCCTTCGACAATATGAAACGAGTTTGGGATGGCGACACCGCACAAAGCATCGTCAAACCCGAATAATGAAAAACTAATTCAACCAACCAGTAATACGAGAACGTACACAGTTTTATGAGCCCAGACGCTAAAGATATTCGAGTTCTATATTTGGGGCCTAAGAGCCGACCCGGCGTTCACTCGTCGGACATAGAGCAACAGAGCAAGGCAGCCAAAGAAATGGGCGCCGAGTTCGTTGTTTACGCCGGTGACAGCGATGGCGAGTTGATCGAAGCGTTGAAAGACGCCGATGTCGCCATGAGTCAAGGTCACGGCATCGACCCCAGCTTGTTCACTCACATGGGTAACAACGGGCGATGTAAGGGATTAGTTTCGTTCGGGCACGGCTACGACGGCATGGACTTGAGCTCTGCCGTTGAAAACGGTGTAATTCTCGCCAACACTGCTTCGTTCGGTACCGAAGAAGTTAGTAACCAGACGATGATGCACTTCCTCGTTTGCTCACGAAAATTCGTACTCCACGACAAGCTGGTAAAGAACGGTACTTGGACTCGAGAACACCTTGCTCCTATGGGTCACATCGCTGGTCAGACGTTCGGCATCATCGGACTTGGAGACATCGGTCGAACGGTAGCTCGAAAAGCTCAGGCTTTCGGAATGAAAGTAATCGGCTACGATCCTTTCGTTTCCTCGTGGGATGCCAAGGAATACGGCGTCGAGATGGTTGGAACTCCTCAGGAAATCGCAAAGCGATCTGACTATGTTTCACCACACACCTATCTAACCCCAAAGACTCACCACATGGTTGGCGCTGAGTTCTTTGACCTAATGAAGCCAACTGCTTACCTCATCAACTGCTCACGTGGACCTGTGGTCGATGAGAAAGCACTGATCGAGGCACTCCAACAGGGCAAGATCGCTGGTGCCGGGCTCGACGTGTTCGAGCAGGAACCTATCGACCCGAACAACGAATTGCTCAAGATGGACAACGTTTCTGTAACGAATCACTACGCTTCCTACAGTGAAGTAGCGTGGGGCAGAGCGAACACACAGCTCGGTGAAGAAGCCATGCGAGTGGCTCTCGGCTACTGGCCAATGTCGCTAATCAACCCAGACGTTCGAAGCACAGTCGAGCCACGCAACTGGGCTGTTAGCTGGGAGGTCATGCTCGCCGAGCAGGGCAAGTAACGGGCGTCTTTCACACGTTCTTCTTTATGAGTCGAAATTCAATGTTTCGACTCAGTTGATCTAATATTTTTTGGAGTAACTAACAATGGCAAAACAACGAGTTGTAGTACTGGGTGGAGACACCGACGATCCGCTGTATCACGAACGTGCCGAGATGGCCGATCTTGATGTCGAATTTGTTCAGGAAGCCCCCACTTCAGAGGGCGAGGCAATGGAAGCCGTTCGAGGCGCCGACGCGATCATGATGCGCGGTGGCTGGGGTTCAGAGCAGGTGATAAAAGCTGCTGACCAGGCACAGGTTCTAGCTGTGTACTCGCACGGTTTCAACCACATCGATGTGGACGCGGCGACCGACATGGGCATCATCGTGACAAACGGTGCAGGCATGTGTGCCGAAGAGGTATCGAACCAGGCCGTAACGATGACGCTGGCCCTCAACCGTCACACGGTGCAATCGACTCTCCAACTGCGAGAAGGACGATGGAACGCTGCAGAATTCGGGCCGACCGAGCCAATCGATGAGCAGACTCTTGGAATCGTCGGATTCGGAAACATCGGACGCCAGGTAGCTCGTAAGCTTGGTCAGGGATGGCGCATGGAAACGATCGTTTACGATCCATACATAGAGCCGTGGATAATCACTGAATATGGCGTTGAGCAGGTCTTCGAGCTAAACGAATTGTTCAAGCGATCTGACTACGTCATTGTAGTGGTTCCATTGAACGCAGAAACGTTCCACATGATCGGCAAAGAGCAGTTTGATGTGATGAAGGAATCTGCGTACTACATCAACACTTGCCGTGGTTCCGTAAACGATGAGCCAGCGTTGATCGAAGCCCTGCAACAGGGCAAGATTCGTGGCGCTGGTCTCGATGTATTCGAACAAGAGCCGGTAGATCCGAACAATCCTCTTCTCCAAATGAAGAACGTAATCACCGCACCACACTCAGCGGGTCAATCGACTCGCTCAGGGTGGCTGGCGCGCCAGCGGGCTTCGCAGCAAGTTGCAGCGGTTCTACGTGGCGAATGGCCGAGCGCGGGGCAGAACCCAGAAGTCACTTCGAAGCTTGATTCGAAGACTCGGCAGCCGGGTTCTGCAGGACTTATTACCGGTGAAGGCGACTAGGCTGCTGGAATAAACGAAAATTTGAGTCGGCGGGGTTATGGCTCCGCCAACTTTGTTTAAGAAGAAATATGAACAACAAACTTCGTATCGCAACCCTCGGTATCCACCACGAGACGAACACGTTCGCCAGCAACCCAACGACCATGGACAGCTTCAAGGTTTCAGGGATGCAGACCTACGCTGTACAACGGGGTCAGCAGTACTACGACATGCACGAGTTGTCGCAGACTTCTATGGCGGGGTTCATACAGGCTTCCAAACGACTCGATTTCGAGCTTATCCCGCTGATATTTGCAGCCACAGACCCCGGTGGAACGATCAGCACAGAAGTGTTCGATACCCTCGGCGGTGAAGCGCTAAACATGCTTCGTGAGCAGGGTCCGTTCGATGGCGTTTTGCTGAATCAGATGGGGGCGGCCGTTTCAGAGGAGTATCCCGACATGGATGGCGAGTTGGCTCGGCGGGTAAGAGAAATCGTCGGGCCTGAAGTGCCGGTTGCCATGACGCTCGATCTCCACGCGAACGTTTCGCAGCAGATGGCAGACGAAACCGATGCGTTGGTCATCTACAAGACGAATCCGCACACTGACGCCGTCCCACGAGCGCACGATGCCTCCGATCTTGTCGTGCGCATGGCTCGCGAAAAATGGCGTCCTGCCAAGTGGCTCGAAATGCCTCCGATGGTCGTTGGAATTTTCCAACACGACACGCGTGACATGCCGATGAAGTCGGTCATCAACGATCTCGAAACGGTGCTTGCACAGCCCGGAATCGTTGGCGGTTCGATCGGTGAGGGATATCCATGGTCGGACGTTCACGAAAACGGACTCGCCTGCTACGTACTGCATGAGAGTTCGATAAACGAAGCAAAGAAGGCGGCACTGTGGATCGCCGATCGTGCATGGGCGAATCGAAAAGAGCTTTACGAACCGGTGGGGCCAACAGCTTCAAAAGCCGTTAAATATGCGCTTACGCAAGCAGCAGCAAAGCCCGAAGATTCAGGGCCTATCGTGTTGCTGGATGTTGGCGACAACATCGGAGCTGGCAGCTCGGGCGACAGCACGTTTTTGCTTGCTGAAGCTGTAAAGCAGGGTGCTTCCTCCTGGCTCCAGACAGTACGTGACACGGAAGCTATTTCTGCTTGTTTAGAAGCTGGTATCGGCAATAACGTAACCGTCGAAGTTGGTGGGAAGACCGACTCGCTTCACGGAGAGCCGGTTCGCCTAAGCGGGCGGGTTACCCGTATTTCGGATGGTCGCTTTGAAGATAGCGGTACGGTTCACGCTGGTTGGCGATTTTTCGACGGTGGAACGACGGTGGTGATCGAAACGGTTGAAGGTCCAACGGTTGCGTTGGTCACAACTCGTGTCGGGAATATGAGTCGAGAGCAGTTCTATTCGCTCGGCTACCGACCCGATGACTTCGATGTAGTGGTCGCCAAGGGAGTAGTTTCCCCTCTACCGGCGTACCAGCCAATAGCGAGCGAGTTGCTCACAGTAAACACACCGGGTGCTACCTCTGCTGACATGTCGAGCTTCGAGTACAAAAGAGTTCGCAAGTCGCTGTACCCGCTAGATATCAACGCTCAGTACGTTCACGACTAACAAAATATACGAATCGGAACTACTTGCCGTTTTCGATGATCTTAGCGACTGGTCCCCAACCGCTCAACCATGGTTCTTTATTGGCATATTCGAAGAGCGTTCGAACTTCATCGGCCGACATACTAGTCCGCCAATTTATATTCCGAGAGCCTTTGTCTTCGATCGTCAAACGAATTGCGTCATCTATTTCGATTCGGTACTCGATACCCCGATACAGATGCTCGGCTTTATCTTTGTCGACCCCGAGTTCGCGAACAGAGAACGTGTGCTTGGTTTCCTGATCCCACGCGAGGCGAAGTCGATTCAGACCCATTTGAAAATCGTTAGCTTTGTACCAGGTTTCCATATCAGCACGGCCGAAAATATAAGGCAAGCGATGATCGGGATCAGGAATTAGCCATTCATCTCGGCTGAGGCTGATTTTCAAACCGGTTACTGAGTCTCCGGTGTATCGCAGGCTGATTTGCTTGACTATGCCATCTTCAAACTGGGTAACGTCGATTGAGGTCTCGCCGAGCCCCCACTCCTGCTCTCGCCACACGCTAGACGCAACGCCGTCTTTGAGAATGATTTTGTGGCTCAGGGCTCGAAATTCGTCATGTTCAACCACGTGTCGAATATCGATAGAACCCGATTGCTCTCGTTGGAATTCGGTATTCCGAAGAGGGATCGTGGCGCGGTCGTAATAGGAATCAAATAGAGCTTCGACGGACATATTTTTACAGACTCGGATTTATCGACGTTGGGTAATTGGTTGATCGAGAACAAAACGACCCGAGCGATTTTACCCGCTAGTTAGCTCACACGGTTGTACGGTCGCCGGGGTCAAATCAGATTGCGGTACCAATCCTGGCCCTGCTTGAACAGATCGACTACTTCCTTACGTTGTGCGTCGGTATAGAAGCGCCCTTTGGTTTTCACCCAGTTGATTCCTTCACCGATTTGATCGGTGTAGAACTTCGCTGATTCAACGCTGGCTTCAGACTGCGCACCGGTTCCTCGTAAGTACACCGGACTGGTGTGCGCCCATATTGGCTGATTAAACGAATCTCTAGAACCTGAACCAAGTCGAGCACCTATCCAGCCATCGGATTCGATCACAAGCTCAGTCTCTAAATGCCCAACTGTTACGCCCGCCGGGAAGTCACGGAGCGCTATGACTTTTCCGTTCTGAACGATCTCGACTCGCTCGATGGCGTGGTGAGAATTCCAGTTGACGTGAATCGGGATCTTTGTTCCTTTTTCAAGTTCGATAGTGTCGCCGGGTTCCTGACCAGCGACCGACAAGAACAATGCAGGTCCGTTCGTGATGAATGTTTTGCCAGTACGAATTCCATCGAGCCACGATTCGTAAGCGAATCCGCCGTTGGTCTGAGAGTAAACGCGGTTGGCAGAACTAACGAACCAGTCAGAACCGGTAGAAACCGGCATTTTGATTCCGGTATTGAGCATGTGGTACCAGTAGAGATATTCGATATCGGTCCAGAACGGATCGAACAGGTTCATGGCGTGAACCTTGCCTAGCGCAGCAGCGACCGGTGCCTCCATGCCCTGCCCGTTGTGACACCAAATGACCAGACCGTCTTGATCGTTTGCTTGATCACATGCGTAGCTGAGCGGCGGATAGTCAGGATCGAACTGGTCGATGATGAGTCCTCGACTAATCGGTTCAACCTGATTGCGAATATTCAACAGCATCACGTGTCCGTAGCCGATTTTGAACGGGTCGGACGGGTCGTGATTGTGACGCGTTTCTTCACCACTCTGAACATGGTGATGCGTATCGGTGTATTCGGTGAGAACTCCCGGCGGGTACTTGTTCGTTGCGTAGTCGAGATCCCAGCGCTTGAGGATCGACACAGCGGTCATTCGCAGGTCTTCGACCCGGGAGTCGTACCCCAGCCGACGGTCGGGGTCTTTTTCCTTTTCGTCGTAATGAATATGGGTATTGCCCGGGTGCCAACCTCGATCTGGAAGATCGGACCATCGCTCAAGCTGGATATCGACCGACGAATCAGAAGAACCATCAACTTCGATAGTCCCTTCCCAAGGTGTAAACTCTGTTCCTCGCTCTACAAGAACTCGGTGAAAGCCACGAGTTGTGTCGAGAGAGAACTGGCCGTTGCTGTAGAAGAACGGTTCACCCGATCCGACTTTCCACATAGCGTCGGCGGGTGCAACGTTTTCGCCGTTCGGGGCGAGTACTTGTACTCGTGCCTGAACGATTTCGCCGGTTGCGGCGTCTCTAATTTCGCCTGTGATCTTGGGCATGATGTTCCTTGTCGGTCTCGAAATATTCGACCGCAGCGATTCTAGTTCTCGATCTTACGATGCTCGTTGAGCTTTCATCGATTCGTGATCGTGCTACGTTAGCCGCAACGCTAATATTCAGCAACAATCTCAGAAACTGCCATTAGGCTTCTGATTTGGAGAAAATAACAATGGGTACTAATTACGAAGGCGTAGTAGCCGCTATCGACGATGTGGTTGAAGGTCCGATTCCACCGCGTGTTGATGCGACTTTCGGGCCAGGAATGATGCACATCGAGATCGATAAAATCGTTGAGCAGATGGGACCAGCTCCGTGGTCGAAACTTCTGGTTGAGGACGAACGAAATCGCGGCACGCTGATCGCCGCCATGCCGGGTCAGGGCAACCACGCGCACTGGCACAGTGATTTCGATGAGTGGTGGTTTGTGATGAAGGGCAAACTTAAATGGGAGCTTACTGGAGGCAAGATCATTCACGCTCAAAAAGGCGATATCGTTTGGATTCCTCGCGGAACCGTTCACCACATCGTGACTGAGGGCGACGAGATGAGTCTTAGATTTGCTGTGGCGATGCCGCCGGCTGTTCACGTTTGGCAAGAAGAGTGCGATAACTGCGACGTGACATGGGAAGAACGCCCACCCAGCGATTAAGAGCAACTAGCGTCGGGGCTCAACTACGCCCCGGCGGCTCGGGCAATGACGACGGCTATACCTGCGACCGCACAGTAGGCGATGAACGGTCGGAACGATCCATTTCGCAGCAGCCGCATTAGACCAGAGATCACGAAATAAGCCGTGAAAGCGGAAATAACCGCACCGAGACCAGCCGCACCGAGATCAACATTTTCGCTTGAATCAAGTGCGTCCATTGCGACGAGCACCCCGGCTCCAGCAATGGCAGGTGTTGCCAGCAGCATCGAAAACCGTGCTGCTGATTGACGGCTTAAGCCAAGAGTCATTCCAGCAATCATCGTCACACCCGATCGCGATATTCCAGGGAATACGGCGAAGGTCTGGATCAGACCAATTGTGAAACCTTGCGGGGTTTTCATGGCGCCGAGGCCGTACTGCTGGCTGTGGATTTTCCTGCTGAAATATTCGCCAATACTCAGTGCCAGCGCTGTGCCAATGAGTAGCCAGCCAACCGCCGTTGGATCTCGAAAATCGCTTTCAACTACATCTTTGATAAATGGACCAAACACAACAAGTGGCACTGTCCCAGCAACGATCAAGATCGCCAATGATCTAGCTCGAATCCCGCCACCCACGTCATCAATCTCAACCGGCCCATTCCCAGCCAGCCCAGTCGCCAACTGAATCCACTCGCGCCGGAAGTACGCCAATACAGCCACCAGTGTTCCGACGTGTACAGCGGCATCGAAAAACAAGCCCTGATCTGGCCAGTTGAATAACCACGATCCTAGGATCAAGTGACCACTACTGCTTATCGGCAGGAATTCTGTGATGCCCTGCACGACTGCGAGGACGATGATCTGGATGAATGACATGGCTTGTAGAAGTTTGAACGTTTCGTAAATTTGATGCTACGCAATCACACAACCACTATCTGGCTTGTTAATCTTATGGTCGTCTTCCCGTCACTCGAATTCGAGAACGGGAAACATCGAAATATTTCGCACTCCATAACAACGAGACTAAAAATGGCATCCTCGGTCGTAATAACCCGAATCGAAACGCTACGAAACCCTGAGTACCCGATGATCGTTTGGGCGAAGGTCTACAGCTCAGATGGTTATGTTGGACTTGGAGAAACTTCGTTCTCGCCCGACGCGATCGAAGCTTATATTCACGGCGATATCGTACCCTACTTGCTCGGCAAAGACCCAGACCAGCTCGATCTGCACTGGGACATTCTCGGTCGACGAATGAAAGTAAACCGTGGACGCAGCGTTGATGCATCGTCGGTTTCAGCGATCGATATGGCGCTTTGGGACTTGTACGCTAGGCGCAATAATCAGCCTCTATATCAAGTGCTTGGTGGACTCGCCCGAGAGAAGATCAGGGTCTACAACACGTGCGCTGGCTACTCGTACGGGGTGAAGACTCCTCAAGGTTGGGTTCCAGGCCAAATCGACTACCGTCCTGAGCAGCCCTACGAGGATTACCACGCCTTCATGACCGATGCTGGTGCGCTTGCCGATAGCTTGATGTCGGAAGGCTTTACGGCAATGAAGATCTGGCCTTTCGATAAATATTCGGTCGAATCAAACGGTCAGTTCATCCACGCCACCGATCTCGAAGAAGGCACCGAGCCGTTCAGAAAGATTCGAGAGGCAGTCGGCAACAAGATGGACGTCATGGTCGAAATGCACAGCCTGTGGAATCTATCCTCGGCTAAGCGAATCGCAAAGTCGGTCGAACCACACAGCCCTTTCTGGTTTGAAGACCCTGTGCCCATGGACAACATCGACACGCTCGCCGAGTTCCGCAAATCAACTGATATTGCAACGACGGCCAGCGAAACAGTTGCGACCCGATGGGCGTTCCGCGAGATGTTCGAAAAACAGGCAATGACGATCTGCATGCTCGATATTTCGTGGGTTGGTGGAATTTCCGAGGCGAAGCGAATCGCTTCGATGGCGCACGCCTACCACATGCCAGTGGCTCCCCACGACTGTGTGGGTCCTGTCACTCTGATGTTCAGCGTTCACCTTTCGTTGAACGCCCCGAATGCTCTGATTCAAGAGACGGTTCGTGCGTACAACAACACTTGGTACAAGGACATTGTCGACCAGCTTCCTAAGATCGAAAACGGGTTTGCGTACCCGCCTGTGGGCGATGGTTCGGGAACGAACCTGCTGGATTCCTTCTTGGACGACCCAAACACAGTCGTAATCGGCAGAGATCTGTAGTTCGTTACGTCATCCCCTCTCCCTTCAAGGGAGAGGGCTAAGAACGTGAAATCGGGGTCATAATTCATACTGAAACTGAACTGCGAAACATCTCGGAATAATCCATCGAAAATTCGGACATTGGTCACTAACTGGTCACGAGCGTCTCAAAAGTAGCTCGTCAGGGCACCCGCCAACGAGCTGCCACCCCGACCGGGTGCCCTGACGACCAGCAAACCAGCGTGCATGGGATTCCAGCCCGCTATTCAAATAGATGGTGGGTGTCAGGGTGCTGAGACGGTGTGGTGACACTGGCGCGGGTTGCAGATTTAAAAGAGAAACCCCGCTGAAATTTTCAGCGGGGCAGACTTGAATCTTTTATTTAAGTTGGATTATTGGATTAGTCTAAAGGTCCGAACTTTCTTTTGACCTTGAAAACCCCCCGCGAAACAGCGGTCATATTACTAAGCCATTCCTTGAGATCATCCGCAACTTCTGGGCGACTGCCAGGGCTTCTTGTAATAAATTCCTCAGCAGCTTCAATTGATGGTAGTCCAAGACGGTAGGCCATTTTGTTTACATTGTTGCCTGACACAGCTCTCATCACCATGGAACTTATACCTTGTGAAAGTTGTTCAGGTCCGATTTTCTCGATGACGCGTGATGCAACTGCTATAACGTTAGGCATAGCTCCAATCTTGACCAATCCACCTGTCAACACGACGTAATCATGCGTACCTCTTAAAGTGTTGTTAGGATCGTTGACTGCTTCAATCACCATAAAACCCTGATCTACTAGGTTCACACCATGGTCTCTTGCTATCTCTGGCAGGCCAGCCGATACGTATTCTTCAGACTGAGACTCATAATCAGCTAGGGATTTGTATCCTGCGAGAACGACAATTTCTCTCGGTTTCGCAAGGTTGTGAAGAATTTGGACATTATTCTTTCCGAGTTTGTCATTAAGGGAGTTCACCGCTTCGATCAAATCTCTTGGCTGCGGTGTATCTAATTGGCGGTATAGTCCGATCATTACTTGTCTCCTGAACCTTGTAGAAGTTGACGGCGCAAAAGTGTCTTATAAGCGAGTCACCTGACTGGGACCTTCCAAAACTCAAACAGACGACCCGTTCACCTCATTGCACTTAATTTTCGAGACCGTAGCACAGTGTGTTTACGGGTGCAAATAATGCAATTAGTTATTCATTTTTTTAACGAATTCTGAATGTATATTCACAATTAAGTAACTTAAATCGTAATTTCAGGCGTTTTTAACCTGACCTCTTCAATGCATCCAGTATCTGATCTTTCAATTGGATCAATTGAAGGGAAGCAGTCCAGTCCCACTAGCCGAGGAGATCTCCAAAAAAGACACAGGGGCAAGGATCGGGGGTCTTAATACGGTGAGAACTGGCTACGGTGCCTACGCTGTGGCAGGAAACGTTGTAATGATGTGTGAGCTAGAGTTGTCATCATTGGTGACCATGACGCAAGAGGCAACCCGATCAACGATATGCCCAGAGGTTGAGGCTGATTACAGTAATAGCACCGAATAAATAGCTGATTCGGTCGTCTGTCGTACCTGCTGGGAACACCTACCTCCGATACCCGCAAGCACCCATTGTTCAAATAGATGGTGGGTGTCAGGGTGCTGAGGTTACGGGCGTCGATTTCTCGGAACCAGCGATCGAAGCTTGCAAGAATCTAAGTGCGAATTCGGGCACGCCGGGCGAGTTCGTAGTTGCGGATGTATACGACTCACCGAACGCTCTGCCAGCCAGACAGACAGTTCGATGTTGTCTACACAGGAGTCGGCGCCATTTGCTGGCTGCCCGATATCAAGCGCTGGGCAGAGGTCGTGACCGGATTTCTAAAACCTGGCGGGACCTTCTACATACTTGAGGGCGATCCACTGATGTGGTCGGTATCCGATGAAGGCCACGGCGACAAAATCGTGATTGATTGGCCGTATTTCGAATCGGCTGAACCGTTGGGCTACGAGGAAATGACGTCATATGCCGGTTCTGGCACGATCGAACACACTAAACAGTACAACTTCTCTGACGGTCTTGGCGAGACGATTAACGCCCTCATTCAAGCTGGACTCGTTATCGATTTCGTCCACGAGCACAAAGTAGTTCACTGGCAAGGAAATCCAATTATGGTTCCTGCCGAAAACGGGTTGTGGAAATGCCCGACGGTAAAGAAAATTTCCTGCCGCTAATGCATTCGATCAAGGCGCATAAGCCGGAATAATTTCGACTAACGTCCCGAATGAGTACCACCCCAGGGCAACACCACCGTAGATCCCTCCACAGGAGTCGGGATGTCGCGACGGACCGGATTCTGCGCCCCGAACGATGCCTACTCGCGCTACACTGCTGCCGCACGCCGATTACGTAGTTAGTAAACGAGATACCTCATGCCGCACAAAGTCGCCGATACGATCTTCCAGTTCAATGCACCCGGTCCGAAGCCAAACGGACTTCAAGCCGCCGACGATGGTCTCTGGATCATCGATCAGGGCGACGACCATGTATACAAGGTTGATTGGGCAACCGGCGATGTGTTGGTCGACCTGCCAACCGACACAGAGAAGTCGAGCGGAATCACCATTGGTGGCGGCTACATCTGGGTCGCTTCGACCTACAGCTGCGAGATCTACCAGCTAGATATGGACACCGGCAAGACTGTTGAAGTCTATCCTTCTCCCGGCGCTGGCATCAATGCAACTCGCGAGCTTCTCGATGAAGCAGCTGGACGCAAGTCGGAACCAACCGGCGATCACGGTCTTGAGTGGAAAGACGGAAATCTTTACGTCGCATCACCTCCTTCGCAGTTCGTCCACGTGATCGACACTTCGAACTTCCAAGAAATTCACCGAATGAAAGCTCCCGGATTCCGGGTGCACGGTCTGGCTTGGGCAGAAGAAGAAGGTCACGTTTGGATCGCCGATACCGCTTTCGGAGTCGTTAGTCGGCATCGACTCGAAGACGGCCGTTGCTTCGACGCATTCAGGGTTCTCGACCCAATTCAAGTCCACGGTATGACTATCAAGGACAACCGTCTTTGGTACGCAGACGACCGCGGTCCAATTGGATTCTTAGATGTAGGCATGGAGCCAACTTTCTAGTCTTGTCTGTTGGGTCTACGACCATCACCGGCTATCCTTAGCTGGCTATAACTTGAACAAGTAAGCGCCCGTATTTGGAATTCCGAGACACGGGCGCTGTTTCGTCTGCTCAGTAGTTCATACGCTATCGGGCAATCATCCGAGAAAGTCACTACCAAACAATGACAACCGTTTTCGTAACTGGATCGACCGGCAGAGCCGGTGAGTACATCGTCAAAGACCTGACAGCGAACGGTTACGACGTTGTTGGTGTGGATCAGAATCCTCCTGGTGGAACCAATGTTCAGCGATCGCAGGGCTACACGTACAAGACGGTTGATGTGACCGATTTTGGCCAAGTTCTTTCGGCAATGAAGAACTGCGACGCTGCGATCCACATGGCTGCGATTCCAAATCCGATCATGGCGCCTGAGCATGAAGTGTTCAGAGTCAACATGACTTCCAACTGGAACGTGCTCGAAGCGGCAGAAATACTCGGCATCAAGAAAATAGTATTGGCTTCTTCAGTGAACGCTGTGGGAGCTGTTTTCTCGAAGGGTGTTACACAGCGACCGTACTTCCCAATTGATGAGGACCACCCTACTTTCGCCGAGGATGCCTATTCGGTTGGCAAGTGGATCAGCGAGGAATTGGCTGATGCGTTCGTACGTCGACGACCCGGGGAAGTGCAGATCGCTTCGATGCGATTCCATGGTCTGATGGATCGAGAGCGACAGTCAGCTTTGAACGCGCAGTCTGAACGATTGGGTTTGTCTGGTGGCGCCCCGATGCACTTCTGGGGCTGGAGCGATATTGCCGAATCGGCTCACGCTTGCACGCTCGCTATCGAGGCTGATTTCGGCGGACACGAAGCTTTCTTCATCAATCAGGAAGATACTGCGGTTGATGAACCAACAGAATCTCTAATCAAACAGCTCTACCGTGAAGCCGAAATTCGCACGCCAATGCCCGGCAATACGTCGGCAATATCGGTCGAAAAGGCGAAACGACTTCTGGGTTGGCAGCCAAAAGCCACCTGGCGTGATGCCTAATCGAGTTCAGTGGTATCGATTACTACGATAAACTTTTCGGCGATTCATCAAATAGAAAATCGTTCGCACGAATTGCGACACCAAGAAAACCAACAGAGTCTAATTAGTTGACCTCACCTTCCCATCCCGTTCCGAAGCACCGTGCCGCTCGCAAAGTTCTGACCGTTCTAGGTCCGATCGAGCCCGCAAAAGTCGGTATCACGACCACTCACGAACACCTGCTGATCGATTTCAGTGTTGTTTTCACAGAGCCAAAAGAGGCTTCTGGACGCAAGCTGATGGACGAAAAAGTCGCACTAGAAAACCTCGGCTGGGTTCGCTACAACTGGACGAGCAACCGCGACAACCTGCAGCTCCTCGATGAAGATGTTGCGACTTGGGAAGCACAGCAATATTTCAACGCTGGCGGAAGCACGATTGTCGATGTGACATCGGTCGGCCTGGCGCGTGACCCTCAGGCTCTGGCTCGTATTGCACGGGCAACAGGCCTTAACATTGTGATGGGCGCAGGAAACTACGTTCACATGACCCACGCCCCCGAGTTAGACGACCTGACGGTTGAACAAATCGCTGGTCAAATCATCCACGATGTCGATCAGGGTGTTGGCGACACCAGAATTCGATCAGGGATCATCGGTGAAATTGGATGTTCAAACCCGTGGCACGAATCGGAGAAAAAGGTTCTCGAAGCAGCGGTAATCGCCCAACGAGAGACTGGCGCTCCCATGCTTATTCACCCCGGTCGGCGCGAACGAGCACCACTTGAACTACTAGAAGCAGTCGATAAGTGGGGCGGGAACGTTGAACGCACTGTGATGGGTCACGTCGAACGCACGGTCTATGATCGAGGAGTTCTGAACGAACTTATCGCGACCGGCGCTTATCTCAACTTTGATCTGTTTGGTCATGATTCATCTTTCTACCCTCTTGCTCCTGAATCGCACATGCCTGCGGATCACGAGCGGATAGAGATGGTCGAGCACATGGTGTCCCAAGGCAAGCGCGGCAAAATATTGCTCGCTCACGACGTTTGCTCGAAGCATCGTCTAAAGACTTACGGTGGACACGGTTACGATCACATCCTCACTCGGGTTGTACCGCGAATGCGGGCTCGTGGGATGAGCGAAGAGGATATTCGCCTTATTCTCGTCGATAACCCGACCAGAATGCTTACCATCGACTAGATCTCCTAATTCACCGGGAAGCTGTAAACAAACTTGGAAATGGGTCCTAAAAGTCTCGTTCGATCGCGCCATTTGCGATTGCGGTGCATCACATACTCAATGCTCAAACGAATAACTAGTTTGCACGGCAGTATTGGGTGAGTATTTATGAAGCAATTCGTTGAATTCGGCGACGATGCAGAGAAATCTCGAGCGCAGTGACTCACGACGATCTGGGGATGGGAAACGAGCCTTGCAGAAAGGACGATTCCGCTCTCTGATCTTGAGATCGTTCTAGCGAAAGATCGAATAGCTCGGATAGATGCTCCAATGTTCGTACAGGTCGCCGATGCACCGACGTACATGGAGCCGAGAGAACCGGTAGTTGCTTTAGTGGTTGACGGCGATGCGCTGGTGTATCCGCGAGCAATCCTGATGTGGCACAAAATCGTGAACGATACAGCGGACGGTGTTCCAGTAACGGTTACGTTCTGTCCACTTTGTAACATAGGAATCACGTTTCTACGGACGGTTGGCGATCAGGAGCTAACGTTCGGTACATCGGGTATGCTGCGAAATTCCGATCTTGTGATGTGGGATAGACAGACGCAGAGTTTCTGGGAACAAATCACATGTGAGGCCTTAGCGGGAGATTTTGCGGCAGACGAAACCGTTCTGGCGCAACTGCCGTCATCAATCATGGCGTGGGAGACTTTCGTTTCGGCATACCCAGATGGGCAATTGCTTGAGCGCGAAGTCAACGAATATGGATCGCCAGTTCGCCCTTACGATAGCCCGCCTTATGCCGGCTACGACAACGTCGATCAGCGGGCGTTCTTATTTAGATGTGGATTGATGATCATCTGGTCGCCACTTCAAGAGTGCTGACTATCGACGGCGAGAATCCCGTGGCTTATCTGTTCTCGTTCTTGGATCAGTCACCGGTCATCAACGATGATAAGGTGGGCGACGAAGATATCGTTGCGTTCTTCAACAATGGCACGTTCTCAGCGTTCAATGATCGATCCGACAGCCACCAGACTTCTGGCTCGGTGACGGTATTCTCACGACTGGTAGACGATCAACTGCTGACGTTTGAAGCTTCCGACTCAAGTATCACCGACATCGAGACTGGTTCGTATTAGAACCTCGCAGGAATCGCCATCGATGGAGAACTTTCTGGAACCCAACTCTCAGCCGTGGTTCATAGGAATCACTTCTGGTTTGCGTGGGCTGTTTTCAAACTAACAACTGAAATTCGATCTTCGAAAGCCGACTTAGTTAGCTAATCGTGTAGCCTATTACCGGCTAGCAATCAGCCACCTACTGAGCGGCGGCAGCGTTTGCATCGAGTTCAGCGATGAGATCTTCAGCGCGTGCAATGATCGAAGGTAATTTGGGATCCTTCGACAACGAGATCGCCTCTTCAAGATCAGCGCGCGCTAGATCAGCTTCAACTTCGGCCTGAATATATAGTTGTGCCCTATCGAGATAGAGAGCCGCCTGCGCTGGTGCGAGTTCAATCGCCTTGTTGAAATCTTCCAGTGCCGGGTTTCCTGCAGCAAGAACATCTCGATAGAACCTGCCTCGCCACCACCAAGTCGAAGCATCTTCAGGGTCGCTCACCACCGCTAGATCAAACCATTCGAGCGCACTATCGGGGTCACCCTTATTAGCTTCGACTCGCCCTAACACAAGGTGAGCAGCAACAGATTCGTCGTCGAGTTCGTACGTTCGTCGAGCATCTCGTTCCGCCCCTTCTAGGTCGTCGATCGCTAACCGAGTGAGACTGCGATTGGCATAGGCAACAGAAAGATTTGGTTTAAGTTCAATGGCACGGTCGAAATCGAGCATCGCCTCTTCGTACTTACCCTGAAGCATAAATGCCTGTCCTCGACCGTCCCAGCCGCGAGCGAACGCTGGTTCGAGCTCAACAACGGTTGTGAACGTGCGTTCGGCATCCACGTATTCACCGCGGCCTAACGAATTGAAGCCCTGAAGATAGAAGGTGACACTTTCGGATTCAGGAACTTCTGTTCCCTCCGGTTCAGGAATCGGCGTGACAGTGGCTCGCGCACGAGCGGTCGCCAAAGGCACGTTGGTCGCTAAGGGCTCGGATGTTTGCTCAATAACTTCCGTGGCGGGTGGAACTTCTGTCACATCTGCTAAATCGGTATCAGCCGACGAGCAAGCGACTGCTAACAGCGCAATGATGCTGATCAAGAGAAGATATGTGGTACGACGGTTCAACATTCGCTCAATTATCGGGATTTTTTGGTTGTGATGCTTTGGCATCTCTGCCACAGATACGTCGAAACTGCGCTGCGAAGTTTCCCTATCAAGCGGCAGAAAGCTCGCCAACGAGAATCTCAACGGCAAGACGTTCGTCGATTTCACCCTGCTTAATAGCGAGGTCGGCGGCAAGCAAACGCCTGAGGATATTGGCGAGATGATCTGTGCCGAAGCTCTGCGATTGCCGCAGCGTTTTATCAAGAGCGTATCGATTGGTCAGCCCAATTCGCTTTCCTAATTCTTCAGACTGCACACCTTGCTGCTGAAGTTCTATCGTGAGGATCAGCAGCCGTACTTGTCGTGCCAACATCGACAAGATGCTCTGAACGCTCGATCCACCAGAGAGCAGCGAGTAGAGCAGCTTCATCGCCACAGCAGGTCGACGTTCTAGCACGGCATCGACGGCAGCGAAGATGTTGGCTTCCCGGGCGTCAGGAACCATGAGGTCGACATCTTCTGGCGTGACTTCTCTGTCTCCGGCGTAAAGCGCTAGTTTCTTGATTTCTTGGTCAAGCAATCGAGTATCCGTACCGGCAAGCCAAGTGATACGGGCGACTGCATCTCGATTAGTTTCGGCACCGTAGAACGCGAATCTATCTCGTACCCAAATTTCGAGCTCGGGTCTGCGCATTGTTCGATATTGCTGAATTCGTGCACTGGGGCCAACCGACTTTAAAGCCAATCCATTGTCACGAAGGCTTACTTCTTCAACGAAAACTAGCTCGGTGGTGGCAGGAATTTCGCTGAGCTTAGCGGTTAGTTCACGCCATTCATTGCCCAGTGACTTGTCACGTTTTTGCATTCGCCCCAATACGCCGTAAACGATAACGACTCGACGATCTGCCATGAACGGTACGAACTGTGCCGCGCCAATAACGTCGTTCAGATTGAATCCACGACCTTCGAATACGGTGGTATTTGGGTCGCGCACTTCCGCAGGGCCAGTAGATTCGCGAATTTTCACAAGGGCTTCCGACCTTGCGTATTCGTCTTCTCCGTGCAGGACTCTGATCATGCGCTTTGCGATTTTCTGAGAATGAGTTGATTAGGCGACGCTACAGGCGTTTCTGTAGATACACTTTCTAACATGTTCAGACTCTTGGCGATACGCTCGGTTGTCCTTCCATTCCTAAAATTGGTGTGGAGATTACTGCTCGACAGACGCGTACCCGTTTTCACCAAAATTATCCCGTTCCTAGCGATCGTCTACATTGTGTCGCCCTACGATTTCATCGCAGACTGGCGCCCCGTACTCGGTCAGTTCGACGATTTGATCGTCACAGTGCTTCTCTTGCTCCTGTTCATCGCTGCATCACCAAGGCACGTTGTAATCGATCAAACTTTCGGTAGAAAATTACGGAACATGCAAGACGAACAAGGAATGGGCAGTCAGAATCCTTTCGGTTTCGGAAATCCAGAGAACAAAAAACAAGAAGATCCGAAAGACGGCAAAACCGTTGAGGCAGAATTCAAATATGTTGACGATGAAGAAATCAAAGACGGCGAAGAAGAAAAATAACCGAGAAATTGCCTCGCTCCGGCGTTACGATTAACAGTCGATGCAGTTGGAACACCAACTTTTCCCTTTCTCGATACACAAGACTGGCCAGTACTAACGAATTATGAAGATCGGCATCCTCGGTCTGCCCGCTAGCGGCAAGACCACGATATTTAACTCACTGACTCGCGGTAAAGCTGATGTTGGTGGGTTTGGCGCTACTCGTTCAGCCAACATAGGTGTTGCACACGTGCCCGACGAACGCGTCGACATCCTCACCAAGATGTTCAAGTCTAAGAAGACGATCTACGCTGAAGTCCAGTACGTCGACCTTCCCGGTAGTAGCTCGGGCGAACTGTTCGAAGGTGAAGCGATGGCTCAGCTGCAGCAGGTAGACGCTATATTGCACGTAGCACGAGCGTTCGAGGATGGATCGGTTCCGCACCTCGAAGGCAGCGTCGACTACAAACGTGACATCGAAAAAGTCGCGTTCGACATTTTGTTCGCCGACATCGCACTGCTCGAACGTCGAGTCGAGCGTCTGACCGGAAATCTCAAGACTATGAAGGTTGCAGATCGCGAAGAAACGACCAAGAACATCGACATTCTCAAGCGATTGCAAGCTGATATGGAAAACGGCATCGCCATACGAGATCGTGATCTTGAGCCATCAGAAATCAAAGCAATGTCCGATACCTTCACCCTAAGCAGCCTCCCATTATTGGTCGCCCTCAACATTGGTGAAAACGATGTCGCCAACACTGAAGCACTTGAGAAAGAGTTGGACGGTCTGCTGGAAGGTCGTTCGACCGGGGGAGCCGCTATATGCGGAAGCCTCGAAGCAGAACTTGTCGGCATGTCGGAAGAGGAAGAAACCGAGATGCGAGCGGGCCTCGACGCGGGTGAGCCCGGACTTTCTCGAATGATCAAATTGTCGTACAAAGTGCTTGGGCTAAACTCGTTTCTAACTGTAGGTGAAGACGAGACCCGAGCATGGACAGTCAAGATAGGTGCACTGGCTCCAAAGGCGGCAGCTGTTATCCACTCCGACATCGAGCGTGGGTTTATTCGCGCCGAAACTGTTGCCTACAAAGATTTTATTGAAGCCGGAACTATGGCCGAAGCGCGCAATCGCGGGCAGTTCCGCCAAGAAGGTCGCGAGTACGTCGTGCAAGACGGAGATATTCTAAATTTCTTATTCTCGGTGTAAATTCATTCTCACGAATCTGAAGTATTAGTAAAAGGAAGATCATGGCTGCTGAAGAAATAGGCAACGTTGGAAAAACACCTGCTGGCGATATTATGACAAGCCGCAAGGTTTACATCGTGACGCTGGTTCAACCTTCACCGGGTGCCCCCGCAGGGTTTGAAGAGCGCTACAACGCCTACTGGGCAGCAGTTGAACAACAGGTTTCACAGCTCGAGGCGAAGGCCGGAATTGTGATGCGCATCTTCGCCGAAGGCGTAATTGGCCGAGGTGATGACGCTATGCTGATGGTTCAGCAGTCGAACCCTGCCGCACACAGTTTCGTTCAGCGTCGCGTTTCTTCCGGAGCGGTGTTCGAAGAGCTAGAAGATACCGATTTGTTCGGACAGGTAATCGACTGGGGTCGGTGCTTGCAGAGTGGTCTGATCAATCACACGGTTGCCGACACGATTCAGGCTCACTACACCGAAGCAGCCGATAAGCGTATTGCTCACTTAGAGAAGCGACTCTCCGAAGGCATTCTTGAATCAGAAGCCGCTGTTCTGCTCACTGGCGACCAGAACATTGCACTTCCTGACGGTGTCGAACGGTTCATTGTTTCGCCACCTGAACTCGATGAATTAAGTCGCTGGGTAGAGGAAGCAAACAAAGCTATTCAACAGCAGATGGCTGAAGAGCAGGCTCGTGCTGCTGCAGGCCAGCCACCAACCGCACCGGGGCCTGTCGACCAGAGCGACGGCGGTTCAGGGCTTTGGACTCCGGGCTCGTAGCTGGTACAGAGTGGTCTGGACGATACGATTCCAACGGAGAATGAATGCCAAATCTGGCGCCGATTCAACACAATCCACCGAACTACAGATCCGGAATCGGACTGTATCTCCATGTGCCGTTCTGCCAGACTAAGTGTCCGTATTGCGATTTCAACACCTACTCTGGGATCGAAGATCAGATCTCAGGGTACGTGGTATCGCTACAGGACGAATTAAGAGGTTGGGGAACTCTACTTTCTCGACCTCCCGTTAAAACGATATTTCTTGGCGGAGGCACTCCTTCATACCTGCCTACCAGCGATCTCGAAGATGTCCAGAAAACGATTCGGGCATCATTCGAAGTTTCTCCTACCGCTGAAATCACAATGGAGTGTAATCCGGGCGATGTGACCGCCGAAAAAGCCGCCTGCTGGCTAGAATCGGGCGTGAATCGCATTTCGATGGGTGTACAGAGCTTTGACGATGGTCTGTTATCGCTGCTGGGTCGTAGGCACACTGCGCTCGAAGCGAAGCAAGCGTTTCACACGTTGCGCGACGCAGGATTCCGTAATCAATCGATCGATTTAATCTACGGGCTGCCGTATCAATCGCCCGAGCAGTGGTCACACACGCTTAGTGAAGCTATCGGGCTTGAGTCCGATCACATATCGCTGTATTCACTACAAATCGAAAAGGGCACGCCGCTAGCGGTAGACGTCGCAACTGGAAAATATCCGATCCCAGACGACGATCTTGCCGCCGACATGTACGAAGAGGCACAGCGGCGGTTGGCCGAAAATGGCTTCAGTCAGTACGAAATATCAAACTGGTCGAAACCAAATTTAGAATCGCAGCACAATCTCATCTACTGGCTCAATGAACCGTATTTGGGAGTCGGCCCCGGCGCTCATTCTTGGATTGCCGGTCAACGATTTGCAAACCTGAAATCACCTCGTATGTATGTAACTGTCGTCGGTAAGAACTATGAAGTGATTGGACCTGACCCGGTAGCATCGATGCGAACCCCGGCCGGCCCCGTTGAAGATGTCGACATCACAACCCCAGCGATCGATGTGGCAGAGACAATGATGATGGGCATGCGCCTAAATCAAGGTGTGAGCCACAAACGGTTCGAAAAGCGATTCGGTGTTGGGGCGAATATCATCTTCCCTGATGAAATTAAACGACTCTTGAGTTTAGGATTGGTCGATGTGACCAATAACGCCTTGATGCTGAGTGAACGTGGACGGCTACTTGGCAACGAAGTGTTCGCTGAATTCATCGGCGATGGTGACGACGAAGACTGAGATTTAGCAATTCGAATTTGTCAGCGTACTTGCTGTCATTTGGTCGCATCTGGCATCTGGTGCATCTAATATTCGACACGCAGTGATTACGGTGAAATTTATCGACCTGCCCTGATAGTTCAGTGCCTAGGTCAAAGCGAAACGAAGGTTTCACAGATTGTTTGTTATTGGCACAGCAGGACACGTCGATCACGGCAAATCGACGCTGATTCAGGCATTGACTGGCATCGACCCGGATCGACTACGCGAAGAGAAAACTCGCGGTATGACCATCGAGCTCGGATTCGCGTGGCTTGAGTTACCTTCCCGAACCGAGATAAGCATCGTTGACGTGCCCGGACACGAACGCTTCATCAAAAACATGCTCATGGGTACTGGTGGCGTCGATGTAGCCCTGCTGATCGTCGCTGCCGACGAAGGAGTGATGCCTCAAACACGCGAGCACGTAGCCATTCTCGATTTATTAGGGATCGATACCGGCATCGTCGTAATGACCAAGAAGGATTTGGTCGATCAAGAATGGCTCGATCTAATCACACTCGATGTTCAGGAATCTCTCGAAGGAACGTCGCTTGCCGATGCTGAAGTCGTAGCCGTTTCAGCAGAAAATGGTGAAGGTCTCGACGAACTTCGGACTACCCTCGATAAGCTGATATCCGAACTCCCCGATCACGAGAACACAGGTAATCCGCGATTGCCGGTCGATCGATCATTCACTATTACCGGGTTCGGAGCAGTTGTCACAGGCACGCTCGCTGATGGATCGCTCAAGACTGGGCAAGAAGTGGAAATTCTTCCTTCTGGACTCAAGGCTCGAATACGTAGCCTTCAGGTGCATGAAGAATCGTTGGACCAGGTCGGGCCGGGTACACGATTGGCAGTAAATCTTAGCGGGATAGATCACGCAGATATTCTGCGTGGCGATCTTCTGACCAGCGCCGGATGGCTTGAACCTTCCACTGCGTTCGATGCAACGTTCAGGGTCGTGCGCGATGCTCCACGACCTGTCAGGCACAATCACAAAGTAACGCTGTTTGCTGGCACCCGAGAAGTACCAGCGACCATACGCGTGCTAGAAGGAACCGAGATTACACCTGGCTCGACCGGTTGGGTTCAACTGCGAACTCAAGATAGAATTTCGGTGGTTCGAGGTGATTCGTTTGTCGTTCGAGATACCGAAAATACTCTTGGTGGCGGTCGGGTTTTAGAGCCAAACGCACCACGTCGTAAACGAAACGACCAAGAAACCATTTCACTGTTACAAACGATCGCTAGTGGATCGAGTGAAGACGTTGCACTCAACGCGCTCATACGCATAGAGCCAGCTACATCAACTCAGTTGGCTGGTGCCACAGGGACGAATAGTGCTGAGAGTACTAATGCCGTTGATGTGCTCGAATCCGAAGGCCGAGTGAAGCGACTCGGCTCCGATCTCGATTACGCTATTTCGACTGGCGGTTGGCAGAGAATCACTAGTATCGCTTCGGGCACGCTGAAGCAGTTCCATATTTTGTATCCGCTTCGCCAAGGAATGCCACTTCAGGATTTTCGAGGGCAGCTCAAGCTGAAAACGGCTCCGTTCACTGCTGTTTTACATTCGATGATCGCTGAAAATCTGGTCACGACAAACGGAGCGTCTATTGGAATCCCATCACACGAGCCTTCGCTTTCGAGCTCGGCAGATGCTGAAGCAACGGAGTATCTCAACCTAATATCGACCGACCGATACAGCCCTTCAACCGAGCGGCCCATCGATATCGAACTCCTCCAGTTTTTATCCGAACGAGGTGATGTTGTTCGGATCGGAGGAGATATTGTTTATCCAGCGGATGCTTACGCCGAAATGGAGACCAAAATCTTGGATACTGGATCAGGCGGCAACGAGATTACTATCACCGGTGTGCGTGAAATATTCGGCACTAGCCGTAAATACACGCTAGCTGTTTTGGAGCACATGGATTCCAAGGGCTTGACGCGTCGAACAGGTGATTCTCGGTTCGTTAAATAGAAAAAAACGAATCAGGCATATCGACTGCTGTACGTCAGCAGCGTGAGCCGCTTAACTGAGGACTGTTGAAAAACCATCATCGGTCATCAACCGAGCGATTTGAACGCGATTTTTAAGGTCAAACGACAGCATGCGTAGTTCGATACGCGTAAGTTTTTTCCCTGCTGGATTCTTGTCTAGATTAGCGCTAGTCATGCTTGTCCCTCAGAATCGTGAGACAACGGTCTCATATTGCCTCAACCAAAAACTGACAAAAAGGTAAGGAATCGGTGTAGGCGCATGCGGAACCGTGTAGAGCCTGTGTTAACCGAACTCGCACAAGTACGTTGCTGAACCTGCGGTTACTGTGCGGATCTTCGGAGGTGGCTCAGATGAGTTCAATGACACTGGAGCAACAGGTGCAGCTCTTTCAACGAGAGATTCCGATAGAGTCCGTCCGTCCATATGGCTCGGTACCGGGATCCCAAATATTTCCAACACAGTCGGAGCTACATCGATATTGCCGCTAGCAATTTGAGAGTCGATACCAGTGAGAAAGGATGGTCCGCTGACAATCAGTGTGTTGTGGAGTTCGGCAGGGCTACTTCCACCGTGCGACCCGACACCTAAGACACCAGCAGATGCAGCGCCTGAACGTTCCAATGGAGCTGGCTGCCCAGTCACAACAGAACGCATCGCTACAATCACATCGGGCGAACGCGGGCCGTCGAGTCCAATATCGCTGATGCTGGCGAATTTAGATTTTGCCACGGCAGGAACGTCAGTTGCAATTGCACCAACCCACTCCTGAGCGTCTAGCCAATCGACAAGCTCAATTGCCAATTGATCGTTATCAGTTGGTAGGTAAAGCAAAATCGAACCGCCATTTTCAGCAGCTATTACTGATCGCTCACCTTGATCAGGGCCGAATCCCGCTGACGCAAGTTCTGCGTCCACATCTACGACCGAATCGATCGTGGAGTAGCCGTGGTCTGAAACAACAAATACGTCGGGATCTTCGCCATTTTTTGAAATTGATTCAAGCAATCTTCCGAGGCTCGAATCGGCGAGCGAATACATCTGTCGAGCTTCAGCGCTGTCGATACCGTAGGCATGTTGGGATGTGTCGGGTTCAGGGAACCACACGAGTAGTACATCTGGATTAAGTTCACTAAGTGCATACTCGATCGCCACGTCGGCAGTACGTTCGACTAGAGCGGAGGCTGGTGCTTCTTTTGGCGGCCAGGCGCCAAACTTATTAGTGATTATCGAATGGTGCTCAGGTGGATTCGTAAATTCCGGGTGAATTACCACATCGCCGTGTTCCGCAGCGTTTGGGTGCTGAACGAAAGCGTTGCCGCTCGTACCACCGACTACCGAGACCCACATGAGGTTCTTCTTACTAATAAGCTCGCCCAGCGTTGGAACGAACAACAACCCCCCGTTTGTCAGTTTATTGATTTC
>Ga0209043_1000375_pt1 | contig 28717 bp, 19 predicted proteins | sample SaaInlV_100m_DNA_3_FD_184654 | JGI IMG/M metagenome (GOLD analysis project Ga0209043, IMG submission 184654) | Marine microbial communities from expanding oxygen minimum zones in the Saanich Inlet - SI037_S4LV_100m_DNA (SPAdes) (version 2) | ecosystem: Environmental > Aquatic > Marine >... | reverse complement strand
AACGCCGATCAATGCGCAGGTGGCGAACCTGATCGTTGCTCAGCTTTTGTTCCTTGCACGGGAAGATCCTGAAAAGGACATCAACCTGTACATCAACTCACCGGGTGGTGAAGTTTACTCAGGAATGGCGATTTACGATACGATGCAGTTCGTGCCTTGCGACGTCGCTACTTTCTCGGTTGGTCTCTGCGCCAGCATGGGTACTGTGTTGTTGACTGCCGGTGCAGCTGGCAAGCGATTTACCATGCCTAATTCGACTATTCACATGCACCAGCCTTTGAGCGGAACTCAGGGTCAGGCATCGGATATCGAAATTCACGCTCGAGAGACTCTTCGAATTCAGGATCGCCTGCGACAAATTATCGCTGACCATACGGGTCAGTCTTATGAGCGCATTGCGCGAGATTCCGACAGAGATTTCTGGTTGAACGCAGAACAGGCGACTGAATATGGACTCGTAGACGAAATATTAAAGCCTGAGACTCTGGCGACCGAATAGAACTTTTTGGGTCACTCAGAAAACTTATAATTTCGTAGTAGTAGGTTAGGTACTCAACATATGACGACGGATCAAACAAATGGCGGTGGTGGCGAGGGTACAAGTACCGGGGATCCCTATTCGTGTTCATTCTGTGGTAAGCCTCAGGAAAGTGTCCGAAGGCTAATCGCAGGACCATCAAAGATTTTCATCTGCAACGAATGCGTTGGCAGGTGTCAGCAGATCATTGCCGATGATCAGCCAATTGTTAAACCTCACCAGAAGCCGACAACTCCTCGTGACATGTTCAAACTACTCAATGAGTACGTTATCGGACAGGAACGCGCGAAGAGGGTTATTTCGGTTGGTGTTTACAACCACTACAAGCGCATTTGGTTTGGAACTGAAGATCCCGACGTCGAACTTCAGAAGACTAACGTGATGCTGGTGGGTCCGACCGGTTGCGGTAAGACTCACTTAGCTCAGACGCTTGCTCGAATTCTGGATGTTCCTTTCGCTATCACCGACGCCACGTCTCTCACTGAGGCTGGATACGTTGGTGAAGATGTTGAGAACATTCTGCTTCGCTTGATTCAGGATGCTGAGTTCGATATTGCTCGAGCTGAGCAGGGCATTATCTACATCGACGAAATCGACAAGATTGCTCGAAAGTCTGCCAACCCGTCGATTACTCGTGATGTATCGGGTGAGGGCGTGCAGCAGGCACTTCTGAAGATTCTTGAAGGTGCAGTTGTAAACGTTCCACCTCAGGGTGGGCGTAAACACCCGCATCAAGAGTTCTTGCAGATCGACACATCGAACATCATGTTCATTCTTGGTGGTGCTTTTGACGGTCTGGGTGAGCTTATCCAAAGTCGACAAACCAAAGACGCTACTTCAATTGGTTTCAACTCTATCGGCAAAGCCAAAGAGGATGAGATGGCAGACTTCACGGCGGTAGAGCCTGGAGACTTGCTTCACTTTGGATTCATTCCTGAATTCGTCGGCCGAGTCCCGCTTGTAGTGGGGCTTGCTGATCTCGATCATGAAGAGTTGATTCAGGTATTGACTGAGCCTAAGAATGCTCTGATTCGCCAGTATGAGGCTCTATTCAAAATGGACGGAGTTGAACTGGAATTTGAAAAAAGTGCGCTCGAAGCTACTGCTAGACTTTCTCGTGAGCGTAAGGCTGGAGCACGTGGACTACGTTCGATCGTTGAAGAACTGCTTGTCGATGTGATGTACGAACTGCCTTCGATGGAAGGTGTTACGAAGTGCATCATTAGCGAGAAAACGGTGACTGAGAACGCTTGGCCACAGCTGCTTGATGAGGACGGCAACCGACTCGATGGCGACCTGCCAGAAGGTAAGCACAGGCCTGCTGCTGCATAGGCAGTGTTGAAATAGTTATTATGAAAAGCCCCGGCATTTGCCGGGGCTTTCGTTTGTTCGTTTTTTGTTTCTGTTGCCCGCTGACTGGACGAGTACGAGTTTTACCATCGCTGTCTCAGGTGCTTCGCTGTGACAGGGGTACATGAGGGGCTAGGGTTGTTGTTTCTTGGGTGGATGAAGTAGAGTTTGCGCGGTTGTACTGATCGGCCTTTGATTCCCGTTGGATGACAAAATCATGCTTGGTGGTGGACCTCAACCGCTAAATATTCCAGAAGACCAAGGATCTCGGGCACCGATACGCCATCTGGAGGACGAAGAAAGGCGATTCAAAGAGCTTCGCAAGAAAGTATTTCTCTGGGGCGGCATCATATTGCTGGTTGTTTTGGAGATATTTTTGTTCATGTTGGCTGTCGGAATCGGGCAATATTCTTAACCGCCGACTGCTTTTTCGACTTCTTGGGTGAGGTCGGTGATTTCGCCTGAGCCGATTAGGTCGATACGACCTGCAACGACGGCTTTGAGGGTTTCGATCACTAACGGTCGCTCACGTAATAACCCCGCCTCTCGAATCGCTTTGAACAGTGACAATTCTTCGCCGACGCTATCTTTCAGTCCGGTAATGTCGGCATCTGCGACTTCATTCCAAAGTGGCGTGAACTCTTCGCCTTTTACGGAGAATTTTGTTGTCGATAGAACCGGGCCTTCATCGACATCTTCTGTAGATACATGGATCATCGCACCGGTTTCGTCGAGTCCTTCGGAAATCACGTCCCACACCGCTTGTTGCCACATGCCTATTGTTCCGCCCGGAAGGGCAGGGTGAAGGTTCAGCGTGAGATACTCAGAGCAGAGCAGCGGTGCGATGAGCATGTAACCCGCGTGCACGGCGATATCTGCGCTGTGTGGCCCAAGTAGCTCGATTGCGGCACAATCGAAATCTTCTCTTAGCTCAGCCCAAGGTCGATTGTCGTTCGCTCGTCGGAAATCTCTAGATGACAGGGTGACCAATGGAATGTCCTGTGCTTCAACGAGTTCGAGGAATCGATCAGTTCGATTGGTCTGGCCTTTGACTCGGTTGACGAATACAAACGCTAGTTCTGCGTTGAGATCACCTGAATCGATAGCGTCGAGGGCGGCCTTTAGCAGACCGTACGACCCTTCGCCTCTGCCGGTTGAAAACCAGCCGACTTTGAGAGGTGATTTGCTGCGCGAATCGCCGTTTGAGGTCACCGGTTAAGCGTCCACGTCATCGGAATCGTCGGAATCGTCAGCTGCAGGCACGAGGTTCATCTGTTCAGCGAAATTTGCCTGCAATCGGGTTATCTTCAGTTCTGATGATGAGAGGATTTCGTTGCACTTTGACGCAAGCTTCATGCCTGACTCGAATAGTTTGGTTGCTTCGTCGAGAGACAGCCCGCCAGTTTCGAGCTTGCGCACGACTTCTTCGAGTTGAGAAAACGAGTTCTCAAACGACTTGGCTGGCGGTTTCGTATCTGAATTTTTTGGCGAATCTGCCATGACTATCCCGTTTGCGTAGGACACACTTGTCCTTAGATTGATTGTATCGCCTAGTTGGAGAGGTTGAAGCTGAGATATTTTCTTTGGGGTTTAGTTATGAATCGACTTCATCGACGGTTGTTTCGACTGATCCGTCGGCGAATGTCACTCCGAGCTTATCTCCAGTCGAAAACTGCTTAGCGCTTGTGGCGGCATTTCCATCGGCGAGTCGGGTGATCGTATAACCACGCCCCAAAATTTTTGCAGGACCAAGAGCGTTGAGCGATGCTTCGACGGTTTCAAGTCGCAGTCTTGACGATTCGACAAGACGTTGCCCGGCGAGACGTGCTCGTGCGAGTAGGTCGTCGACTCGTTGCCTTGGTAATTGCGTGTCGGGTGCTCGTAGATTCATGCGGTCGATAGCCATTTCGAACTGTGTACGGCTATCGCGAATGTTGCGACTGATAATTTCGTCAATACGACTTGTGAAGCCAGAAACGTAGGCTCCGAGGTCACGTACATCAGGTGCGACGATCTCGGCTGCTGCTGAGGGAGTTGGAGCCCGGCGATCGGCAACAAAATCGGCAATTGTGGTGTCGGTTTCATGCCCGATTGCGCTTATCACTGGTACGTTGCTCGCAAATATGGCGCGTGCGACGATCTCCTCGTTGAATGCCCAGAGGTCCTCAAGGGATCCACCGCCACGTGCGACTATGGCGACATCGATATCGGCCATAGCATTCAGAGCTTTGAAGGCCAGGACGATTTCGGGTGCGGCTCTGTCGCCTTGTACTGAAGTCGGGATGAGGATGATTTCAGCGAGCGGGTATCGTCGAGCGAGGACGTTGATGATGTCTTGGATCACTGCGCCCGTTGGTGAGGTGATTACTGCGATCCGACTTGGGAGCTCGGGGAGAGTTCGTTTGCGATCAAGTTCGAATAGGCCTTCGGATTCAAGGCGTTTTCGCATTTCTTCGTAGGCTTGCTGTAGAGCGCCGACTCCGTCGGGTTCAACCTGGTCGACGTAGTACTGCAGATCGCCACGGGCGGTGTAGATTGATATTCGTCCACGGCAGATGACTTGGCTACCATCAGCCAGGAATTGTCCGCCTCTGCCGGATCGAAACATTACGCAGCGGATGACAGATTTGTCGTCACGAAGTGCGAAGTAGTGGTGTCCGGAAGATGGGTTACGGTATCCAGAAACTTCCCCGATTACAGTGAGATCGGCGAGTCTGGGATCGGATTCGAGGCTGGCTTTCAGATAGTCGGCAACAGCGCTTACTGTGTACGCCGTTTTATGCCCTGATTGGTCATCGCTTGAATCGTAGTTGCCTGTCATTGACGCATTTTTTCACAACCGCTTCGAAGCTACCAGCGCGGGCGGCAGTAAACCCGCACGATATGTAGTTTGTAGAGGGTGTTTTTACAGTAGGGGCTGACAAAAGATCGTCGTTTGGTTCTCGGCGATCATCGATATTACTTAAAGTAAAAATCCTCTCATATAGGAGAGGATTTTTGATAGTGCTGACAAAAAGAAGATTAGTCGGCGCGACCGGTGTATTCGCCAGTCGTTGAGTTAACAACTATGCGGTCGCCGGTTGATACGAACAACGGAACGTTGAGAGTCAGGCCAGTTGTTGTAGTCGCTGGCTTGTTTGCGCCGCTTTGAGTATCGCCTTTGAGGCCGACTTCGGTCTGACCGATCTCAAGCGTTACCGATGGTGCAACTTGTACTGAAATCGCAGCACCTTCGTACATCATCACTTCGAGCGTGTCGCCTTCAGCGATGTACTTGAGAGCGTCACCGAGCACTTCTTCAGCAATAGCGAACTGCTCGAAAGTTTCGGTGTCCATGAAGTGGTGCATGTCGCCGTCTGGATAGAGGTACTGCACCGTTGGCGTGTCGACCTCAGCTCGGGTGAGCTTCTGGTTACCTGCAAGCTTTCGCTCGTAGACATTGCCGGATTTAACCTGACGAACTTTTAGGGTGAGAGTCGGAGGAGCCTTCGGCGCCTGGCGGTGCTGCCATTCGAGGATCTGGTAAACATCATCATCGAGGATGATGGTCATATTTCGACGAATTTCGCCTGAAGAGATTGTCATCGCAGTTCCTGAGGTTCCTTATCGTGGCAGGTGTTGCTGCCTTACTTGTTCGTGACGGGTATCAAATATACGTGATAGAAGTGGTTAGAACGCCATTTTAACTGCGTGACTTAGTACGCGGGCTGTGTCGTTCTCGAGAACTACGACATCTTCAATGCGAACTCCGCCCCAACCGGGAATGTAAATTCCTGGCTCAATTGTGAATGGCATTCCGTTTTGGAGCTTGCCTTTGGTGTTGGGACCCACCCCGGGGTTTTCATGGACTTCGAGTCCGAGTCCGTGTCCGAGACTGTGCCCGAAATCGTTTTCGTGCCCTGCTTCAGTAATGATTTTTCGAGCTATGGCATCACAGTCTTCACCCGTCATACCCGAAGTGACCATGTCTATGGCGGCAAGCTGGGCGGTGTGCACGATGTCGTAGACGCGCTTTATTTCGTCGTCGGCTTCGCCGAGGACAACAGTTCGGGTTAGATCGGAGCAGTAGCCCTGATACCTCGCTCCGCAGTCAAATACGATCGTTTGACCTTCCACCAGTTTGCTGTCGCTTGTTGCGTGGTGAGGACGAGCTGCATTGGGGCCAATGGCGACTATGGTTTCAAATGAAATCGACTCGGCACCACGTTCTCGGACTGCCTTTTCGAAGATCCAAGCAGCTTCTTTTTCGGTCATCCCAACTTCAAGTTGGCTCGAAGTTTCTTCGAACGCTTCATCGCCAATATCGATAGCGCGCTGGAGCAGTTCAAGCTCACCGGCGTCTTTGTAGGCTCGAAGATCGACTCCGATGCCTGACGTTGGTTTCAGTTCGGGGCTGGCGTCGTTTTCCTTGAGGGCTTTCTTGAAGCGTTCGAGGGTGCTTACGGTCATGTCGTCAGATTCGAATCCAAGGGTATTTATCTCGAATTCTTTCATGAGTTTCGCAAGCCAGTCTGATGGTCCGCCGATACGATCGATTCGCCAGCCAGGAGCCTGTTGTTCAGCTATCTCGGTGTAGCGGAAGTCGGTGCAGATGACAGCGTCGTTCTGTGTCACTAGTAAGTAGCCGGCACTGCTTACGAAGCCAGAGATGTAACGTCGATTTTCACCATTGCTGATGAAAATGGCGTCGAGTTCGTCCTTTGCGAGGCGTTGTCGAAGTTTTTCGACGCGCGATGGAAATCGAAAATCGCTCAAAGCGAATTAGCTCCCTAGAAAACTGAGATTAGCTATTTATGACCGTTGCAAGGTGGTCGATGGCGTAAATGTACCCGGAAGGACCGAATCCTGCCATTTGGCCAACAGCCTTCCCGGCAAATACGGATTCCTGACGGAATTTCTCGCGGGCGTGAATGTTCGATAGATGAACTTCGATGAACGGGAGTCCTGAGTCGAGTAGTGCATCGAGAATTGAGTAGCCGACCTGAGTGAGAGCCCCGGCGTTGATGATTACGCCATCGGCTCCTGCCGATGATTCCTGAATGAAATCGACAATCGAACCTTCGTGATTCGATTGGAAGAACTTCACGTCGACGCTGAGAGAAGATGCCTTTTTTGAAATATCGTTCTGGATGTCATCGAGAGTTTTGGTTCCGTACATCGATGTATCTCGTTTTCCGAGATTGTTCAGATTGGGTCCGTTGATGACAAGAATCGTTGATGGCAATGTTGGCTCCCGGGTGTCGGGTCGTTCATGTTTTGCTTTGTGACACATTGAGGTTGGGTCACGGTCAATAGTTATGTACTAAGCGTACTACGAAGGGGCGTTAGATTTCTGCGAATTTTGCTTCGCAGATTTGACGGAGCTTGTAGATTTGTTCGCTCTTGGGTGTGCGCCCAGATACACCGATCGGGATTGTTCGGCAGAAACGTGAGTGTAGATCTGTGTCGTTGCGGGGCTGCTGTGCCCGAGAAGATCTTGGACCACTCGGAGGTCCGCCCCCCCATCGAGTAGGTGCGTGGCGAAGCTGTGTCGCAGCGAATGCGTGTGAAAGTTATGGTCGAGTCCGGCGGTAAGGGCGTATTTTTTGACGATTCGCTGTATCGAGCGAGTGGTCAGTCGACCACCGGACCGATTCATCCACAGGGCGGCATCAGATTGTCGGCTGGCGAATTTTGGTCTGACGTTTTTGAGATAGTTGTCGATCCACTTGCTTGCGGATTCGCCGAAGAGGGCGATTCGAGGTTTTGAACCTTTTCCGATAACTCGGACTTCGCGAGTGGTTAGATCGGTGTCTGAAATATCGATTGCATATGCTTCCGAAACACGAAGACCAGCGCCGTATAGCAGTTCGAGGATTGCTCGATCACGGATGCCTGGGTCGCTGTTTGTGTCAGGTTCTTCTAGGAGCCGGTCGATTTCGTAGCTTGATGCTATCGCTGGGAGTTTTTTCTTTTTTTTTGGTGCAGTCATCAACTCGGTGTGGTCGAGTTCGATGACGCCAGAATAGCGAAGGAACTGGAAGAAAGATTTGAGTGCTGAGAGTTTGCGCGAAATGCTGCTGCGACTGAACCCACTGGAGATTAGCCAAGCAAGATAACTACGGAGAAATAGTCGATCTACAGCTGAAAGTTTTTCAACTTCTTTTTCGGCCAAGAATTGAACGAGTGGCGCGAGGTCGTTCACGTAGTTGCGAACGGTGTGGACGGTGAGTTGGCGTGTTGTGCTTATGTACTCTGCATAGTTTCTTACTAAGTTCGAAATATCAGGTAGGTCAGACTGCCGCAGGGCCTGTTCCATTGCAGGTGAGGGAAGTTGCTTGGCGGTCGTCATGATCGGACCGCCAAGATTTGTTCATTCATCGTTGTTGCATAGAATTTGAAACGAAAGCTACGCTTTAGCTTTTGCCTTAGTTCCGGTTTTCTTGGCAGAGGCTTTCTTCTTGGGGGTTTTTCGCTTTGATGTGCGCTTCTCTTCTGCTTCGGCTGCTGCTGCAGCGGCTGCTTCTGGGTGCACGATCGAGCACTTCTCCATTGCAGTCTTCCAAGCGATCTCCCAGTTCTCTTTGACTTCGCCTGTGGCACGTTCGCCCGGACGAGTGGAGATGGAAACGCGACATTCCGGGAATTTTCCGCACGACAGGAATTTGCCGAACCTTCCGGTACGGATGACGAGATCATCTCCGCCTTCACATTTTTCATCGCTGACCTGAACTAACTTAGCTCGATCGATACGTTCTGCATTTTCGGTCGTATCTGTGACCGCTTTTTCGAAGGGGCCGAAGAATTCCCTCAGCATTTCGATCCAGTCTTGCTCGCCTTCTGCTACGGCGTCGAGTTTCGACTCCATGCCAGAAGTGAAGCCGGTATCCATGATGTTTGGAAAGTGCTCCGACAAGAAGTCAGATACTGCTAGACCCATTGGAGTTGGCTTGAATCGAGATTTTTCGCGGTCTACATACTGCCTACGTTCGATTGTGCCGACAATCGACGCGTACGTGCTAGGGCGACCTATTCCCTGTTCTTCCAAAAATCGAATCAGGTTCGCTTCGGTGTAACGAGGTGGCGGCTGGGTGAATTTCTGGTCGGCGTTCACGGTTTGCTTCTTGTGAACATCACCTTCGTTCATCGAAGGCAGTTGCCTGTTTTCGTCGTCTTCTGCGTCTTCGTCTTTTGTCTCAATATAGAGCTTACGGTAGCCATCGAACTTGATAACCGAACCGGTTGCACGGACGGTGTATTCATTGCCGTTCGGGGCGGCCGCGGTGATGTCGACTCCGGTATTGTCGACGATAGCGTCGGCCATCTGGCTGGCGATAGTTCGCTTCCAGATCATCGTGTAGAGGCGTAGCTGTTCGCTCGATAGGTATGGAGCCACCTTTTCAGGTGTGTTCGATGCAGATGTTGGGCGTACAGCTTCGTGAGCTTCCTGTGCTGATTTACTTCGAGTTTTGTATTTCTTGGGACCAGTTGAGTATTCGTCACCGTAGGCAGATTTGATGAAAGACATGGCTTCTTCCAAAGCATTTTGGGCGAGGTTTACGGAGTCAGTACGCATGTATGTGATGAGACCGACAGGCTCTGCACTACCGATTTCCATACCTTCGTAAAGATCCTGAGCGATACGCATTGTGCGCTGCGCGCTGTACCGGAACGATCGTGCAGCCTGCTGCTGTAGCGTGCTCGTTGTGAACGGTGGTCGTGGGCGTTGTTTGGCTTCTTTACGGGTGACTTTGGAGACGGTGTAAGTTGCCACTTCTAGGTCGGTCTTGATCGCCATGGCAGTCGATTCGTTATCGACAACTGGTTTGCCCTTTTGGTCGGGCACTGCAGTGAGATTGGCGTTGAATGTGAACTTACGTGAGCCGGACTCAGTTTCAAGATCGACTGTTATTACCCAGAATTCAACAGGCTTGAACGCTTCGATTTCACGTTCGCGATCGACGATCACACGGAGTGCAACGGACTGCACTCGACCGGCGGATAGACCGCGTTTAACCTTGCTCCATAGAACGGGGCTGAGTTTGTAACCAACGATTCGATCTAGAACTCGTCGTGCTTGCTGTGCGTTGACAAGCTCCATGTCGATATCACGAGGCTGTGAGAATGCTTCTTCGACGGCTGCGCTTGTGATTTCGTGGAACACAACGCGTTTGAGATTTTTGGCTTTGCCGAGGTTGGCAGCTTCGACCAGATGCCATGAGATTGCTTCACCTTCGCGGTCCGGGTCAGTTGCGAGGTATACGGAGTCGGCTTGTTTCGCTGCTTTTTTGATTTCGGCTATGAGGGTTGCTCGACCACGTACGTTCTCGTAGGTAGGTTCAAATGTCAGATTTTCAACATCGACACCTAGTTTGCTTTTAGGTAGGTCACGAACGTGCCCCATCGAAGCTTTGACGACATATTTGTCGCCAAGAAATCGGCCTACGGTTCGGGCCTTTGCCGGTGATTCGACGATGACAAGATCACGCTTTGACGTTTTCGCCAACTGTTTTTTCCCTCATTTGCGTGGTTCCCATTTTTCATGGCGATACCACTGGACGTTCTTTAGCAGCAATGAATTGCATCGAACCGACCTGACGGGATGCACCCCGTCAGCTCTAACATCACTAGAACGGAGCTTACGGCTTGAGAAGCTTCACCCAGCGTTCTAGTGATGTCGTCGACGTGCATTGGCTCACTTGGATTTTCAAGAAGATCGATGACACGACGTTCGATACTTAAAACATTGTTCTCACGCGCGAGGTTGTCAAGCGCGTTTTTCACCAAACACGGCACTATTCTCGGGTGAACCTTGAGAATTCGGCTGCTCAAGTCCTGATTCGAGGATCGCCATAGTTCGCCCGCCCGCTTCATGGGCGGAACGGTGGGCTGCAGAATGTATCTGGGGTGCCAATCCAGATACGACTGTGACGCCTGCTCTTGCGTCGTCGTATGAAATTCACCGAGTCATTTCGAGTTCGTAGGGAGTCGCCGCTGACGAACCTACGATGGTAATCGCAGGTTCGTCAGCGGCAAGCATCTGGATTTTGACGTAGATAGCGCTTCGAGCTGAGTTGGGTATTCGGGGGGCTAAGGTGTACGGCTGAATACCGAGTCGAGCAATTTCACCCAACACCTCGTCAGGCTCGTTCTCATTGCGGAATTGTTCTGCTTCGCCCGCTGCTTTTCGTGAGACTCCAGTGGCTACGAGATCGGTTACTGAAGCTCACTAAGCGTCTTCGAGGTTGCCGAAGCGCGATTAGAATTTCGTAAACGTTGCCAGACTAATTCCAGAGATTTGGTGGAATGCCCTCCAGTACTTTAAGTAATGCAGTTGGCGAATAATTACTCAAAACGGTGCTCTGGCAATTTGTGTTGTCACATTGCGTTGCTCCGGGCGCAGTCAGATGGCTTGGTCCCGAGCTTTGCGTTATAGCTCAGGGCATCATCTAATGATCTGCAATCTTTACCTCTAGCTCCCCCGGATCGGGGGATGAGTGTTAGCTCTCGACGGGCGTAGGCTGCAGCTACCACATCGTTCGACGAGTCCGGGCTCTAAACGCAAGAATATGGCGGAGAGGACAGGATTCGAACCTGCGGTGAATTTGCACCCACACACGCTTTCCAAGCGTGCCCATTAAACCGCTCTGGCACCTCTCCGCGGCAGCATTTTAGACAGATTTAAATCTGTCTTCGCTCATCGTTGTTGGAAGGCGGCGGGCCAACTTCGATGTATGTATGGCGGAGAGAGCGGGATTCGAACCCGCGATATGCGGATGCATATACCGGTTTTCGAGACCGGCGCCTTCAGCCACTCAGCCATCTCTCCGAACTCATCAACTATAACAATCTAAGTGACTCTTTCGGTGGCCCATTTCGCAGGATTATTACGAATATTTCCAGCGTAATCACTACTATACGTACATGAAATTGTTGACGCACAATAATTCAAAACCCTACGATTGGAGAAGTTAACGATCTCTATCAACGCCTCCGATTTAGGCAAATAGAGTCGGCTGCTGTACTTGCTTGCATTAGATTGGAATTGAACGACACTGTTTACGTACGCTGCATGGTGCTTTTCAAAGGTGATCGATAGTTGACGACTGCTGGAATAATCCTCGCTGCCGGCAAGGGCACGCGAATGAAATCTAGCCTCCCAAAGATACTTCACAAGGTTGCAGGGGTGGCATTGGTAGGGCACGTGGTACGCATAATGCGGATTGCGGGTATCGAAGACATCACCGTGGTCATTTCGAGCGATCTTGCCGATTCTGCCGAACTTAGCGAGGCGTTATTACCGCGTGTGAGGATTTTGGTACAAGCTCGACAAATCGGCACTGCCGATGCGCTTCAAGTGGCTCGATTGGACTTAGCGGGAGCTGACACGATCGTTGTTGCTCCGGCTGACGTGATTCTCGTTACAGATGAGATTGTGCGGGAGATGCTTGAACAACATATTTCATCAAATTCACTTGCAACTGTTCTTGGTGCAAGGGTTGATGATCCAGCTGGACTGGGACGAATACAGTTGGATGATTCTGGCGGGCCGTCGGGGATTTTGGAAGAGCATGAAGCTGACGAACAGCTTTTGCTCAGTAAGTTGATAAATACTGCGTGGTACTGCTTCGACAATCGTTGGATTTGGGATGAACTCGATAAGGTGGATGCTGCCAATACTGGCGAGTTTTATTTACCAAGGGTCATAGCGGCGGCTGCAGCGGAAGATCGTTCAGGAGTCATCATTTCGAATGATGGGGACGCCGGTCTTGGCATAAATGACAGGGTGCAGTTGTCGAAAGTCGAATCGATCATGCGTAAACGCACGAACGAGGCGCATATGGGGAGCGGCGTGACCATTACTGACCCCGCAGCCACTTATATAGATGTCGATGTACAAATTGGTGCCGATACGACGATCGGACCGGGTTGTCACATAGGAACACGATCGGTAGTTGGCTCATCTGTCATTATCGGCCCAAACACGCAAATAACAGATAGCCGAATTGGCGACAACGCGATTGTCGATGGGGCTCGCGTGCTCAATTCGATCGTTGGTGAGGGAGCTAGTGTTGGTTCGAATGCCTTGCTTCGCCATGGGGCAGAGCTGAAGCCACGATCAAAAGTCGGGAACTTAGCTGAGATCAAGAATTCCGTTATAGGAAGTGGCACCAGCGTTTCGCATTTCAGTTACGTTGGTGATGCGATCGTTGGCGAAAATGTGAATATTGGTGCTGGAACGATCACCTGCAATTACGATGGGAAAGATAAGCATCGTACGGTGATTGAAGATGATGTACTAATCGGTTCGAGCACTATGCTTGTCGCTCCGGTAACTATCGGGAAAGCTGCTCGCACCGGTGCTGGTTCTGTCGTGCGTGACGACGTTATGGCAGGCGACACAGTAGCCGGAGTCCCTGCAAAATCTATAAAATATGAATGAGTAATTACGTTTCGTGTAAAAAACCGGGACAGAAATCTAAAGGAATGACCAAAAATACAGAAGACCCCGTCAGTACGGGGCAACCTCCAGATACGAATCAGCAGTGGAATCGGCTTGAGGTGTTCGCCTAGTGTCACCTGAACTAATATCCCTGCTAGCTCTTGTAATCTCTGGAAGCTTTTTCTTCTTCACTGCCTTGGCGATATCTTCGCTAGGCACGCGTATTAATCCGCTGCCTGCCGCTGTTCGCCATCCCATTTCAAACGCGAACGGAAATGGCGACGCAGAGCACAACCACGGCTTTACGGGGCGGCTTAGTGCTGAAGCGAGCCTTATAGGTAGAAGTCTTCAGGCTGCCTCACTCATGGCATCTGCACTCGCCGTATTCGCCTTCTTTGAAGCGCGCTCCGGTTTGGTGGGGTCTGGATATGAAGTTGCCCTAAGCGGAGTGACGGCGGCGGCCGGTGCAATAGTTGTTCAGCTAATCGCATCGGGTTTATCGGGTTACCGGCGTAACTGGTCACGTGCGATTAGTCGCCCGACAGGCACGCTTCTACGATGGACTAGCGTAGCACCAGGAATTTCACACATAGTCGATTTTTCACTTTCGCGCGGTCGCGGTGATGATGCGGTTGGAGAAGACGTGTCCGCAGCTCTTCAGGAGAGTTTAGATTTCCTTGAAGAATCAGTTATCCCTGCAGATCAAAATGAACTGCGAATGATTCGCGGAATACTCCGAATGGACACCGTGAAAGTTCGAGAGATCATGGTGCCTCGTGTAGATATGAATTCTGCTTCGGCGACCACCAGTATCGGTGCGGTCGCCGATCTTATGTCTGTAGGTGGTCACAGTAAAATCCCTGTGTACAACGAGAGCATCGATTCGATTGTCGGAGTGATTTTCGCCCGCGACGTTCTTTCCGCTTTGGACAAAGAAGCGAATCCTGATGATCAAGTAGCGAGCCTCGCACGGCCGGCGCTGCACGTACCGGAGTCCCAGAGTCTTGAACGGCTGCTACGGCAGTTGCAGGAGCACCGCACGGGGTTTGCGATTGTAGTTGATGAGTATGGTGGCGTTTCGGGACTTGTGACGGTTACCGATCTGATCGAAGAGATCGTTGGTGAACTGATCGACGAGTTCGACGTGGATGTCCCTGAGGTGGAGGCCGCAGGTTCGAAAGAGATGTTCGCAGATGCTGGCGCGTCGATCGACAGTATGAACCAGACTCTCAGAACTTCGATTATTCCTAACGGCTTTGACACCGTCGGCGGTCTGGTTTTTCGTGAACTTGGCAAGATGCCATCGCCGGGCGATACAGTATCGGTCGAAGGCGTGGTCATTACGGTTCAGTCGGTAATCGGGCGTCGGATACGGCGAGTGAAGATCGAGCGCACCGAATCTTAAGCATTGCGTTTCATAGTTTTCAATCCGCTGCGTAATTTCGTAAGACGCGTGAGTGCTACTGATGTAGGCGATAGATGTCGATTGGTACGCCCTAGATGACATCAGGAAGTTCTTGACCAACTCCCAGCCGTCCGCCTCGTAGAAACGTCTTGCCCTGCTGTTTGCTGTGATAACTCCAAGCTCTACATTCTTGAACTTTCGTTCTTTTATGAATCTTATTGCTTGTTTCATCAGCAAACTGCCTATGCCTGAGCCCGTTGCGATGCGAGATACGTGCACGCCATTGAGCTGTGCGTCGAAATCATTTTAATCATCTGACGATACGCATACCGTCCCGATGATTTCTCCGTTTCTTTCGACGACGAATACTCATGCAGAGAGAGATTCGTCCACGAGTATTTTCTGCCACTTCGATTGATGCTCAGGGAGGTCACGAGAGCCGACCCAGTCGGAAGACGCGAACGGTGCGAATGAGATCGTGTGGCAGTTTGAGATAAGGGCGGTCACAGATTGATCGTCCTCTGGACGGGCGGTTCTGATTTTTATCGGTCGTTTCTGCATTGTTTTTGATTGTTGATTCATATTGGTGAATAACAGGTTAAACAAAAATGCCCCGGCGAAAGCCGGGGCATTTTTCGAATCTCTAGATTCAGGTGTTATCCAGCTACCTTGTCAACAAGGATGAATGCTGAAGCACCACGGTTGCCTTGGTCTCCCTCAGCGGTGACGGTAAATACCTCACCAGCTGGGAAGCCTTTTCCACCAGAACCTGCATCAGTTTCAGTTTTTTCCTGGAAAATTGTCAGGTCAACAGTAATCTCAAATGCACCGTGGTCGTTTGCGACCGCGTCACCTATGAGGAATGGAAACTTACCTGGCTTAGACGAAACTGAGATGCTTTCACCGGCTACGAATCCACCACCAATTACGGTGATCGATGCAGCGCCTGCAGTGATCTCTGCCGCACCAGTCGAAGAACCGTTCGCGTCAAAAACAATAATTCCGGCAACGTGAGTCGTACCATCGGCACCGTCAGCACCATCGGCACCGTCAGCACCATCGGCACCCTTTGCGCCGGTGTTACCAGGCTCACCTGGGCTACCAGGGTTACCAGGTTTACCAGGCTCACCAGGGTTACCAGGGTTACCAGGCTCACCAGCTTCACCAGGGTTACCAGGCTCACCAGGGTTACCAGGTGCACCAGAGTTACCAGGGTTACCAGGTGCGCCAGGAGCGCCAACTGCGCCAGCCGGACCGCGTTCACCCTGACAAGCAATTGCTGCCATGAGGGCGAACATCGTACCAATCAATAGGAAAGCCTTTAGCTTTCCGCGGAGCTGTCCTGTCATTGGGCCCCGTCCTCCAGTTCTTAATATTTGAATGTTGTGCCGATTACAGCAGCAAAACCCACTATGAATTCACGTACAGTGAGGATAGTAGAAGCGCATTACGCGCAAATTACAGCCACGGCAAGTAGCGTATCAAACGCAATCTTATTCGGGCGATTTCTCTACTGTCAAGCAATACAGGCTGAGCTTATGGGTAGTTTTGGTGTTTGGTTCATTAGATTTCCGATTGTTGCATAGTAGTTAGGGGGTGCGGGTCCTGGCTAAAGCAACTTTGAGTGATTAGATTCAGAGGATTCGTCAAAAGAAGTGCTGATATGTCTGGCTTCGTGATAATCTTGTTAGGTTGTGATAGCACAAGAATCAAAAACGAAGTAACTAGAGAAGTACAAATCACAGAATCTCATCTAATTCAGATGGGTTGCCGGCAACAGACCGGGTATTTGCGATACGGAGAGCACCAAACTTGGATCAGTCAGAACGAAGCGCTGTAATTGAGAAGTACAGGACCCACGAAGGCGACAGTGGATCTTCAGAGGTTCAGATAGCGCTACTGACAGCTCGGATTGCTGAGCTAACGGAGCACCTGCGAGAGCACAAGCACGACCACGCAAGCCGAAGAGGCCTGTTGAAAATGGTCGGACAACGTCGCCGTCTTCTTAATTACGTTAATAGTGAAGACGTAAATCGATACCGCGAGATCATCAGTAAACTCGGTCTCCGTAAGTAGAGGAGCGCCCCTGTTTAGGGGTGTTTTGTTCGCCTGAGTCTTACGCAACTCTCAAAAGATTACGGGTTCTGGCTCAATGGGTATTCGAATATCCGAAGCGACATTCCTGCACAGGTGCTGGTTCCGTTTCTGGAACTTGCCACCGGGCGACGTCCCTGGGAATACATGTGCATTGAAAAGTAGAAACAGAATAGAAAATGATTAATAATTTTGAAATGGAAATCGGCGGACGCTTGCTCAAATTCGAGCATGGCCGCGTAGCTGCCCAAGCTGGCGGCGCAATTACAGTCCAGTACGGCGACACAATGTTGCTCGCTACTGCGACTGCTTCGAAGAAGCCTCGCCCGGGAGCCGACTTCCTTCCTATGACCGTCGATGTTGCCGAAAAGGCTTACGCTGGCGGCAAGCTACCGGGTGGTTTCTTTAAAAGAGAAGGCAGGCCTTCGACCGAAGCGATTCTCGCTTCCCGGATGATCGATCGACCGATCCGTCCGTTATTTTCCAAGACGATTCACAACGAAATTCAGATCATCGTAACGATACTGGCTTCCGATAAAGTGAATCCATACCCAGCTATCGGAATCATCGGAGCTTCGACTGCGCTGGCTATTTCCGATATCGCATTCAACGATCCGATCGGTGCTTGTGTTATAGGTCTTGTTGAAGGCGAACTAGTGGTCAACCCCACTTACGAAGAACTGTTGACAAGCGATCTGGAACTGCTTGTTGCAGGAACTGGGGAAGCCACGATGATGGTCGAGTCAGGCGGTAACTTTGTATCTGAAGCGGTGTTGCTAGATGCACTCGAGCTGGCTCAAGAGGTCAACGGTGCGATCGTCGAGCAGATTGTAGAGATTCAAGCCAAAGTCGGTAAGAAGAAGTGGGAAGCCCCTGCTGTATCTGACGAAGAAAAGACTGCTGAGAAGGCAACCCGATCTCTCGTTGGTGAAGAGTTCCTTAAAGTATTGAAGTCTCCTGGAGACAAGGCTACTCGTCAAGGTCGTATGGATGATGTGATGGATGGAACAATCGAAAAACTTTCGGTCGACCACGATCCGGGTCACGTGAAATCAGCTCTTTACGCTCTTGAGACAGAGGCCGTTCGAAGCACGATCCTAGAAGACGGATCACGCCCTGACGGACGCAAGCTCGATGAGCTTCGTGATTTGAACTCAGAGGTTGGCTATCTACCACGTGTTCACGGTTCGGGAATATTTACTCGTGGTGAGACTCAGATCATGGGTGTGCTTACGTTGGCTTCGGCTGGCGAACGACAGCGCTTGGATACTTACGGTTTAGAAACCGAAAAGCACTTTATTCACCACTACAACTTTCCACCTTACTCAGTAGGTGAGGCTGGACGATTTGGATTCACGGGGCGTCGTGAAATTGGTCACGGTGCGCTTGCTGAGCGTGCTCTGAAGCCGGTTGTGCCAAGTCAGGCTGATTTTCCTTACACCATCCGGCTCGTCTCTGAGTCGTTGGCATCGAACGGTTCAACTTCGATGGCGAGTGTCTGCGCTGGTTCGCTGGCAATGATGGACGGTGGTGTTCCGATTTCCTCTCCTGTTGCTGGTATCGCTATGGGGCTGATCACTGGCGAGAACGGTAAATACGCAATTCTTACCGACATTCAAGGTGCCGAAGATCACTCTGGCGACATGGACTTCAAGGTTGCTGGAACACGTGATGGTGTTACAGCGCTGCAAATGGACATCAAGGTAAAGGGAATTACTTTCGAGATCATGAGTCAGGCTCTTGAGCAGGCTCGGATTGCTCGACTACAGATTCTCGACAATATGGAAAAGACCATCTCGTCTACTCGGGATGACTTAAGCGAGTTTGCACCTCGAATGCTTTCACTCAAGATACCTACCGACAAGATTGGTGCAATCATCGGTCCTGGTGGCTCGGTTATTCGTGGCATGATCGACGAATTCGGTGTGACTATCGATGTTCAGGACGATGGCACAGTTGTCGTCGGATCACCTGACCGCGAGAATGCTGAAAAGGCTGAAGCTGCAATCACAGCTCTTACCAAGGACGTTGAGGTCGGTGACAAGTACACCGGTCGGGTTGTTCGAATCATGCCATTTGGTGCGTTCGTTCAGATCCTTCCTGGTAAAGACGGAATGGTTCACATTAGTGAGCTTTCTCAGAACCGTGTTCCTGATGTTGAGTCAGTTGTCAGCATTGGCGATCAGCTTGAAGTGATGGTTATCAACGTCGATGGCATGGGCCGTATCGACCTGTCACACCGTGCGCTGCTCGAAGAGAGCAACGAAGGAGGTAATGGTGGCGGCGATGCTGGTCCACGTGCCCGAGGTGGCGACCGGGGCGATCGTGGTGGAGATCGTGATCGCGGTGGAGATCGTCGAGGCCGAGGCGGCGACAGAACCGATCGGGGTCCGCGTCGAGAACGAAGTGATGATCGAGGACCTAGCTCAGAGCGAAATGATCGCAATGACGAAGGAAGCACAGATCGTGGCCCAAGGCGTCCTGCCGGTGGTTATGATGGTGGCAACCGACGTTCAGGTCCGCCTCGTAGACGCTAACTCTCTCGCGGTAACTTCTGAAAGAAACTAAGGCACGATGTCACCGGAAATAACAGTTGCAGTAAATGGCGCGCTTGGGAGAATGGGTTCAACCGTTCTCTCAGCGGCCGCTGTCGAACCGGGGGTGAGCCCTGTTGGCGGCGTTGACATTGCAGCGTCGTCTGATTCTGTGACAATTTTCGGTACATCGACTTCGGTTCCGCTGGCTCCAAGCCTTACGAAACTCTTCGCCATTTCGAAGCCGGATGTTGTGGTTGACTTCACCAATGGTGAAGCTGCCAAAGAGTCGATCCTCACTTGTATCGACGCGGGCGTCCGAGTGGTTTCGGGTTCGACAGGTCTATCTCCTGAAGATATGGAGGAAATAAGGCAACGTTCGTCGAGCATGGGCGTTGGCGTTATCTCGGCTTCAAACTTTGCGTTGGGAGCCATTGTCCTGATGCACTTGGCTGGTATCGCTTCTAAGTATTTCGACTACGCCGATCTTCTCGAGAGCCATCACGAGATGAAAGTCGATGCACCTTCCGGTACTGCTCTTTCGATAGCGGAAGCGATGATCGAAGGTCGAGGTTCACGATTTAAACAAAATGTCGCGGACTTACAAACTCTTTCGGGAACTCGTGGCGGCGACTTCGAAGGTATCAACGTGCACAGCGCAAGAATGCCTGGACGTGTCGCCCGACATGAAGTGGTGTTTGGCGCGCTTGGTCAAACCTTTACGATGATCCACGATTCAGCGAATCGCGATAGCTTTATGCCTGGCGTTATGTTGGGAGTGAAACACGTGATTGACGACACCGAGCTCGTTATTGGGCTCGCAAACGTACTTGGACTCGGTAAGTCAAAGCCGTAGCTGACATTCGTAGCTCTGAGAGTTTGCGTATTGTTGGCACCCAAAATCACTATTTTCTAAACGTTAGTTAATTGCGTAACGTCGTTCGGCGATTTGATTCGTCAACACAGTATTTTGAGACCAATAAATGAACAGTAACGAAATAAATATCGCCATTGTTGGTGCTACTGGAGCAGCCGGTGGAACAGCACTTGAACTACTTCTTGAGCGGAATCATCCTACGGACAAGATAGTGGCGATGGCATCAGAACGTTCTGCTGGAAAAAAGATTCAGTACGGGGATACCGAACTGACGGTCGTTCATGCCACGGTTGATGCGTTTGAAGGTATCGACGTTGCTTTGTTTGCAGCTGGCGGCTACGTAAGCCGGAGACTGGCTCACAAGGTGGTCGAAAAAGGTGTGTTCGTAATCGACAAAGGGTCGATTTTCAGAATGGACCCGACGATTCCATTGGTTGTTCCTGAAGTTAACGCCGACGATATTGAGTGGCACCCTGGAATCGTTTCAACTCCAAATTGCACAAGCACTCCTCTTGTGATGGTTCTCGATGCATTGCGCTCACTGTCCCCGATCACAGCGGTTACCGTGGCGACTTACCAATCGGTAACTGGTACAGGCGTTGCAGCTAACGAAGAGCTACTTGAGCAGTCGAGAGCCGCTCTGGCAGGGGGGAATTCTGTGCCTCAGGTTTACCCGCACCTTATTGCTTTTAACGTGCTTCCACACATTGACGACTTTCTTGAGGATGGTTACACCAAGGAAGAACAGAAGATGTTGAACGAATCACGCAAGATATTGCACGATGACAGTCTTCGTGTATCGGCGACGTGCGTGCGTGTTCCTGTCGAGATATCTCATAGCGAATCAGTGCAGATCGAATTCGAATCAAACGTCGATGTATTAGACGCAGAACGTGTTCTTTCAGAGTATGACGGCATGATTGTTGTAGACGATCCTAGTAAGAATGAATATCCTATGCCGCTGAGTGCTGCGGGACGTGACGAAGTTTTGGTTGGGCGAATTCGAAAAGATACTGCTCATGAGAATGGGATTGCACTGTGGCTAGCATGTGACAACTTGCGCAAAGGCGCCGCTTTGAACGCACTTCAAATTATGGACGAAGCACTTCGTCGAGATGCCTTCAAACCCGCGGCTCAGCGTATGGCGACATAGCTGATTATCAATTAATCGATGTTTCGAAACAAGCAGACAGTAACCGACGTGAGGTCGGTCAACCATGGCAGAACTAGGGCGACTTTTAACGGCAATGGTCACTCCCTTCACTAAGGAGGGCGATGTCGACTACGCACGAGCACGTGAATTGGCGAAGGCGTTGCTCAAGTCGGGTTCCGATGGGCTTGTGATCGGTGGAACCACTGGTGAGGCCCCTGCGATGGGTGACGACGAGCTCTTACGGCTGTTTGCAGAAGTTAAAGAAGCCATTGGTGAAGATGGCGCTGTGATTGCGGGTACTACGAATAACAACACCCGTAGTTCAATTGCTTTGTCACGAGAGGCTGAAAAAGCCGGAGTTGACGCACTGCTATTGACTGTTCCGGCTTACAACAAGCCAACTATGGGCGGTTTGTACCAGCACTTCACTGCAATCGCTGATGCTGTGTCGATCCCTGGAATTCTTTACAACGTCCCATCTCGAACTGCATTGAACATGGATTCAGCTACTACCTTGCGCCTAGCAGATGTGCCGAACATCGTTGGTGTTAAAGAAGCGTCGAGTGATCCGGATCAGATAGCGTATGTGATCAAAGATTCGCCAGAGGGCTTCAGGGTGTGGAGTGGAAACGACAATGAAATTTTGTCGACTATGGCAGTGGGCGGTTACGGAATCGTCAGCGTGGCCGGAAATATCATCAGTGGGCAGATACAGAAGATGATGGGGCTGCTACTTGAAGGTGACGTCGAAGCTGCTGCCGCGGAGCACCTAAGATTGCTACCGATATTCAATGCGTTGTTCTACATCACGAATCCGATTCCGATCCGATACGCTATGAACCGGTCAGGATTCAGCGTTGGCCCGGCAAGACTCCCTATGGTTCCAGAGCCGAGTGAGCTTGCTGTGTTTAGCGCCAAATTCGATCCGATAATGGATCAGTACGCTATCGATTTGGCTGATTAACTCTAGGTTTCAAAACTGACTTGATCAAGTGTTGGCATGACGACTACGGATTTTTACCGTATTCGTACTATATGACGAACGTCCCGAATCAGGTGATGTGGGATTCGAACACGACTGGACTGTGTCGCTTCAGTAAAAGAGGATTGTTCGTTTGAGCACAAAGCGTAAAAGTATCGTTGTGATCGGTGGAGGAAGTGGTTCATCGACGGCTCTACGCGGTCTTAAATCATACGATGCCGATCTGACCGCCATCGTTACTATGTTCGATAGTGGTGGTAGTACAGGCATTCTCAGAGAAGAGTTTGGGTATCCACCACTGGGTGACATCCGCCAGTGTCTGGTGGCATTGAGCGATAAAAGTAATGACCAGATAGTCGCTCTTAACAGTGCGTTCGACTTTCGCTTCGATACAGATTCCAGTCTTAATGGGCATAGCGTTGGTAACTTAGTGTTGGCAGCCTTAACGACCATTTATAACGGAGTACAGGGCGCCATTGACGAGCTTTCAAGGATGATGCAGCTTGAAGGTCAAGTTGTACCTGTAACGCTCGATGAAGCGCATCTGTGCGCTCGATTGATTGACGGGCAGGTAGTTCGAACCGAATCAGCTATAGATCTGCGCGGCGCAAATGGCCCCGGTATTAGCGAAGTATTTTTAGATAATGAAGTTTCGGCCAATGATCGGGCCCTGATAGCGATCAGGGAAGCAGATGCGATTTTGCTGGGACCTGGAGACCTTTATACGAGTGTAATTCCGAACTTACTTGTGCAGGAGGTCAGTGACGCTATTAGAGATACTGAATCTCCAGTTATATATGCCTGCAACTTGATGACTAAGCTGGGCGAAACTGCCGGCTACGGGGCCTCTACTTTCGCGTCAGAAGTACTCAGGTACATCGGTGGTCGTAAACTCGACTACTTTCTGGTGAATAGTACAAAGTTTACGGATGACGTTTTGGACCTTTATTCTGCTGAAGACGCGCAGCCCGTCGAGCTTGACTACGCTAGTGCTGAAGAATTCGCTAACGAGATTCTTGTGAGCGACCTAGCGTATGTCGATGGATTAACTGTGAGGCACAACTCCGAGCGGCTAGCTCGAATCGTGATGGCGACCGTTGAGCAGCCTGTGAAGAATACGCTGGGCACGGGACTGGAGTAATCCGGCGCCCAGCGTGATATTTCGATCAGTGCTAGTCGATCAAGTCTGCGATGACGAGAGTCTCGTCGCGGTGCGGTCCAGTGGAAACAATCTTCACTGGCACTCCGATGACTTCTTCAAGCTTGTTTAGATAAACCTGAGCGCCGTGATTAATTTGGCTTGGTTTTGTAATTGACCGAGTCGATTCGGTCCAGCCTGGAACCGATTCGTAAATTGGTTTCGCTCGTTCGAGCCTCGCCGCGTCAATCGGAAATTGATCAGTGCGCTTGCCGTCTAGCTCATAGGCGACGCAGATCTTAATCTCGTCCCATCCATCAAGTGTGTCAAGGCGAGTGATTATCAAGCCGTCGAAACCGTTGACCCGGGCAGAGTACTTCGCTGCGACACCGTCGAACCAGCCGATTCGACGGGCTCTCCCAGTTGTTACTCCGAATTCGCCTGCCATTTCGCGTATGCGGTCGCCCTCTTCACCGTGGATTTCGGTAGGGAAGGGGCCTGCACCGACTCTGGTGCAATATGCCTTGAACACTCCGGCAACTCCGCCGTACGAGCGAGGCCCCATACCCAGACCAGTTAGAGTTCCTCCAACTGTAGGATTTGAGCTCGTTACGTACGGGTAGGTTCCGTGATCAAGATCAAGTAGCGCACCCTGGGCGCCTTCGACGATGACGTTCTCGCCATTGTCGATAGCATTGGCGACCAAGTTTTCTACTGGACGAATGTACTCCGCCAGTTCCGTAGCCCATTTTTTCGTTAGCGCAAAAATATCATCGACGTTGACCGGGTCGCCACCGTAAATTTTGGTGATGATTTCGTTTTTGAACGCCACGATTTCAGGAAGTCGGAGTGCAAGTTCTTCTGGGTCGAGCAGCTCGCCGACCCGGAGACCTTGCCTCGAAACTTTGTCGACATAAGCCGGTCCGACACCTCGACCGGTTGTGCCGATCGCTGCATTACCGCGCTTGGCTTCTTCGAGCTGGTCGAGAACCACGTGGTACGGCATGATGAGATGCGCACGATCGCTGACGGCGAGTCGTGATGGATCGAGATTGTTCTCGCCGATCTCTTTCAGCAGAACTTCCGGATCAACTACAACACCGTTTCCAATAACATTCATAGTGTGGGGCCAGCAAATTCCAGACGGCACAAGATGAAGTTTGAACGTACCAGCGTCGTTTATGACAGTGTGCCCGGCGTTGTTGCCGCCGGAGTAGCGTGCGATGATCGCAGCTTTTTCAGCAAGGAAATCAATGATCTTGCCTTTGCCTTCGTCGCCCCATTGGGCACCAATGACGGCGTATGCCGGCATCTCGAACTCCCTTGTTACGCGCCGCTGGCTCGCTAAATCACCATTGTCAAGTGGCAAACGAACCAGCAAATTCATGCAACAGGTTGTTGCCGGTGAAGTATATCAGGCAAATAGCGGTTAGCCCGCGCGAGACTGGAGGAAGGTCTGACGGGTGCAAGCGCGTGCGTCCACAACCTTGAGCTTGGCCTGCATAGAGAGTGGTTACAGTGAGAAAATTTTCTCTGATAGCGGAGGGTGTGCAGCGAATAGCGGGAAGCCTATTTGTAAAAGCGAGAAAAATATTGCAGGAAATTCATCAGGTCTGACTATTGCTAATTCAGTGGATCTGTGGGTGTCAGAAGGGTTGTTATTGCGCAACGATAAGTTGGTCTTTGAATGAGTTTGAGAAATCGGTGTCGGAATTCGTCATATTGTTGTTGACTCTCTGGAAAATTGCGTTGTAGAGTTGTTCTTACGCCCAAATGCAAGCCTCGCTTGTGGGGCGTCTCCGACCGATTCAAACCGGACGGAAATATGTACATTTACAACCGAACAGTGGATTCCGCATTCTCCGAGACCAGGTAGATGATTCCTTAATGTGAGTCAAGCTACTAAGGGCACATGGGGGATGCCTTGGCGCCGAAAGCCGAAGAAGGACGTAGTAAGACTGCGATAAGCCACGATTAGCTGCCTAACAAGCTCAGTCGTGGATCTCCGAATGGGGGAACCCATCTACTTCGGTAGTTACCTTGGTCGTAAGACCTTGGTGGTAAGCAGGGGAACTGAAACATCTAAGTACCCTGAGGAAAGTAAATCAACAGAGACTCCCCTAGTAGCGGCGAGCGAACGGGGACCAGCCCAAACCATAAGAGCTTAACGGATTGAAGTCCTATGCCTTTGTGGTGTTGTAGGGTCGAACGTGAAGGAGCTTCAACTTCTTCCAAGAGTTACAAAACGTACATCTAATCGAATAGTTCTGGAACGACTAACCATAGTGGGTGAAAGTCCCGTAGGTGAAAGATGATGCGACTCTTGGTTTGATTCCTGAGTACGACGGGACACGTGAAATCTTGTCGGAATCTGGGGGGCCCACCCTCCAAGGCTAAGTACTTTCGGCGACCGATAGTGAACAAGTACCGTGAGGGAAAGGTGAAAAGCACCCCGTGAGGGGAGTGAAATAGAACTGAAACCATGTGCCTACAATCCGTTGGAGCTCCGATTTATCGGGGTGACAGCGTGCCTATTGAAGAATGAGCCAACGAGTTACGTTACGTGGCAGGTTAAGGCATGATGTGCCGGAGCCGAAGCGAAAGCGAGTCTGAATAGGGCATTTCAGTCGCGTGGCGTAGACCCGAAACCGTGTGAGCTACCCTTGGCCAGGTTGAAGCGAAAGTAAAGTTTCGTGGAGGACCGAACCCTTGTAAGTTACAAATTGCTGGGATGAGCTGAGGGTAGGGGTAAAATGCCAATCGAACACGGAGATAGCTGGTTCTCCCCGAAATGCATTTAGGTGCAGCGTCAAGTAATAATTTGCGGAGGTAGATCACTGGATGGGCTAGGGGGCGTGAGCTTACCAACCCCAACCAAAATCCGAATACCGTAAATAGTATCTTGGCAGTGAGACAGTGAAGGATAAGCTCCATTGTCGAAAGGGAAACAGCCCAGATCGCAATCTAAGGTCCCGAAGTGTGTGCTAAGTGTGAAACGAAGTGGGAACGCCCAGACAGCCAGGAGGTTGGCTTAGAAGCAGCCATCCTTTAAAGAGTTCGTAACAGATCACTGGTCAAGGGTTTCCGCACGGAAAATAAACGGGGCTTAAGCACACCACCGAAGCTGCGAATCTTCTCCATTAATTTGGAGTGGGTGGTAGGGGAGCGTTCTTAGTGCGTCGAAGTTAGGTCGTAAGGCCTGGTGGAGCGCTGAGAAGTGAGTATGTTGGCATAAGTAGCGACAATGTCGGTGAGAATCCGACACGCCGAAAGTCTAAGGTTTCCTACGCAACGCTGATCGACGTAGGGTTAGGCGGGCCTAAGGTGTAGCCGAATGGCGAAGCCGATGGACAGCAGGTCAAAATTCCTGCCCCGTCTTAGACATGTTTGACCTTTGGAGGGGACGCGGACTGATAAGTAACGCATGCCTATTGGATATGGTGTGTGCATTTCTGTAAGTGAGTAGTGGGAGGTAAAAAGCCCGCTATGTTTGAGCCGAGGGACGTGCGAACCATAAGGTTAGCCTTATGGAACGTTGCCGATTCTATGCCGCCTAGAAAAGCCTCCTTAGTTAGTGTGTAAGACGTCCGTACCGTAAACCGACACTGGTAGACAGGTATAAATGTACCAAGGCGTTCGAGACAACCATCGTTAAGGAACTCGGCAAATTGACCCCGTAACTTCGGAAGAAGGGGAGCCTCTGGCGTATTAGGTTTTACACCGAAAGCGCTGGTGGCCGCAGAGAATAGATTCGAGCAACTGTTTATCAAAAACACAGGTCCGTGCTAAACCGAAAGGTGATGTATACGGGCTGACGCCTGCCCAGTGCCGGTAGGTTAAGGAAGTCGGTGAGAGCTGACGACTGAAGCCCCGGTGAACGGCGGCCGTAACTATAACGGTCCTAAGGTAGCGAAGTCCCTTGTCGGGTAAGTTCCGACCCGCACGAATGGCGTAATGACTTGAATACTGTCTCAACGATGGACTCGGTGAAATTGCAGGACCCGTAAAGATGCGGGTTACGCGCAGCAGGACAAAAAGACCCCGTGGAGCTTTACTGCAGCTTGACATTGGTTCGAGTTTTAATTTGTGTAGGATAGGCGGGAGACTTCGAAGCAGATGCGCCAGCATTTGTGGAGTCGCCCTTGAAATACCGCCCTAATTACAGTTTGAATCTAACTCTTACGAGAACAGTGTCTGGTGGGCAGTTTGACTGGGGCGGTCGCCTCCTAAAGAGTAACGGAGGCGCACAAAGGTCACCTCAAGCTGGATGGAAATCAGCTTAAGAGCGTAATGGTATAAGGTGGCTTGACTGCGAGACTTACAAGTCGAGCAGGGACGAAAGTCGGTCATAGTGATCCCACGATACCGTGTGGAAGGGTCGTGGCTTAACGGATAAAAGCTACCCCGGGGATAACAGGCTTATCTCGCCCAAGAGTCCGTATCGACGGCGAGGTTTGGCACCTCGATGTCGGCTCGTCGCATCCTGGGGCTGAAGAAGGTCCCAAGGGTCGGGCTGTCCGCCCGTTAAAGCGGCACGCGAGCTGGGTTCAGAGCGTCGTGAGACAGCTCGGTCTCTATCCGCTGTGCGCGAAAGATATTTGAGGGGATCTGCTTCTAGTACGAGAGGACCGAAGTGGACGAATCCCTGGTGTGCCGGTTGTGACGCCAGTCGCATTGCCGGGTAGCTACATTCGGAATGGATAAACGCTGAAAGCATCTAAGTGTGAAGCCAACCCCAAGATAAGATATCTCATCTGTAAAAAGAGTAAGACCTCCGGTAGACCACCGGTTAGATAGGCCACGTGTGTAAGTGCAGTAATGCATTCAGCTAAGTGGTACTAATTGGTCGAGGGCTTGACTCACCTTAAGGAACGTTTACCTGTTCTCGGAGAACGCGGAATCCAGATCACAAAAAGATCTAACAACTGTTCAAGTCGCCTTTAGCGCTTTTTCGGTGCGGGGTGGAGCAGTGGCAGCTCGTCGGGCTCATAACCCGAAGGTCGTGGGTTCGAATCCTACCCCCGCTACCAGCTAACGCTGGTTGGTGTGAGAGTTATGGTGTGTTGATTAGGTTCATCACGTCGCTACAGTCTCTATCCTAAACTTACGAAGTATTTGCGACAAAAAATATTTTTCTCTTGGTGGTAAGAGCACGATGGACCCACCCGTTCCCATCCCGAACACGGAAGTGAAACGTCATAGCGCTCACGATACTGCACCTGCA
>Ga0209043_1000367_pt1 | contig 29030 bp, 27 predicted proteins | sample SaaInlV_100m_DNA_3_FD_184654 | JGI IMG/M metagenome (GOLD analysis project Ga0209043, IMG submission 184654) | Marine microbial communities from expanding oxygen minimum zones in the Saanich Inlet - SI037_S4LV_100m_DNA (SPAdes) (version 2) | ecosystem: Environmental > Aquatic > Marine >... | reverse complement strand
CGACGTGTTAGCTCCGGCATCGACTACCAATCGAGGGTAGCTAGCTCGGCTTTCCGCATCGCTAGAAGTTACAAATACAACCTGTATCGGCTGTTCAAGTTCTGTACCGTCAGCAATAGCAAGATAGGCGCCGTCTTCGATGAACGCAGTGCTCAAAGCAGTGAACGCGTACTCCTCACGACCGGCAAGACTCGCCAGCTGTGATTCGATGTCGCCCTTGCCAGTTGATATCGCTTCAGCAAGCGAACCAGCGTCGAGACCGGCAGTGTCGTGCAAATTCGAAAGCTCTGCACTGAACTTGCCGTCAACGACAACTACCGTGTTCCAGACATCATCCCATGGTCCCGCTGCCTTGATCTGGTCAACAGTGACTGATCCGCCAATGCTGTACGCAAAATCGGCAGCCGCCAACGGCTGAAGATTCGTGTACTTCCACAACTCGTTCCCACGACGTTTCGTAGGAAGTCCAAGCTCAGAGAAGGTCACCCAACCCTGTTGTCGGACAGCCTTCAGCCACTCGGGAACATCTGAGCTCCCGGCAACCAACGATTCATATGCACCAGAAAATTTCTCAACGGCTACTGGTGGTGTTGCAAGCATCATATTTAGGCGTTTGCTCCAGCTGCTTCGAGGTATTCCTGGTAGCCGTCTTTTTCGACTTCGAGAGCAAGTTCAGGCCCACCAGTTTTTACGATTTTGCCCTTGACCAGAATGTGAACAACGTCTGGTGTGATGTAGTTCAGCAATCGTTGGTAGTGCGTAACGACTATGAACGATCGTTCTGGCGAACGCATCGAGTTGACACCTTCAGCAACGATGCGAAGGGCGTCAACGTCGAGACCAGAATCGGTCTCGTCAAGAATGGCAAGTGCTGGTTGTAGAACTTCTAGCTGAAGCATTTCGTTTCGTTTCTTCTCACCACCCGAGAAGCCTTCGTTGAGCGAACGTTTTACGAGATTCGGGTTGATTCCAACAGCTTCGACTTTTTCGTCGAACAGCTTCGAGAAGTTTCGAACCGACATCTTGTCTTCACCACGTGACTCAGCTTTCGAATCGAGAGCGGCTTTCAAGAATTGCCACGGTCGAACACCAGGAATCTCGGCCGGGTACTGGAACGCAAGGAACATACCGAGGTGTGCACGCTGGTCGGGTCGAAGTTCGAGAATCGACTCGCCTTCAAGCGTTACGTCACCATCGGTTACCAAGTAGTCGGGCCGCCCCATTAAGACGTTGGCGAGCGTGCTCTTGCCGGAACCGTTAGGCCCCATGATGGCGTGAACTTCACCCCTGCCGACTTTCAAGTTGATTCCCTTAAGAATCTCGGAATTTTCAATGTCCACTACGGACGCGTGCAGATTGTTGATCTCAAGCATTTTTGTATTAGTTACCGGAATTTTGATTACTTGCTAGCAATAAATAAAATAGAAAATGTGCCTTGGCACTCACCCTACGGCGCCTTCTAGTGACACCTTAAGAAGCTGGCTGGCTTCGAGCGCAAACTCGAACGGTAGCTCCTTGATCACATCACGGCTCCAGCCGGTAATGATCATGTGGTGAGCCTCTTCTTCAGAAAGCCCACGTGCCATCAGATAGAACAACTGATCGTCACTCACCTTCGAAGTCGAAGCCTCGTGCTCTAGCCGAGCTGTAGGGTTGCGAACTTCGATGTACGGAACAGTGTGGGCACCACACTCGTCACCGACCAACAGCGAATCACACTGAGTGTGGTTCACAGCGTTCTCGGCCCCAGGCATGATCTGCACTTGGCCACGATACGTGTTGCTGCCCTTACCGGCAGAAATACCCTTCGATACGATGGTCGACTTGGTGTTCTTGCCGATGTGAATCATCTTCGTGCCGGTATCCGCCTGTTGATGATTGTTTGCGAGAGCAACCGAGAAAAATTCACCGACTGAGTTGTCACCCTTAAGAATTACGCTCGGGTACTTCCAAGTGATCGCCGAACCAGTTTCAACCTGTGTCCAAGAAATTTTGGCGTTCTTATCAGCACGACCTCGTTTCGTAACGAAGTTGTAAATACCGCCCTCGCCATCCTTAGTGCCCGGGAACCAGTTTTGGATGGTCGAGTACTTGATTTCAGAATCATCCAATGCCACCAACTCAACGGTGGCTGCGTGAAGCTGACTGGTCTTTCGGAATGGAGCCGTACAGCCTTCAAGGTAAGAAACGTACGCGCCCTTATCGGCGACGATCAACGTACGTTCAAACTGACCCGACCCCTCTGTGTTGATACGGAAGTAGGTCATCAGCTCGATCGGGCACTTCACACCCGGTGGAATGTAAACGAACGATCCATCGCTGAAGACAGCAGCATTTAGTGCTGCAAAGAAATTATCGGTGTAAGGAACTACCGATCCGAGATATTTCTTCACGAGTTCAGGGTGATTTTTCACCGCATTACTAAACGAACAGAAAACGATTCCGAGTTCGCCCAGCTGCTTCTCCATCGTGGTCGCAACCGATACCGAATCGAATACGGCGTCAACGGCTACTCCAGCGAGAGCAGCTCGTTCCTGCAAAGGAATTCCTAGCTTCTCGAAAGTTTCGAGCATTTCAGGGTCGACATCATCGAGGCTCTTGGGAGCTTCGTTTGTGCCCTTCGGAGCGGCGTAGTAGTAAATATCTTGATAGTCGATGGGGGGATAGTCGATCATGGCCCATTTCGGCTCGGCTTCACTTTTTTCAAGCTCGACCCAGTGCCGGTACGCCTTCAGTCGCCATTCAAGAAGCCATTCTGGCTCTTCTTTCTTGGTGGAGATGAGTCGAACGATATCTTCGCTCAGACCTTTGGGGGCGAGATCGGTCTCAACATCAGTAACGAAACCCCACTTGTACTCTCCGCCAGAAAGGTCGGATTCGCGTGAGATCGTGTTCTGGTTAGTCAATAATTAGCTCCGTAAAGGATGATCTTAGGGGTCAAGTAAGGCGCAATTACGATCGCCACGACGTCGGAATTCAACTCAAAACAGCCGTTTTTCTATTCCTGACCGATTCGGTACGCAATTAGTTTAAAACCGACCAGCGGAAGCGTCAACGAATTTCGCAACTACAAACCGAAGTTGGTGCAAGTACGAAGTGGTTGAACTTTACGTGCGATAAAGCATTTTTTATAACGCAATGCTAGTTTTTTACCAAACATCCCAACCCGCCCTTAAACTAGACGCTTCGTGATTCGATCAATAACTCGATTCGGTTATTGAAAATGTGACCAAGTCACACAAAGAGAGAAAGAAAAACACTTGTGGAGTACGAAGCAGTCATTGGCCTCGAAACGCACGTCCAGCTTAAGACACGGAGCAAAATGTTCGGCACGTCCAGCGCCGAGTACCAAAATGCCGAGCCAAACACCCTCGTCGACGAAGTCAGTATGGCACTCCCCGGCACGCTACCCGTCGTAAACGAAACCGCGGTCGAATACGCCATGATGATCGGCATGGCGATCAACTGCAATATCGCCAGAATCACCAAGTTCGATCGCAAGAACTACACGTATCCCGACCTCATGAAGGGCTACCAAATTACCCAGATGGACGAGCCGATTTGCTACGAAGGCTACGTCGATCTGCCAATCGAAGACTCGGTAAGAGTACGCATTAACCGAGTGCATATGGAAGAAGACGTCGCCCGTCTCATACACGTTGAAGGGCCACGCGGTGGCACTGTCCACTCGCTAATCGACATCAACCGTGCCGGGACCCCCCTAATGGAAGTCGTAACCGAACCCGACATGCACACTTCCGAACAAGTCGAGTCGTACATCAATAATCTCCAGCACATCATTCGATATCTCGGAGTGGGCACTGCCAACATGGAAGAAGGATCGTTTCGCTGCGATGCCAATATTAGTGTTCGACCCAAAGGTATGAAAGAACTTACGACTAAGGTCGAAGTGAAGAACATGAACCGTGTCCGAGCGGTTGTGCGTGCCGTGGAATATGAAATCGAACGTCAAATTGCTGCTAACGAAAACGGAGAACGAATCGTTCAGGAAACGCGCGGATGGGATGACGGAAAAGGTATCACCATTTCGCAGCGCAGTAAGGAAGAAGCAAACGACTATCGTTACTTCCCTGAACCAGATATCCCGCCGCTAATCATTAGCGAAGAATGGATCGAGCGCACACAGGCAGCAATGCCCGAACTCCCTATTCCGCGAAAAGCCCGATTCGTAAGCGAATGGGGTCTGAGCGAATACGATGCTGATCTACTCACTGTACTTCGTTCAACCGCCGATTATTTCGAATCGGTTTGCGAGGGCGTAAAAGCGCTTTCTACCGATGCCAAGCATGCGTTCGCCAAGGGCGCATCGAACTGGCTTACCGGCGAGATGGCTCGAATGATGAACGAAGATGAACTGGTGAACATGGCCGATACCAACGTATCACCAGAAGCGCTGGCAACTCTTGTCGAGAAATTCCGCAAGCGCGAACTGAACAACAATTCCGCCAAGCAAGTCTTCGAAATCATGTACAAAAAAGGTACAGCGCCCGAGAAGATCATAGAAGATCTTGGACTCAGTGTAGTGTCTGGCACCGACTCGCTGGGACCAATCGTTGACGAAGTAATCGCCAATAACGAAAAAGCAGTCAACGACTACTTAGGCGGCAAAGAAGTCGCCCTGAAATCGCTGATGGGTCAAGTCATGAAAGCCACCCGAGGACAAGCCGACCCAGTACAAGCCACAGAAATAATCAAAGAAAAACTGGCCAATCGATAACGAATCGACAACAACCCGGTCCTTGCCTGGATAGAGGAGGCTAGATGGGGGGACTACGACGCAAAGCCGAGTCATTCGATGACGACAGCGACTAAAGAATGGGACGCGACCAAGCCATTCGATGGCGACCCAGAGCTATCACGCCCAAAACCCGCCGGACAATATGTGGCGAGACCGACAGTCTGGCTCTAACATATATAGCTGACGACTCACCGTGCCCACTTCGGCACAACAGGAATTTTTATGGAAACCGTATTTAGCCTCATACTAATGGTCACTGCGATTACGCTCATCAGCGTATTGCTCTTGCAGGCTCGCGGCTCCGGCTCCTCACTCTTCGGTGAAGCTTCCAGCACGTTTCGATCACGTCGAGGTGTAGAGCAGCTGCTCTTCAGACTCACCATCGTGCTCGCTTTCGTATTTGTTGGCGTAGCAATCGCAAACGTCCGCTTCAGCTAACAAACAAAACGAAGCAACTGCCCATTTCGAGGCATGAATCTCACAGGTGCGATTCGAGCACCTGTTTTTTGGCACAGAACGCTCTGAGGCGCGTGTAATATTCGTCGCCATGCCAATGTCCCATAATCATTCTCTGATCGTTGAACTTGACACACCCGCAGCCCTCGATCCAGAAATCGTAGGCAGCAAGGCTGCTTCGGTAGCTGATCTGGTAAAAACAGGAGCAACAGTTCCCGCCGGATTCTCTATACCGGCAAGCGTATTCGTCGATTTCGTATCGCCCTTAAAAACCGAAATCGCCAACGCCCTTTCTAACGTCGATATCGAAAACGTTACATCAGCATTCGAAGCTTCAAGCGCAATATTCGAACTACTAAACTCAGCGCCAATTCCAACAGGGCTTCTTCAAGCCATCGCCACCCGAATCGGCAATGAACCCGGAGCACTCGCAGTTCGTTCTTCAGCCACCGCGGAAGACCTCGAAGGCGCATCGTTCGCCGGGATGTACGATACCTTTCTGGACGCCACCGATGCAAAGTCGGTACTCGGACGGATTCGTGACGTGTGGGCGTCGTACTACACCGGAAGAGCTATCTCGTACCGAGAACGCCAAGGCATCCCGCACGAAACTGGCTCGATGTCTGTACTAGTAATGAAACTAGTGAATGCCGATGCAGGAGGAGTAGTGTTCACTCGCGATCCACGAGACGGAACTGATCAAATTCTCATCAACGTTGCACTCGGGCTCGGCGAAGGTGTCGTGTCTGGCGAAGCGCAGGCAGATTCGTTCACTCTAAACTCCGAAACGTTCGAGATCACAAGTAGGAACGTTCTCGACAAAGCGTGGATGTTCGTTCAAGGAACAGCCGGTTCAACCGATAAAGTCCCGGTCCCTGCCGCCAAACGAAGTTCACCTGTGCTATCAGACGACCAACTTCTCGCTACTGCCAAGGCTGCAATCGTCATCAAAGAAGCATCCGGAGACGATCGAGACATCGAATTTGCCGTCGTTGGGGATAGTGTCCACATCCTTCAGTCGCGCCCGGTAACGACAGGAACTAAGCCAGAAACAGGTCCAGCGGTCGATGTCGATTGGGACAATCCCGGAGACGAAAAACTCCATTGGACATCAGGTGGCAAAACTCCGACTCTGCCGCTTGTATCCGACTACGTAAAAATGTCAAGCATCGCTGAAAAGCGATCTGTGGATTTCACCGGTCAATACATGGGGCGGCGTAACTTGAAAAAGTGGGTTCAGGGTTACCTCTACACCGCTGAATCGCCACGTGATCCCGAAGAATTGAAAGCGCTCGGCATAAAACATCACCTGATGGGCAGACGTCATATTAAGAAACGCTCCACCTATTTTTACGATGTCGTTGAACCTGCACTCAAAAAGAACCTCACAGAAATCGAAGCTGCCCGACCTGCCAACACCGCATCCGTTTCCGTTCAAATCTCCTACTTACGACGTGCGATGCAGCTTGCCGCAGATCATCAAAGCGATCTCCATTGGCGCTGCTGGGCAGGATTCAAAACAAAGGACGATCTCGGCAAACTATTCACCGAGATAACCGGACGACCGGAAGTCGAATCATCAGATCTGATCCTCGGCATTGACCACATGACTGCCAGGTTGTCGGTTCGAATGATTTCACTCTCGAAGTTAGTAAGATCAGATGCATGGCTAACTGAAGTATTTGAAACTCGTAACTACGGTTCTCTGTTCGCACGCGGCAATGGCAGTCGTACCGCAGTCGCAAAATTCCGATCTCGATTTCGAGATTTACTGAAAATATGGGGACGCCGCAACGGCATCGGCTATGGAACTGCGTGGAAACCGACCGACCCTTCTTGGAATATGAAGCCTGAGATTCCTCTAGACTCGATAGGTTCGTACGTGCGTCAGGACATTGATCAAGCCGGACGTTCTCGCTCCGATTTAGTGACGAGACGCGAGGCGGCTATCTCTGCTGTTAGAAATAAAATCGGCCGAAATACGAAGCTGCGTAAGAATTTCGAATTCGAACTTTATCGTGGCACTGAGCACATTCGGATGATGGAGAACCACAACTACCTCATTGAGCAGTGCACCTTCGGCGAGTATCGAGAAGCAATCAACCGAGCGGGCGAATCGCTAGTTCGTGAAGGTTCGATCGATTCAGCGAACGACATCTTCTATCTGACGCTGAAGAAGCTCGATGATGCTGCCGACAATAACGACTACTCAGGGCTGCGAAGTCTCGTTATTCGGGCGAAGGAAGAGTACGTAGAAAACTCTAAGCGGACTCCGTTCGAGTACATCGGTACGAAACCACCCGAAGAAAAAAAAGACGATCCCGAAGAACCTTTTCGAGGTCTTAGTGAAGACGGCTTAACGCTGCAGGGCGAACCATCATCAGCAGGATCGTTCACGGGAGCAGCAAGAGTAGTAATCACTCGAACTTCAACACCGCCCGATGTTCGGAAAGGTGAAATTCTCGTAACCGAAAATACCGGACCCGATTGGGTTCCCGTCTTTCCTCTACTAGGAGGACTCGTTCTCGACGGCGGCGACAACTTCCAGCACGCATCGTTGATCGCAAGGGAATACGGAATTCCATGCGTGATTCAAACCAAAGATGCCACAGCCAAGATCGCCGATGGCCAATTAATCGAAGTGAACGGTACTGCGGGAACTGTCACCCTAAACCCTATGGTTTAGGGTGGAATAGCGATGTACCCAACATCTCAACTGAAGTACATCCTGAGTAGGTCGAAGGGTTAAGCAAAGCAGACAGACCTTCGGCATGGTTGGGAAGATGAGCTACGTACTTACTTGCGCGTCCACTCCGTCTCGTCACCGGTGTCGGAAATAGAAATTCCCGCAGCGTCCAGTTGATCTCGCACAGCATCAGCATCGCCCCAGCGCTTTTCGGCTCGGGCGTCCTTACGCTTCTGAACAAGCGCACCAACTTCCGAATCATTAAGACTCTCCACCTTCTTAGGTGGAGCCGCCAGGTTGAACCCAAGTGCACTAGTTAATTCGCGCACCAAATCTGCAGCAGATGAAACGTCGTTCCCGTCTGCACGAGTGCGATTCATCTTTCGGCAAAGATCGAAGATCGCAGCCAACGCCTGAGGAGTGTTCAAATCATCGTCCATCGCCTCAACGAATCGACGCTTAAATGGTTCAGGATCCAATGACTTCTCTGAAACCACTGGAACAGCCTCTACGGCTTGCCTAATCCGACGCATCGAACGCTCCGCATCACCGATCAGCTTCTTATCCAAAAGAGGATTGGTCCTGTAGTGACTTTGCAAAATCCATAGTCGGATAGCGTCGGAGCTAAACTCCTCAAGAGCCGAGTTCACGTTGAACGCGTTGCCTAAAGACTTGCTCATCGTCGCGCCAGTAGTACGAAGCAAGCCGTTGTGTATCCACACCCCAGCAAACGGTGTCTTACTAGAAGCCGATTCGCTTTGTGCGACCTCGTTTTCATGGTGCGGGAAGATCAAATCAAGTCCACCACCGTGAATGTCGATCTGTTCACCCAAATGCTTGAACGCCATCGCAGAACACTCGATGTGCCAGCCGGGTCGACCCGGACCCCACGGACTATCCCAGTTCGGCTCTTCAGGTTTCACTGCTTTCCAAAGAGCGAAATCAGCAGGATCTTCCTTGCGACTTTCCTCGTTGCGAGTTCCCTCGATCATTTCATCAATATTCTGACCGCTCAGCTTGCCGTAGTCAGACTTACTGCGAACCCGGTAGTACACCGATCCGCCGAGTTCATACGCGGCTTCGGCGTCGATCAACCGATTAATCAGTTCAATGATCTCCGGCATATCTTCAGTCGCACGGGGATGCACCGTAGCGCGTCGAACATTAAGCCCATCGGACGATTTGAAAAACGACTCAATGTACTTCTCGGTGATCTCCTGCCACGGCACTTTGTCGTCATTGGCGCGATTAATAATCTTGTCGTCAACGTCGGTGAAGTTCTGTACTTTCTTCACCTTGTATCCTCGAAACTCGAGGTATCGATCAAGCACATCGAACACTATGCTGCTAAGCGCGTGCCCCAGATGAGAGTCGTCATAGACCGTCACGCCGCAAACGTACATTTTGACTTCTTCGCCCAGCGGCTTGAATTCTTCTTTTTTGCGGGTAAGCGAGTTGTAGAGCTGAATCATTCGTTTTTTGGAACTACTTTTGTTCTAAGATTTTGTTGCGGCAACTAGTGTAGCGATGGCTTGGGCAGCAATGCCCTCACCCGCGCCAATTGCGCCAACGTGATCGGTCGACGTTACTTTTACGTTAATACTGGAATTTTCTAGCCCATTTATCCCGCCGATATTGGCCGTCATATCTGGCCCGACAGACGCGAGTCGCGGTCTCTGAGCAATGATCGTAGCATCGACATGCGACACCAACCATCCGGCTTCGAGGGCGAGTCGGGCAGACTCAGCGATAAATTGTGCCGAATCAAAACCGGCATAGTGTTCATCAGACGATGGGAACCGACCACCTAGATCGCCAAGACCAGCCGCACCGAGAATCGCACTGGCGATCGAGTGAAATAGAACATCGCCGTCAGAATGGCCATCAAGGTGATGATCGAACTCGACATCGACTCCACCAATTCGCAACGGCCCGCCATGCTTAAGACTGTGACCATCGAATCCGATTCCAAATCGCGTGCCTTCAGCTGCAGCACCTGATTGCGCCACAGCCCCGACCTGCCGTCTTCCGAGAATCAGAGTCGCAAGCTCAAGATCCTCCGGAGTCGTGATCTTAATGTTGTCGTTCGATCCAGTGAAGATAGCTACCAGCCCACCGACCGTTTCGACCATCGAGGCGTCGTCAGTTACGTCTTCATTGGTCATCTCGTGGGCTGTCTTCAGCACGTCAAATCTAAATATCTGGGGAGTCTGAATCGCCCACATCTCCGACCTATCTGGTGTCGAAGTGACAACTCGATGCGGAGCCGTCTTAATCGTGTCTTTCACAGGAACGGCTGCAATACCCGCCCCTATCTTCATTGCAGCTCTCAAACCTCGCTGGACCATCCCCTGATCGACAAACGGGCGAGCGCCATCGTGAACTGCCACGAACTCTGGAGCACCACCGTCCAAGCCAGCGAGTAGGTCAAGCCCGATCTTCACCGAATCTTGCCGACGTTCTCCGCCAGCAACCACGGCAGCAACTTTCGTAAAACCACCAACGTTAACAGCATCGTTTCCAGCCTCAAGATTCTCGGATGACATTACAAGTACAACAGACCCGACTTCATCGAAATCTTCAAATACGCCTAGTGAATGAGAAATTACAGCCCGCCCACCCAACATGGCAACTTGCTTGTCGATTCCCTCCATTCGAGAGCTTCTACCTGCCGCAACTACTACGACACCTAACCGACCCGTTTTACTCGTCATACGAACAATCCCATAATCCAATCAATACCCCAAACACAGGCGTAAGCGACCGATACTGATTTAATAGATTTGGCAACAAACACAATTAAAACGAATCTCTTGATCGGGTATCCAATGCTACCCGCTGCAACGCCAATTACATCGAACAGCGGGTTCGGAATCACTGCCCCAAAAAATAATATTATTCCGCCACGTTTGCTAACCCACGAATGAACTCGCGAATAGAACCTGTTCTTTTCGAAAAACGATCGACCGGAAAGTCCGAGCATGTACCCGGTTAGTTCGCCAAGAGCCTCTGCCGACGCTGAAATCAGCCCAATCGCTAACGGATTTAGTCCAAAGTCCGGGGCTGCTGCAATGCACACGGCTGCAGGCCCGGATATCGGAAGAATGATTAATCCGGCGGCGATGAAATTGATTACCCAAAGCCCACCGTACCCAGCATTCTCAACATTCAGTGAATCTGTGGCCCACATCACCATGCCAAAAGCCACGAACATAACGACAAACGCGATCATCGCTAATCTAAGAGCGTACTCACGGTTATTCGATAACCACAGTTGAAAACCTTCGAGTTCAACGCGATCAACGTCCACCACGTCGCCAATTGCAGGCGTTGGATCCAGTTCGCTCGGTCTGTCGGATTGAGAAGATTCAGGCATTTATGGAAGTAATTATCCCAAATACCAAGCAAAGAGTGGGGATGAAAGATTCAGAATACGAAATCTAAAGTAGGTCGACGAGCCAGGAAATCGATTGTCGACACCCCTCAACAATGATCACAAACTTGATCAGTTTGCCTATTCCCGCCCATAAAAAGAATTTTCTAATCGGGTAACCAAGTGACCCAGCGGCGATCCCACCAATATCGAATAGAGGAATCGGAATCACAGCGAGAATAAATAATGCGAAGCCACCGCGTTTTACTACCCAAGCATGAATTCGTTCGTAATAACGAGATTTTTGAATGACACTCTGGCTACCGTAACCCGCAAGATATCCCGTAACCTCACCAATTGTTGCACCAGTTGCAGCGGCCACTGCTAAACCAAAGGAATTCAAACCGAGTTGAGAAGTCGCAGCCGCACACACCGCCGCCCATCCCGGAAGAGGAACAATAACTGCCGCTGAACCAATTAGGTTTGCGAGAAACGCTCCCCAGTAACCGGCCGATCCGATATGAACCAGATCGAATATCCAAGCAACGGTTCCGCCCACTACTGACGAGAGCACTACGGTCCAAAGAACAATCTGGTACGTGCGGTTATGTTTTGCTACGAATTTAGCGAATTTACCTTCACTTGAATTGGATTTTGAAGATTCCAAACTCTGATCTAAAGTATCTGCCACCTTGGTATATTACGGCACGTAACGTGAATAGACCTCGTTTCGTCACCCGGTTAAGTAGAGAGCGAGGTCTATTCTCACAACTATTTCACTCAGATTCAGGGAATGGACGAGCTACTTGGCGACCGCTTCTTTGGGCGTCTCGTCCGTCAGTGGCTCGCTGGTCGCTTTCGCTTCAGTAGTATTCGTGTTCTCTAAACTGCCTTCAGCAAACATAATTTCGCCATCAGATTCACCGATCACAATGTGTGATCCTTCTGGAAACTCTCCGGCAAGCAACCGCCTGGACAATGGACTCTCGACGTAACGCTGAATCGCTCTCTTGAGCGGACGCGCTCCGTACATACGGTCAAATCCAGTCTTCGCGAGCCACTCTCTCGCATCCGATGTCAGGGAGATTGAAACCTTGAGATCCTGGACCCGTTCAGATACCTCACCTAAGAACTTATCGACGATCAACACAATATCGTCTTGAGTGAGCGAATCAAAAACGATGTATTCGTCCAAACGGTTCAAGAATTCAGGCTTGAACTGCTGCTTCAAAGCATCTTCGACGTTCATCCTAGAACGAGCGCTTTCCGACTCTTCGAGTGACTGCTTGTTGAACCCAAACGCCTGTTGAGAAACCCCTTCAGAGCCGAGGTTGCTGGTCATTATGATGATCGTATTTCGGAAATCCACCGTTCGACCGTGGCTATCCGTTAGGCGACCTTCGTCCAAAACCTGCAATAGAGTATTGAATACATCAGGGTGTGCCTTTTCAATTTCGTCGAACAGAACGACCGAAAACGGGCGCCTGCGAACTGCTTCAGTGAGATGACCGGCTTCGTCGTAACCAACGTACCCCGGAGGGGCCCCGATCAACTTTGAAACAGTGTGCCTCTCTTGGTACTCCGACATGTCGACCCGGATCATATTGTCCTCATCGTCGAACATGAATTCAGCAAGCGCGCGGGCTAGTTCAGTCTTGCCTACACCCGTCGGTCCCAAGAAGATGAAACTACCAATAGGACGTTTAGGATCTTTCAGACCCGCCCTCGCTCTGCGCACCGCATCAGAGAGCACTTCGACTGCTCGATCCTGACCGATCACACGTGTGTGCAGTCGTTCTTCGAGCTTCAATAGACGATCACCCTCGCCCTCGACCAATCGAGTAACCGGAATTCCTGTCCGCTCAGCGATCAAACTAGCGATGTCCTGATCGGTAACTACCTCGCTAACTACGTGAGTTTTATCCCACTCACGTTTAGCTCGTTCGTAATCTTCAAGCGCACGTAACTTTTCAGCCTTAGCGTGTGCCGCTTTTTCGTAATCGCCACGTGCCGAAGCCGACTCTTCCTCTTCATCTAAACGCTGCAACTCAACCTGCATATCGTTCAACTCAGAAGGCATCAGTTCGTTTTCGATACGATTCTTCGCTGAGGCCTCATCTATCAGGTCAACAGCTTTATCGGGCAACAACCTATCTGAGATATATCGAGCCGAAAGCTGCACTGCAGCTTCCAGTGCCGACTGCTCAATAGTGAAACCATGATGCTGTTCGTAGCGAGGTCTCAAAGTTTCTAGCATTTCGATAGCCGTCTCAATGTCAGGTTCTTCAACCCAAACAGGTGAGAACCTGCGTTCCAAAGCCGGGTCGGCCTCGATGTAACGACGGTACTCGTTAGGAGTAGTTGCCCCGATGGTCTGCAACTCCCCTCGTGCGAGCGCAGGTTTCATCATGTTCGAAGCATCAAGCGCTCCGTCGCCCGCACCAGCACCTACAACGGTGTGAATTTCATCAATGAAAAGTACGATCTCACCGGAAGCCTGACGAATCTCGTCCATCACGGCCTTCAGACGTTCTTCGAACTCACCTCTGAACTTCGCCCCGGCAACGAGTGAACCCATTTCAAGTGCAATTACACGGCGACCTTGAAGGCTCTGTGGAACATCGCCAGCAACAATTCGTTGCGCAAGTCCTTCAGCGACCGCGGTCTTACCGACTCCCGCATCACCGATCAGCACAGGGTTGTTCTTGGTTCGACGTGTGAGGGTTTGCATAACCCGGCGAATTTCGAGGTCACGGCCTATCACAGGATCAAGCCGACCTTCGCGAGCCAGATCAGTCAAATCAACACTGTACTTCGAAAGCGCCTTGTACTTGCTCTCGGCGCGCGGATCGGTGACTCTCGCTGAGCCACGAACTTCCAAAAGCGCCTGATAAACCCGCTCTTCAGTAATGTTGCGGCGAGTAAATATCTCGGCGATATCGCCGCTCGACTCTTTGGCAAGAGCAACCAATAAATGATCGGCTCCAATCAATTCGTCCTTGAGTCGGTTGGCCTCTTCTTTGGCAACTTCAATAGCCTTCTGAACGCGAGGCGTCGGGTAAATCTGAGGCTGCTGGGAAGAACCACCAACTTTGGGTGACTCTTCGAGTTTCGCTTCGATTTCTTTCAAAAGATCGTTCACATCGACCCCGAGTTCCTCGAGGATCTTCGCCGATAGTGAATTTTCGACCTGAAGCAGGCCCGAAAGCAGGTGTTCGGCATCCCACTGACTGTGCAGCATCTGCACAACTAGTTGCTGCGACACACCCAAGGCTGCCTGAGCCTGCTCCGTAAAATCTTCCTGTTTCAATACCATCGTTTTTCGTGTTCCTTTTTGAGTAACAAATGCTCCTGCCATTGGGCCGGTTCAACAACCTGTTTGGCTTTCCGCCCAATTAGGGTTGAATTGGAGTCTGATTTACTAGCCCGGTAGCTTCGTCTGACCTTCTCGTAACTTGACTATTTCGACCGTCAAGTCCTGCACATGTGATTCCAGTCGATCGATCCGATTCAAAAGTTTCGACATTACTTCGATGCCAGCAAGGTTCAAACCAAACTCTTCCTTCCATCGCAATATCTGCTGAATCAATTGCACATCACGGTTCGAATAGAGGCGAGTTCCACCGCTCGACCGCTGCGGAATCACCAATTCCCAACGCTCATAATTACGAAGCGTCTGCTGGTGAACTCCGCACATTGATGCAACGATTCCGATGGCGAAGACCGGATCGTTGTGCCCCATCGTCATTCAGCCGGCTCCTCTTTATGGTTCAAAACGTCAATCAGGTCATCATGAGACGGTCTGCCGTTTCGGATATCACGAAGCTGTGAATAGAGTCGTTTTTCCTCATCTGAGAGAGTGTCTGGAAGTCGAACTTTGATCGTGGCATACAGATCGCCAGAACCATCCGAATTCGCCTTCGGAAGTCCACGACCTTTGATATTGAATGACCGACCGTTCTGAGTTCCCGCCGGAATGTTCAGTGCGATACGCCCAGTCATAGTCGGCACTTCCACCTCACCGCCGAGAATCGCATCGAAGAGCGGTATGTTGATGTCGGCGCGTAGATTCGCTCCTTCACGGGAGAATCGTTTATCGGGGCGGACTTTCACCGTAAGAGTTACCTCGGTTTTAGCATCGGGACGCAAGCGAATTTTCTTACCGTCCAAAACACCCTTCGGCACATCAACTTCTAGATTGCGTTTGGCTGTACCTGATGTGCCGATTGATATTCGCCTTGAAGTGCCTGCGTAAACCTCGTCAAGTGACACATCGATCGTACCTTTGTGCTTGACGATTTCAGGAGGACGCTGCGACTGCTGTTGTTGATGCTGCGCGCGCCCACCTGCTCCTCCGAACATGTCGGCGAACCCGCCCGCAGACTGACCACGGCCCCCACCGAACAAATCATTCAAATTGATTCCACCACCACCCCGACCCGCACCGCGACCGCGACCACCACCCATATTGCGCATCTGGTCGGCGTGCTTCCAGTTGTCCCCAAACTGGTCGTAGTCCTTTCTACGATTAGGATCGCCAACAACCTCGTACGCCTCATTTACCTTCTTGAACAGCACTTGAGCGCGCTCGTTGTCCGGATTCACGTCGGGATGAAGTTTTCGAGCCATCCGCCTGTAAGCCGTCTTAATCTCTTTATCGGAGGCGCTTTGATTCACCCCGAGTAGTTCGTAATAGTTATGTGCCATAAGTCGCTTTATAGATTTTCCGCTGCGTCAAATCAGATGCAGTAACGGGATTACCAGTGCAATTTGTAGTAATAATAGCATATCGGACTGCTAGCACAATACATGATTTGATAATAAACTTATAAGATTTCTGTAATTTACAAGTGTAAGTTTTATCAATCACCCTAAATCAACTATCAGCAGAGCGCCGCAACCCAACTACAGCCGACAAGGCAGAAATAACTGCCACATAAGACGTGTAAGGAAAAACAAGACAATGGCTATTCAAAAACGACAATCTTTTGGCAGCGTCCGCAATTTCGATAATCTATTCAGCCGATTCCTCGGCAGCGTAACAACGTCTCGAATCGATGAACGTCCTTCCTCTGAAGGACCGAACGTGAAAAGAGCTGCCTGAAATCGTTATGACGGGGGTTTTTCGTTAAAGGAATATCGAAGCAACATACCCAACCGCCACTCGCCACGTACTCCGTGAAGCGATAACCTAAACACCTCGATAAATCTGCACTGTGTGAACATTTCTTGAACTCACCTCCATTCGAAACGAACTCAAGCTCGGGTCAATCTCCAACTTCAGAGAAAATCCCCCCGTCTCTACCGGCATTTTTCTCGCGCTACCAATCGCGAATTGACCAAGCTTTACGCGCCGAACTCGTGGGGCTCGAGCCAGACATCTACGACATCCATCGTTACTACATGGGATGGCAAGAAATCGACGGATCTGACTCCAACTCATCCGGCGGTAAACGCATGCGCCCAACGCTGGCACTGCTCGCAGCCGACGCAGTAGGTGGAGACCTTAACCGTGCAACACCAATAGCAGTAGCCCTTGAGTACGTGCACAACTTCTCACTGATCCACGATGATCTTGAAGATATGGACCGCGTGCGCCATCACCGCCCAACCGTCTGGGCAGTGTGGGGCGAGCCTGCAGCGATCGTCTCAGGCAACGCAATGTTGAAAATTGCCGATGCCGCAGCCTGGAAACTACGAGCCGCTGGTGTTGACGACGCAGTAGCCCTCGAAGCCGAAGCAGTGCTAACCAGCCATTACTTAAAAATGATGGAAGGTCAGTATCTAGATATATCGTTTGAGTCTGAAGAATCGGTCAGTGTCGAGCAATACCTCGACATGATCGAACGCAAAACCGGCGCATTAATCGAAGCATCTATATATCTCGGCAGTCTCGTCGCTTCATATTCAGGACCCGATCGGGATAAAGCGATGGCGCTCAAAGCCGTTGGTTACGATCTCGGTCGAATATTCCAGATTCGTGACGATGTCTTGGGTGTCTGGGGCGGAGTAGAAACCGGCAAACCAGTCGGCGCCGATATCAAGCGAAAAAAGAAAGCGCTCCCCGCCGTTCACGCACTTAGCGCATCAACCGGCGCCACAGGCGAACGGCTAAAACAAATTTTCCGGACCGAGGGCGAACTTGAACAAAAAGATGTTCACATAGTGCTCGAAGAAATGGAAAACCTAGGCACTCAGGACTACTGCCAATCGATGGCGGAAGATAGATGGCTCGACTGCCAACGGATGATAGAGTCACTCGAACTATCTGGAACCACAGCCGACGAATTCACTGAACTTGGGGAATTCCTTTTAATACGGGAATCCTAGCGCCAGCCCAACTTACTGCCAACAGCTCGGACAATTTTCGAATCTCTTATGATCGTCGCCATCGGATCTCTACGTCGTGAAGCAGCCGGAATCATACGATCTGGCGAATACACAGCAATCGAAGCACCTGAAGACTTCGTCGCATACCGCTCTGAATCAGAAGAACGCCCTGCAATAGTCCTCTCAGGCTCTGGGACCGATAGATCCGCACGGGCCACTAAGTGGGCAATTGAAGAATTTTCTCCCGAAGCGATCATCTCGTTTGGATTCTGTGGGGCAACGAAGAACTACGCCCGATCAGGCGATATCGTAATCGCAGCCAGAGTTCTCGATCTTCCCGGCTCCCCATTCGAATGGTCCATTGTCGACGACACCAACTCGATAAAACCAGATAGAACGATGCTACTTGCTGCCAGAACCGCTGTTGAAATATCTGGACTAGATTTCCATCACGGCACAATAGTGACCATCTCAAAGGTAGCTACTACATCAGGAGCAAAAAAATGGCTCGGTGAAGCGTTGAACAGCACTGCTGCCGTTACTTCAGCGCAAACAATTGCTGCAACGTCAAGTGCTGCCGGCATTCCTTGGGCAGTAGTAGCAAGCGTCCTAGATGATCGCGATTCTGACTCGCCTTCAGTAGTCGACAGGCTAGGTTCAGGACCAAGCGAACGTGGAATGACCGCGTACATCAAGCATGTGTTCAACACTCCTCAGGATATACCAGCACTGATGCGCCTTCGCAGATCCTCGACCCGCGCTAGCGCCTCGCTAGCCACTTTTATGACCGCATTCATGCAAGCTCACACAGCTCTAACCAAAGTTGAACAACCAGAGACACCCGAATAATCGAATTCTTCGATTGAGGATATTTGCGCCGCTAAATATCGAAAAAACACGATTTACGACCGAAAACTAATCGTAATATTGCGGGGCAACTCCGGTGAATCGATATACTAAATTAGTGATTATGGTGCTAATTTAAGCAACATATATCGGTGAAAAATACCGCACTTACCCATATAATCAGTAGATGCTTATGAGCATTGGTTGAAGTAATATGGTTGGAACCGTAGCTACAGTCTCCACGTATCCGTAGTAACAGAGATCGACGGTTTTGGAACGCGTATCCTCGGTGGGGCTGTTTGATGGCTGCTTGACTAAGTTTTTTTGCCCGAGGGGGAATAAGTTTGCATTCGGACAAGACACGTGCGTTGACTGCTATTGAAGCAGGGCGAATAAGCGTGTTGAATGGCACCTCGTCCGGTGGTCTTATCACTGGCACCGAATACAAGGTATTTAGCAAGATCGTTGAAGTAGAATCGACCGACGCTCCCGAGCTAATCGACTTTACCGACACCGTTCGCCAACTCGTTTCTGAGTCTGGTGTGAAAAATGGTCAGGTATCGATATTCAGTACCCACACCACGTTCTCAGTAATGATCAACGAGAATGAGCCACTGCTTTTGCGAGATATGGAGCACTTCCTTGAGAGAAGCGCACCAAAAGACGCTTATTACGGTCACAACGATTTCGAACTTCGTACCGTAAGCATGCGACCCAACGAATGCCCTAACGGCCACGCCCACTGCCAGCACATGATCCTTGGCACGTCGGAAATCGTTCCAATCATTGATGGAAACCCGCTACTCGGAGAATTCCAACGTGTATTCCTCGTCGAACTTGATGAACCAAAACCTCGGCAAGTAGCCGTTCAGGTAATGGGCCTCTAAGCTTCACGTCGATACTTCTTCGGTGTCAAGACATTCGCCTATGACTCAGTCAGCTACATCGGCTGTTGAGCTTCCGGTTCCACACATGGAAGTCGGGCCCGACTCGCCCGACTACCTCGCAGCCACCTTCGCCTCCTGTGAAAACCTAGCAAAGACTCACTACGAGAATTTCAGCGTCGGATCACGCCTTCTACCGAAGCACCTTCGTAAGCATTTCTACTCGATCTACGCCTTTTCTCGTGGTGTAGATGATCTTGGTGACGAAGCCGATGGCGATAAATTTGCATTACTTAACCAATGGGAAAGCGAACTCGACGCTTGCTATGCGATAACGCCCTCATCACAGCCAAAACACCCGTACTTTGTAGCTCTTACTGAAACTATCCGGGTATTCGACATTCCAGCAGAACCGTTCAAGCGGCTAATCGAAGCGAATCGACGCGATCAGACGATTACAAAGCACCAGACGTACGAAGACCTTTTGGAATACTGCACATACTCTGCAAACCCCGTCGGACATCTTGTACTTTTCCTCAGCGGTATCCGTGACCCAAAGCTTCACGAGCTTGCCAACAAAACCTGTACCGGGTTACAACTAGCAAATTTCTGGCAAGACATAAGCGTCGATATCGAAATTGGTCGAATCTACGTCCCCTTGGAAGATATCGAACAATTCGGCGTATCCGAACAGCAGATCACCAACCGGCAGTTCGACAACAACTTCCGAAACCTAATGAAGTTCGAAGTTGACCGAGCGCGCCAACTCTTCGTCGATGGCTACTCACTAGCCGATCATATCGATAGCACTATACGTTCCGATTTCGCGCTGTTCTCTCGCGGTGGACTTGAAATCCTGAAAGCCATCGAACGTCAAAACTACAACGTACTCGCCTCACGCCCTCGAATATCAAAACTTGGCAAAGCAAAGATTTTCGCGTCCACATGGCTGCGTTCAAAGCTCGGAATCAGCATCATCCCAAAGAGTGCCTTCAAGTCGGCAACAAGGCATACTGCAAGCAATGCGAAGCAAGATGCCTGAACCCACTACCCCAGCCACCGACCAGCAAATCGTCGATGCGTATGAAGCCGTTGCGGCATCTACTAAAGCGGCATCCTCGAATTTCTACTACGCCTTCATCACCCTACCGAACGAAAAGCGGCACGCCGTATACGCCGGCTACTCGTTCTGCCGACTCGCTGACGACATCGTCGACGACGGTGACTATGGTGACCGCACCGGCGAGGCACTCGACTCACTACAAACGCACCTTGCATCCGCCTACGCAGGCGATTATTCGACCAATGGCGATGCACTGAAAATTACTGAAGCATCAACTGAACTATGGCGAGCACTCGGCGACACACTCCACAAATATCCGATAGATCAACAGCATCTTTTGGATGTGGTTGAAGGCTGCCGAATGGACCTAGACGGCACGACCTATGAGACATGGGACGATCTTGTCAAGTACTGCAAACGAGTAGCAAGTGCGACAGGATTAGCCCTAATCGAAGTCTTCGGATATGACGACCCAAAAGCAGTCGATTACGCCATCGACTTGGGAATCGCACTCCAGCTAACGAACATCCTTCGCGACATCATCGAAGATCTTGACATCGACCGTGTATATTTGCCCGCTGAAGAACTTGCTGAATACGGCGTAACAGTCGATGATCTGCGAAGCAAACGAGTCTCCCCCGAATTCATTCGATTCATGAAATTCCAAGTCGCTCGTGCAAGAAAATATCTCGAATCAGGCGTCCGATTATTCCCTCTTCTCGACGAGCAATCTCGGCAGTGCCCAAAGACCATGACCCATGTATACGAAAAACTTCTTGATCAAATCGAGAAAAACGGCTATGACACGCTAAATCACCGAGCCAGCCTCAGCATATTCCAGAAATTCAAACTGATGTCCGTCATTTGGTTACGTAGTCGTGGAATCAGGTTCGTTTAGCCAATGCAAACGCTACCAAATCACACAGTACTCATCATTGGTGGTGGAATCGCAGGACTCGCAACCGCAGTACGCCTGATTCAGATCGGCATCAAGCCAATCGTGCTTGAGAAACGACCGTTTCTAGGCGGCCGAGCATACTCGTTCACCGATCGTGATACCGGCACTGAGATCGACAACGGCCAGCATGTATTCATCGGCGCCTGCGACCACTTCCAGCAGTACATTTCCGTCATTGGAGCATCCAACCAAGTTCGACTAGAAAAACGAATCGGATTTCCCGTATTGAAACACGGTAAAGTCGGATGGCTAAAAGCCAGAAAACTTCCCGGGCCGTTAGCAAACCTTTCTGCACTGTTCGGATACAAACACGTCGGGTTCATCGGAAAGTTCAGGATTCTTTGGGCACTCCTCAGCATCAAGACGGCACGCCTTGGGCCGACCTCTACACATGATCGATTCTCATTCGATGATTGGCTTCGGGATCACGCCCAAACCAACGAGACGATTCAAAACTTTTGGAATCTAATCATCCTCCCGTCACTAAACGACAACATCGAATCCGTTAGTGCCCACACCGGAATCGAATTATTCAAAGTGGCTCTGCTCGGGGCTGCCAATAATCCCGCAATGGGTATCCCGTTATTTGGGCTATCGACCCTCGTTGGCGAAAACGCCAAAAAGTTCATAGAAGGTCACGGAGGTGAAATTCGTACAGGAATCAACGTGCAATCCCTCGAAATCACTAAGGGAAGAATCTCAGGCATTCGTACCTCCAAAGACCAACTTATAGAAGGTGAAGCAGTCGTATCTGCAGTTCCCGCATCCGCAATGACCCCGCTCCTTCCTAGTGGATCAAGGGTAAAAGAAGATTTCTTCACACCAGCCGAATCAGTCCGAACCGCGCCAATCGTCGCAATCCACATCTGGTACGACCGACCGGTAATGACCGATAAGTTCGTAGCTACTATCGATTCCCCCCTCCAGTGGGTTTTCAACGACACAGATCTAAAATCTCTAAACGAAAAAGGTCAACACATCGTCATCTCTTTAAGTGGCGCATGGAAATGGCAAGATAAATCTAAAAAGCAGCTACGCGAAATCTTCACCGAAGAGATGACAAATACCTTTCCAGCAGCGAAAGACGCCAATGTTGAAAAATTTGCCGTCGTTAAAATGCTAGAAGCCACATTCCAGGTTGCCCCTAATTCCCGCAAACAACGTCTCTCTCAGCGAACACCCCTCCCAGGCTTCTACCTCGCCGGCGACTGGACTGATACCGGCTGGCCATCGACCATGGAATCCGCAGTTCGCAGTGGTAATCTCGCAGCCGATTACATTGCAGAAGATATCCGTCGATGAGTGGTGTTGTGCCACATTCTCTAACTGGTTCAGGTGATATTGCGTTAACTCTTTAGAGTCAACCAGCCTCAATCTCTGAGCATATTGTTGATCGGGTTGACTCTTGCGTCATGGTCGCTGATCTTGATGACTAAATCATAAAAGACGCATCAATTGGATTCGAGGGCGTTGATCAGGTTTTCACATGATGACAACTCTAGCTCGCACATCATTACGACGTTTCCTGCCACAGCGTAGGCACCATACCCAGTTCTGACTGTATTGACACCTCCTATCCTTGCACCTGAGTCTTTTTTTACGATCTTCTCGGCTAGTGGAGCTCCATGTTTCATAGCCGACTCGTGTGATTCATAGAGTCTTAGCTCGATATTTTTCTGGTTGAAAAAATCCGTACCAAATCTCTGGCGATTCTGGAATAGTTAAAGTGTCGCACTCTTTATTTTGTTTCCAACCAGCTTCGGTAAATGACTTGGTGGCGAATGTTTCGCCCTCGCGAAATACAGGTAGTGATGTGGACAAACCAGACGTGTCTTCGAGCGATATGCCATCGCTGTCTACGTCCGTTGCTGTAACTAGGGCGGCCTGGCTGGTTGGTCTCCTATGTCGATAGTGAACCATCTGTCTTATGGAGGTTCTAAGGCATTATCTACCGTAGGTTTACCAAAGCCCCAGTCAGCTAACCAAGGGCAGTTTCCATACGTTCCCTGTTGCTGGCGTTCTGGTCACGCAGGACACCCAGAACCACCTCTACGGCATCACACGCCCGCACCACATGTGGCATCCTTTGCGCATGAAATATGGAATCGCCGCAACAACATCCGTCACGCCCGCCACAACTCCCCAGTCGCAAGCAGACTACGTCCGACGAATGACTCAAACAGCAGAAGACGTAGGATTCGACTCTGTGTGGATCAGCGATCGTACGGTTTATCCGAAAGATCTCGCCGCCAAATACCCAGACGAGTTCGGGCTCGGCAAAGCAGATCCCTCAACGCAAAACGTTCTGGAAGCTATAACCACGCTCAGCTACATCGCAGGCGCCACAACACGCGTCAAAGTCGGAATGAGCGTGTTGATTCTGCCGTTCAGGCATCCGGTGCTCAACGCCAAGATGCTCACGACTCTGGACGTCCTCTCTGGTGGGCGACTCATCGCCGGATTCGGAACCGGTTGGATGCCAGAAGAGTTCGCCATGATGAACGCAGATTTCGATGAGCGAGGCAGCATCACCGATGAGCACATTAGCGCCTTCATAGCCCTCTGCCAGGGTCAGGAATACGAGGGCTCGATAACAAGCACCGCGGGCATGACATTCTTCCCTCGGCCGTTGCAGACGCCGTACCCACCCATATGGATAGGCGGCAACTCAAAAGCGGCCATACGACGAGCAGTGCGCCACGGTGATGCCTGGCACGGAATAGGGCAATCTCCGTCCGAAGTCTCTTGCACCAGGGATGCCATTGGCATACTGTGCGAAACGGAAGGTCGCCTCCCTTCGGAAGTAGCAATAACCCTCCGATCAACCCTCGTCCTGAACCGAGAAGTCTTGGACGAAGCCGGCCAGCGAAAGACTCTCACCGGCAGCCCCCAGCAGATCCGAGACGACCTCGATCAATACCAGGACGCCGGTCTCGACTACCTCGTCCTATCCATCGACCAACCAACAGAAGATGACACCGCCCAAGCGGCCTTCAACTTCGCAAAGCTAGCGAACCTGTAACTCTCAGCAGTCTGACCTCCGCCATCTACATGAACAATGGGTGCTTGCCGGTATCGGCGGTGGGTGTTCCCAGCAGGTACGACAGACGACCGAATAAGCTATTTATTCGGTGCTATTGGAGTAACTAACTTAGAAGCCCCTGCATTTCTGCAAGGGCTTCTAAGTTTGGTTCACTATGGAGCGGAAGACGAGGTTCGAACTCGCGCCCCCCTCCTTATACGTTTGTACCAAGCGGGTGAAAAGTCTAACTCTCTGTTACTGCGGCCATGGATTCAGCATCCGAAGCTTCGACGCCTAAGGCTGTCGCTAGAGTGTTGGTGGCGGATTGGAGGGCGTCGGTGAAGCTCTTGCGAGCATCATCTGTGGCCGAATTTAAGCTGACCTTGAAGGGCGCCATCACGTCCTCCATCGGGGGAAAGGCTGCGATATCGGCATTAAGTTGGTCTTTTGATGCGGCGATTGCGGCTTTGTGCGTGGGCCCAACAATTTTAGAAACGATACCCTCTTTGCAACTGACCTCCGAATCCGCGTAGATGCTCCAGATGGCTGTAGTTTGGGTAGCAATTAGGCTATCAGACAACGCTATGCGCGATTCCCTGACCCGGTCTCCTTCATTGTGCCAAATAGCGATGGCAGTGTTGACTGCGGTAACGCGGGCCGTTACTGCTGCCTCGACCTCGGTAACGAAAGTGGCAACTGCGGCTGTTTGAACGTCCGTTGCAGCGATGGCATATAGGGCTTCAGCTTTGGCGGTTAGCTTGGCTTCTCCGGCGATTTTCTTCTCGGCACGTTCATTCACTTTGTGCGTTTGTCTCTCCGATCGCTTTTGATCCTGTGCGGTGCGTTTCCCTTCGATTTTGTTGAGACGGTTTTGCATACTCAGTTCAGTATTCGACGTCATACTCGAGAGCTTCGCACAGATTCCCTTTGGCTCGGGGGTTTGGGCTATAAGGAGTTTGGGGGTAGCAACGTTAAGCCACGCTAAGAAACTGATTGCAACCAATGTCACAGACAGCCGTAATACTCGCCTGTTAAGTGATGTCACGAAATTACTCTCCTACCCCGGTCAGGGCTTGCTCGTCGTCAGCTAAGAGCGCTGTATCTGCACTCAATTCCTCCTCAAGGTCACGCAAGTTCATCATGGCGTCGTTAATGAGTTCGGCTAGAATGCCGTCGATAATGGTTTCGATGTATGCCTGCGTCACGGTCGGAGTCGGAGTCTGATCAAAGGTTTTGATGTCCTGATTATCTTTTTGCGTCGCGGTCGCAGTTGGATCAGGTGTGTTGGTAGTCTGAGCATCTCCCTGATTCGAGTTGTTCCGGGAGGTTTGATCAACTACCTCGTTGCTATTTAGCTCATCTCCGCTGTCGCCTAACGTGGAGGTTGGGGTTAAGACTCTCTCTATAGAAGGGTCTGGTGCGGGCTGTTGAGAACAGGCGCCAACTATGAACAGTGTGATGATTGTGGCGATGAATGCAGCAACATACGATGTGCTCAACTTTCGCATAATCAATACGTAATATCCCTATTTGGATGGTCTCTTGCCTGTAGTGTCGCGCGATCTATAGTGGCTGGAGTATGCGTAATCTGAAAAAGTCTGTCAATCTGTTTTCTTTGTTTTTGGCCACTTAACTTGATCAGCGGTAACTAATCCAACGCTTTTGCATACGTAGTTATTTCTCGGTTGCTCCAACAAACTTAATTCAGCACCCTGATAACCTCAACATGCATCTAATATCAGAGACCCTATCTTGGAGTTTGAATGAGAATAAACGTGATTGGGACAAGTGGTAGTGGTAAATCCACTTTTTCCAAACAGTTGGCCCAAAAACTGGATTGCCCATATATAGAATTAGATGCGTTGTTCTGGAAGCCCAACTGGACTGAATCAACCGATGATGAGTTTTTTCAAAAGGTAAACGAGGTCGTTTCTACTGATAGATGGATCTTGGACGGTAATTACTCGAGGACTCAAGAATATTTATGGAAACGGGCGCAAACGATAATCTTCCTAGATTTACCATTTCATCTCGTACTCTGGAGAATAATTGTCAGAAGCTTGTTAAGAGGATTCAAACAAGAGGAATTGTGGGCTGGTAACAAAGAATCCATATCAAGGCATCTTTTCACCCGGAACTCCATGATTTGGTGGGTAATAAAGCATTTTCACAAGAACCGAAAACGCTATTCAGTAGTATCGGAAAAATCAGAATATTCAGGCATCCAATTTGTCAGGTTACGCTCCAGAAAAGAAGTAAAACAATTTCTCGCGAAGTTTGAAGAGTAGTAATTACAACCAGACAAATCTGGCTTTCAACACCCTGAGACCCACCATCTATATGAATAATCGTGCTTGCCGGTATCGACAGATGCCTGACCTACGCACCATTCAAGGCTTCGAGAGCCTCCCCTTTTTTGAGGAGCTCGCCCCCCTGTCGCCATATCACCTCACCGTCACGCCCGATCACCAGAAACGTTGGCGTCAGATAAGCCCGGTATTCGCGAACCAACTGGTTCGCAATGGCATCCTGAACGTTCAGCTTGAGAAACTGAACATCGCCGCCGGCTTCGCCCTCAAGTGCACGGACGATCGGCTCGGACGCCAGGCAGGCGGTTCAGGTATTTGAGAAGAACTCCACGAAAACCGGACTACCTGAAGCGATTACGCTCCGGGCCTCCGACTCACTCACTACAGTACTGTCTCCGGGTTGTAGGATGAGCATCGCTGCGATCCCAGCGATTGCTACCCCGGAATAGAGCGGGATGCGTTTACGCCAGCTTCTGATGGGCAGCAATGCGAACATCGCCACGAGAAAACCGGGAATGACGATGACTGCGGAGTACTGGTTGATAATTTCGAACATAATTACTTCCTGTTTAGCCCGTGTCGATGCCCTTCACTGGGTTCTTTAGCGGGATTCAGTTGCTTACTTATACGCCGGATTAGATTCGCCAGATGCAATTATGACGCGGGAAACTGATTGTGCGAATCAACGTGGTTCTGGCAGAACTCATGCCTCTTGTTTCAGAGCTAGTCTTTTTACATCAGAGGAGCTGAACATTGGACTTACGATCGGGCTGCACAACGATCCAAGCAGGTCGAAGGCTTTTACTTGAGCAAGCAAACCAACTCGCGAAATAAGAAACGGCCAGATTGGCATGAAGCTAACGTCATCAAGCTGAAAAGAAAGTTCACTGAGTCCAGTTCCTTATTTACAGGCGCAAGCATGACCGAGAAGGAAAGAAGCCAGTAGATGAGCAACAACTACAAGCCCTTAGATACGCTCAAGGCACAGATATGAAGATAGCAACTCAGGCGATTTTCTTGATGATAGTTTCAAAAGCTAGCGGTCGAGATCGGTTCAAGCTAAGCGACTCCAACCTTGCCGATGCTGTCGGTGTTCATAGAACCACTGTTATCAGGGCGAAGAAGGAACTGGCTAACTTCAGCTTCCTGAAGATCAAAGGCAACATCTACACGTTCCTCTAAATTGAGCGACCAAGGATTTTGTCCAATGGGCAGCTATTCAGCTATTTAAAGCATCACACCCTGGATGTATTCTCCATCTGTCCAAGTTGGTTCCGAATCAAGATGCTCCATTAATTTAGCGAAGGATTCATTTTGTTCAGGGCTGTTTGCGTTAGCTATATGTGCTTCTTTGCTTTCAAACACAACGACACCAATCAAATCCGCATTATCATCGTCGGGTTTCATTAAAAACCATGCGACCCCTCCTGCCGGAGCGTTTCCGTCCATAATTTCTAATAAATCTTGTTCATGACCAGGTTTAACTTTCAAGTTAAATATAGTTCCATACATGAGTTAATCCCTTTCAGTGAGTACTGGCTAGTAGCTGAGCATTACCATACGGTACAGACGTTACATAGAATAATTAATAATCGTCACAATCAAACACTGCGCTCCATTTTGGTGGAGCTTGAGGGACTCGAACCCTCTACCTCCTGCTTGCAAATTAGACGACTCCTGTTTCAGACGTTACCAGATAGACCATTTCCTGAGTTCATTCCGTATTGGTGACCGTTGAAACCTGCACCAGACGTTACCAGCGGTTTTCTAATAGTCCGTTGGAACAGTATTGGAACAGTCGCATCAACCTAATGAGTCGGCATCCTTAATACTGAACATCGGTTGATCTATACTTCACTACAAAGCCTAGCCTGACTTTTATTCATGGAGTCTTATCTCTTGTGGAAATTCTATGTTCTCTGTTTTGTTGTGGTTTTAATACTCGGTGGATGTGAGAGTGATCAAACAACAACAAACTCCGGACGTGTGTCACCTGGTCTAAATGACTATCCAACTACTCGCCCTGCCGTAAATAATCGGCTTTCTACGGAAGAGTTTCTAGAGCAGCACCGAAAAACTTGGAACCCCGACAAGGTTATCGAGCCCACTACTCCGCCAACTTCAGCTCCGATTCCAGTAAAACCGTCGGGTAAACCATTCGATAATGGCAGACCCTACCCCACACCAACTCCACCTAAATGGTCTATCTCAGGCAACTCGGCTACTGCTTCTGCAAAAGCGGAAGCCCAGAGAGGCGCAGACAGGAATCGAAATGAAGTGCCTTCCTGCTTTCCTAACTGTCCTACTCAGGTTCCAACAGTTATCCAGTTACCGCCAGCCACTG
>Ga0209043_1000356_pt1 | contig 29480 bp, 27 predicted proteins | sample SaaInlV_100m_DNA_3_FD_184654 | JGI IMG/M metagenome (GOLD analysis project Ga0209043, IMG submission 184654) | Marine microbial communities from expanding oxygen minimum zones in the Saanich Inlet - SI037_S4LV_100m_DNA (SPAdes) (version 2) | ecosystem: Environmental > Aquatic > Marine >... | reverse complement strand
TAATGAGTGTCCATGAATTAGGTTTCTCTTTTGCAGTTCCATTTGAATCATATGCAGTCGGCTTTACATTGAAATACCTTCAAGGATTATTTTATATGGGAATTGATCCTGACTCAAGTAGCGCAAATTTAATAACAACCCCTCGTGCTGTTTATGGTTCTGGGTCATATTATCTTAGACAAGGGTTTGGTGGTGCAGGCTATGGTTTAGATATTGGTATTGCAACTAAAGAATTCAATGGTTACAGATTTGGGGTATCATTAATTAACGCTATTGGATCTATCGGATGGAATAAACCTTCTTTTATTAAAGATATTATTGATTATCCATTAAAATGGGATGGTGAACAATTATCAGATAGTGTAGCTGTATTATATACCTATAAAATAGATTCACTAAGAGCTGACAACTTATCTTCAGAGACAATTTTTACTAGTAGTTCCAAAGTTGTTAAAAACTTGGATGAAGATGGAAAAGTAAAGCAATTTAACATTCGTTATCCTGCAATTCTTAGGCTTGGCTTATCTTATAAGAAAGATGATCTATTAATTAGTTCTGATTTAACAACTGGTTTCGAAAATCGCCTTTATGCTAATTCAAGATGGCGTTGGGCGATAGGAACAGAATTATATCGATTTCCAACTATGCCATTAAGAATGGGTTTTGCTTGGGAGGGCATGGATAGAACTGAATTAGGCTTAGGTGTAGGATTTCACGGAGGACCAGTTATGATTGACTTTGGTTTCTCTTTTCGAAATGGAATGTGGATACATTCCATGAAAGGATTAAATCTATCTTTAGGTTTTACGATGACTAGCTTTAAAGGAAGAAAAGATAATAAAGATGATTTAAAAAATGGGCCATCACCCATTCCTCAAGAATCACTTTCTAGCGAAGATAAGAAGTAAAACCCCTCCTAAAGAGAATAGTACATTACCCATCCATGCTGAAGCAAGAGGTGACATAACACCATTATAACCCATAGACATTCCAAATTTAATAAATGCATAATATATAAAAATTACAAATATTCCCATTCCAGCGCCAAAAGATAGCCCGCCTTTTGATTTCATAACAACTAGAGGAAGTCCAAATAACACAACAATTAAATTTGTAAATGCGAAAGATATTTTAAATAATCGATCAACTTCCCACTTTATAGTATCTACTCCGTTTTCTTTTAGTTGTTGAATACGAATAGTAAGGTCAGCAAAGCTCATTTCATCTGGAGTTTTAGATTGTTGAGTAATATCCTCAGGTACAAAGTTTAAATTTAATAAAGTATCTCCTTTGGATAATTTCATTTCTTTGACTTCTCCATTCAATTTGAATTCTCTAATTGAGAAATCGGTCACATTCCATATTTTTAATGAGTCTAGCCATTTTATTCCTCTTGCATCTAAACGCTGAGTTACAATTCCATTATCTAAAGAAATTGCAGTAATGCTACGTCCAATAGTTGTATTAACTTTATATCTTTCTATAGATATGTGAGTTTTTTCATTTTTTTGTAAAAAGACATTTTGTAAATCAGTTTGAGCCTTAACTCTAGAACGCCTTTTCATGTATTCTCGTTCAATATTATAGCGAACTTCATTACCTTTGCTTACCCATGTATTATCAAGCTCAAATGAAATAAAACTTACGATAAGACCAATAATTGTAATTGGTAGAGCAATTCGGTATAAGCTAATACCTGTTGCTTTCATAGCAGTAAGCTCATTTCGTTTAGCCAGCAATCCTACACTAAAAACAGTAGAAATTAACATTGACATAGGTAGACCAATATTCAAAAACCATGGAATTGCATAAATATAATATTTGATAGTTATATTAGCAGGTATAGAGTTATCAATAAATCGATCTAAATTTTCAATTAAATCAACTATTAAAATAACGCATAGAAAACCCACCAATGTCATTGATAAAGTAACTAAAAATTGTCGAACTATATAAATATCAAGTTTTTTCATTAAATAGGATTAGTAATTAAGTAGTTATTTTCATTATTATTGATGACTTTTTAAGATAATTAAATGAATTTATTAGAAGAAATTAATTCCGCTATTTCTATTTTTGCAGGTTTTATGTGGGGACCGCCTTTATTAATTATATTATTAGGTGGAGGCATTTATTTCTCTTTTTATAGTCGATTTGTTCCTTTTAAATATTTTTATCATGGAATAAACATACTTTTTGGACGTTATAATGATCCAAAAGATCCCGGAGAAATTACTCATTTTCAAGCATTGTCAAGTGCTTTAGCTAGTACAGTAGGTTTAGGAAATATTAGTGGTGTTGCAATAGCCATTCAAATGGGTGGCCCAGGAGCTTTATTTTGGATGTGGTTAAGTGCTATCTTAGGAATGTCAACAAAATTCTTTTCATGTACTTTATCTGTACTTTATCGTGGGAAAGATGACGCTGGTAATATTCAAGGTGGTCCAATGTACTATATTGAAAATGGACTAGGAAAAAAATTCAAACCTTTATCAATACTTTTTAGTCTTGCTGGACTTATTGGTTGTACAGTTATTTTTCAATCAAATCAATTAGCAGATATTATAAGAAATCAAATCTTTGAACCAAATGGATGGTTCTCAGATAATGTAATGGCTGGAAATTTTATTCAAGGCTTAATTATGGCTTTTTTTACTGCTTTAGTTATTTTTGGTGGTATAAAACGCATTGGACAAGTTGCTTCATACATGGTTCCAATTATGGTTGTATTGTACCTTTTTGCTGGACTGTTAGTTATATTTAATCATATTACAGAAATTCCTTCATTATTTAGTTTAATACTTCATGATGCGTTTACAGGAGAAGCCGTAATGGGTGGATCTGTAGGGGCGGTAATTATAGCAGGTGTTCGTAGAGCACTATTTTCAAATGAGGCTGGCTTAGGGACATCTGATATGGCTCATGGTGCTGCAAAAACATCTGAACCAGTAAGAGAAGGTCTAGTTGCTATGATAGAACCTTTTATTGATACCATTATTGTATGTACAATAACAGCAATGGTCATATTATCATCTGGGGTATGGGAACAAGAAGGATTAAGTGGTGTAACTATGACAACAACTGCTTTCATTAAAGAGTTGGGAGGGTTTGGAAAGTTTCTTCTACTAAGTGCTGTTCTTACATTTAGTCTATCAACAATGATGAGTTATTCATATTATGGAAGTAAGTGTAGTGGATATCTTTTTGGTACAAAAAGTATTTTCTACTATCGTTGCTTTTATATTATTACAATTGTTGCTGGTGCAATGATTACTATTGATTTAGTTATTAATCTTGTTGATGGAATGTATGCTATAATGGCTATCCCAACTGTTCTTGGATCAGTGATGCTATCTCCTAAAGTAATGAAAGAGGCTAAGGTTTACTTCAAAAAAATATCTAACAATTCTAATAACTAATTCAATTTACTTCCTGAAATAAGAGCCCACTCTTCTTTAATCTTACAATTCATAATACTGAAATAATTATTATAATGAGTTTTTACATTTTTAATTTGAGATTCTAATATTCCAGATATTACTAAATAGCCACCTGGCTTTAAAAGGGATTGAAATTTCGGTAATAACTCTATTAGTGGATTAGCTAAAATATTAGCAATAATAATATCACATTTTATTTTAGGCAAATTCTCTGGTAAATATGTAGAAATAGATAGTTTATTTATTAAAGAATTTTGCTTGGTAACATTTAATGCTTCACTATCAATATCAACAGCGATTGATGATGAGCAACCTAGTTTAAGAGCAGCAATTGATAATATTCCAGATCCACATCCATAGTCTATAATAGATTCGCCACCAATAATATTTTCTGATAACCATTCTAAACAAAGTTTCGTAGTTGAATGGGTGCCAGTACCAAATGCATATCCTGGATTTAAAAATATATTTGCCACATTATTATCAATAGGTATTTTCCCAACAGGAAGGACCCATAGTTTTTCAGAAATTTTATTTGGAACATTATTTTTTTGTGATTCTATAATCCAATCAATTTTTTTTACTTTTTTTTCAATAAAATTAGGAGGAGAAGATAAATTGAAATGTTGCATTACCTTTATAGCTAGTAATTCTCCACTTGTTTCAAGACTCGCTAGAACAATTATACTTGGATTCTTCCAAACTTCCCATTTACTCTCACCTGGTTCATCAATCCACATTTCATTATAAGATTTTTCTTTCCCTACATTAGTAATTGTTGTTGAAAAAACACCATATGATAAAAATAGATCACAGACTAATTCTAAATCAATCTTAGGCATCATAAATGTTATATTTTTCATATCTAAAACTTAAATGGAAGTGGTGTAATTTTTACTATGGAATCAATTAAAAGAAAAAACCTTAGTACTGAGAAACAAAATATTAATTCTCGAGCTATCGATGATAAATCTATTTCAGAAATTCTTCATATAATTAACTCAGAAGATCAAAAAGTAGCAGAAAAAGTAAAAGAAGCAATTCCTGAAATTGAACAGACAATTCTGATTGCAAGAGATGCCATTAGAAAGGGACATCGAATATATTATGTTGGTGCTGGAACTTCAGGTAGGCTAGGAGTTCTTGATGCTTCAGAGATTCCACCAACTTTTTCTGCTCCAATTTATTTTTTTAATGGAATTATAGCAGGAGGTGACAAAGCACTTCGTCAATCAATTGAAGGGATAGAAGATCAACCAGAAACAGCAATTGATGATTTGAAATCAGTAAAATTAAAAGCTAATGATGTATTAATTGGAATTAGTGCAAGTGGAGCCGCTAAATATGTAAAATCATCTCTTGACTATGGTAAGTCTATTGGTGCTAAAACAGTATATTTAATATGTAATAAAGAACCTTTTCTTTCAGTTAATTCAGATATTATTATAAAGATTAACACTGGTCCAGAAGTAATAACAGGCTCTACTAGAATGAAAGCAGGAACTGCAACAAAAATGGTATTGAATATGATTTCAACTGCTACAATGATTCAATTAGGTAAAGTATATGATAATTTAATGATTGATCTGATGGCAGTAAATGATAAACTAATTGATAGAGGAACTCGTATAATTGTTCAACTGACTGGAGTCCATTACGAACTAGCAAATTCTAAATTATTAGATGCTGACAAATCTGTAAAAACTGCTATAGTTATGATTAAATACAGTTGCTCAAAAGACGAAGCTATCATGAGATTAAAAAATAATAAGGGATTCTTAAGAAAAGTATTATCATGAGTAAAGTTCCTTCAATTGAGAATCTATTGAAAGAATGTCGTATTGACACATTTCGTGCTTCTGGTAAAGGAGGTCAACATGTAAATAAAGTAGAGAGCGCAATACGTTTAACGCATTATCCATCAGGAATTATTATATCTTGTCAAGATGAAAGAAGTCAATATCGCAATAAAGAGATTGCAGTTAAAAGATTACATAAAAAACTCATTGAATTAAATAAAAAACCAAAAAAAAGAATTCCAACAAAAGCAACTTTTTCATCTAGAATTAAAAGAGTTCAATCAAAAAAAATACATTCTCAAAAAAAGGCATTACGAAAAAAGCCAAAGAATGATGAATAGTTTTATTGATTAGTTTAAGACTAGCTGATTTATACTTAATTTTACCATTGTTTTAAACTAACTAAATTGTAATTATGTCATTAAATAAATATATTTTTCGAGAGTATGATATTCGAGGTAAAGTTGCTGATGATTTTCCTGCAGATGTAGTTGAAAACTTAGGTAAAGCTTTTGGTACTTTTATTAAAAGAGGGGGAGGAAAAGAAATAGCACTGAGTGGAGATATTCGTTTAACAACACCAATGTTAATTCAACAATTTAAGAATGGGGCATTAAGTACAGGAATAGATGTTATTAATATTGGTATTTTACCAACCCCAGCAAATTATTATTCAATGTATAAATTAGATGTCGCTGGAGCAGTTCAAATTACTGGAAGCCATAATCCACCAGAATTTAATGGTTTTAAAATGTCACGCAATAAAAAAGCTGTTTTTGGCGAATCAATTCAAGAATTAAGAACAATTATAGAAAATAAAGATTTTGAAAAAGGTGAAGGATTTGAAGCATCCTATGATATTTTAAGTGACTATAAAAAAATGTTGTTATCAAAAATTAATATTAATAAAACTATTAAAGTAGTAATGGATTGTGGTAATGCAGCTGGAGCTATTTGTGCACCTGAAATATTTAAAAACTTTAATATTGAGTTAACAGAGTTATTTTGTGATGTAGATGGTACTTTCCCAAATCATCATCCTGATCCAACGGTAAAAGAAAATCTTCAAGATTTAATAAATAAAATGAAAAGTGGTAAATATGATATTGGGATAGCTTTTGATGGAGATGCAGATAGAGTTGGTGTAGTTGATGAAACTGGTGATATCATCTGGGCAGATCAATTAATGGCACTTTTTTTACCAGAAGTTATTCAAGAAGGTGATGAAATTCTTTATGATGTTAAGTGTTCACAAGCATTAGAAGAGATGATTATTAAATATGGTGGTAAACCAATAATGTGGAAAACAGGTCACTCTCTTATTAAACAACGCATGGCTGAGCTCAATTGTAAACTAGGTGGTGAAATGAGTGGTCACATTTTTTTTGCTGATGACTATTATGGGTTTGATGATGCTTTGTATGTAGCTGCTAGAATAATTCAAACTCTATCAAAATCTGATAAGACTTTATCGGAGCTTAAAAGTGAATTGCCAAAATTTTATTCAACACCAGAAATGCGTTTAGAAGCTGATTCGGATGAAGAAAAATTCAGAATTGCTGAAGAGGCAATTAGTTATTTTAAAGAAAACTATGATTGCATAACTGTTGATGGTGTTAGAATTAAATTTGGAGATGGTTGGGGTTTAGTGCGCCAATCAAATACACAACCTGTGATTGTATGTCGTTTTGAAGCAAATACACATGACAGAATGCTTGAAATTCAATCCTTAGTTCTAAATAAACTTCAAGAAATTGGTAATCTTAAAATTGATGCAAAACACTAGTTCGTTTGAAAAAAATATTTCATTTTTAAAAAGTGGTATTGAAAAAGCCCTGAATAATATTCCTTTAGATAACACACCAGATTATTTATATAATCCAGTTCAATATGTTATAAAAGGGAAAGGTAAAAGACTAAGACCAATCTTAGTTCATCTCGCAGGTCATTCTTATTCGGCTGATCCTGAAGATTTGATGAAAACTAGTTTAGCTATTGAATTACTTCATAATTTTACTTTAGTACATGATGATATTATGGATAATGCTAATTTTCGTCATGGTCAAGAATCCGTTCATAAAAAATGGGATGTATCAACAGCAATATTGACGGGTGATGCAATTTTTGTTTTATCACAGCTTTTACTGACTGGTCTGCCATCAATAATTACTCAAAGATTTAATGAAGTTTCATTAAATATTTGTGAAGGGCAAGGGATGGATAAGCAATTTGAAAATGATGATTCAATAATAATGGGTCAATATCTAATTATGATAGGTAAAAAAACTGGTGCTCTTTTAGGATTATGTGCAGAGCTTGGTGGTCTACTTTCAGGAGTTAATAAAGAGAATGCACATAGTTTGTTTAAGTTTGGATTAAATCTTGGTTTAGCTTTTCAAATTCAAGATGATCTTTTAGATGTTTTTGGTGATAAATCATCAATGGGGAAAAATCCAGGTGGTGATATTTATAAAAATAAAAAAACTGCGCTCACTATTTTAGCAAAAGAGAATAATTCACAAAAATGGAGTGAATTCATTAGAAAGCACTCTAAACTTTCAGAATATCAATCTTATTTTAAAAAAAATAATTTAAAGGTTGAAGTAGAAAAAGTAGTCAAACATTATATTAATAAAGCTAATACTGCCCTTGCATCTGCACCAGAAGCAGATAAACAGTATTTACAAAATTTTACTTCTATGGTTTTAAAAAGGAAATTTTAATGCTAGAAAATAATCCAATAGATCCAAGCAATATGTATAAATCTATTTATGATTTTCCTGATCATATACGCGAAGCAGAAAAAATAGGTAAGGCTATATCACTAAAAAATATATATAATAATATTAAAAATATTGTTGTAGCTGGGATGGGTGGTTCAGCTATTGGAGGAGATGTAACTAGACTTCTTTTACAAGATGAACTTAAGATCCCGATGTATATTTCACGAAGCTACAGACTACCAAATTGGGTAGATAATTCAACATTAGTTATTTGTTCATCATATTCTGGGAATACTGAAGAATCATTATCCTCTTTCAAAGAAGCTCAAATAAAGAAGGCTAAGATTATTGCTATTAGTACTGGTGGTGCACTCTCTAAACAAGTAGAAGAATTAGGACTTGATATTATAACTATACCAAAAGGATTACAACCTCGAGCAGCTTTAGCTTTATCATTTGTACCAATGATTTACTTATTGAAAACATTAAAATTAATTACATCAAAAACTATAAATGATTTAACAAATGCAATTAATCTAATTGATACAAAAAGAGAATTATATAATAAGGAAATAAATGAAAATCCCGCATATTATTTAGCCAAAAACATATATCAATCTTTACCTATTATTTATGGTGAAAATGAATCAACAGCAATCTTAGCTGTAAGATGGAAAGGGCAATTAAGTGAAAATGCTAAAATGTTAGCATATCATAATGAACTTCCTGAAATGAATCATAATGAAATAGTTGGATGGGAAAATAATTCTAATTTAATTAATAAGATTTCAATTATTTGGCTTAAAGATAAAGATGATCACCCTAGAACAACTATTCGACAAGCTTCGACGAAAAAAATAATTAATAATTTAGCGGCTAGACATGAAATTGTTTCTGTTGAAGGTACAACAAAAGTTGATAGGTATTTAAATATGATTCATATGGGTGATTGGTTAAGTTTTTGGTGTGCAATTCTTCATGGCTCTGACCCAACTCCAGTTTATAAAATTGATAAGCTTAAAGAAATTCTTTCTAAAAAAAGTTGAACTCCAACCTGTATCTTTATAAGTTCAAATAAGGATTAATAATGATTCCAGTAAAAGTTCAAAAAATTTCATATTATCATCCAAGTCGTAGCTATGCAGTTATATTAAAAGAATTAGATGGTGATCGTAGGTTGCCTGTTTTAATTGGTGCTTTTGAGGCTAAATCTATTGCCATGGCTATGGAGTATATGGAAACACCTCGACCACTTACTCATGATTTAATTACTAATTTGATTAAAGGTATTGATGCTAATTTATCATCAGTTAAATTAACAAAGTTAGAAGAGGGTGTCTTCTATTCTGTACTTGATATTCAATCAAAAGAAATAGGCCATTACGAAATTGATTCACGCCCTAGTGATGCTCTAGCTATAGCACTACGAATGCATTCACCCATTTTTGTATCTGATGAAATAATGAAAGATGCAATTACATTTGAAGAAGATTTGCTAAAAATTGAAGAAGAAATAGAGCAAGAGCCAATGGTAGAAACTTTAGAAAAACAATTACAGAAAGCTATAGATAAAGAAGAATATGAAGTAGCTGCTAGAATAAGAGATAAAATAAAAAATATATAAAATTATTCCATTAAGATACTCATTGCATTTTGAGCTGCATTTTGTTCAGCATCTTTTTTATTTGTTCCTATTCCACTTGGATAAACATTCTCACCAATTTTAACATGTACTTCAAATAATTTTTGATGATCAGGCCCAGAAACATCAGAAATTAAAAATTTTGGATTAGATAATTGCTTTGTATGGCATAATTCAATTAAGTGTCCTTTATGATTTACTGATTTCCAAGCTTCTTGTCTATTAGTCCAAATAGTTTTTAATATAAGTTTTTTAGCAGGCTCAATTCCTTTGTCTAGATACATTGCTCCTATTAAAGCCTCATAAAGGTTTGCAGCTTGTTTAATTGCAATTTTATCTTGGGTAAGATCTACAGTAGAATCAATGATTAAAAAATCAAGAAGTGTCAATAATTTTCCCATTGATGAAAGAAATGACTTTTGTACTAAAGCTGATCGTTTCTGAGTAAGTATACCTTCATCACTTTCAGGAAATTCCTTCATTAATTCTTTACTTATTACAATATCAATAACTGCATCTCCAAGAAACTCAAGACGTTCATAGTTATTTCTTGGATTACTTGTAATCGATCTATGCGTGAAAGCTTGTTTTAAATAAGTTCGATTACGAAAGTGGTAGTCACAAATTTTTTCTAGCTTATAAAGCGGGTCAGATTTATATGATTTGAATAATAAATCTAATAAAGACACTATTTATTCTTCATTCCACCTTTTAATTATAATAACACCATTATGTCCACCAAAACCAAATGAATTTGACATTGCAACATTTATTTTTGCTTCTAAAGAATTATTTGGAACATAATTTAATGGACATTCTGGATCTGCATCTGTGTAATTTATTGTTGGGGGAAGCAGGTTTTTTTGAATTGCTTTTACGCAAGCTACTGCTTCAAGTGCACCACTAGCACCAAGAGAATGACCAATCATTGATTTTGTAGAGCTAATATGTAATTTTTCGGCATGCTCTCCAAATAAACTTTTAATTGCAGCTGACTCAGTTTTATCATTAAAAGGAGTTGATGTTCCATGAGCATTAATATAATCTACATCTTCAAGTTTTAAACCTGCATCATTAACAGCATTTCTCATAGCTCTTATTGCACCTTTGCCACCTTCGACAGGTTGAGTTAGGTGATATGCATCATCTGTAGCACCATAGCCAGCTAATTCACCTAGAATAGTAGCACCCCTAGATATTGCATGTTCTTCTTCTTCTAGTATAATTGAGGCTGAACCTTCTCCTAATACAAAACCATCTCTTCCAAGATCAAAAGGTCTGCTTGCACTTTCTGGTTTATCATTACGTGTTGATAATGCTTTAATATTTGCAAAACCAGAAATTGTTAGTCCAGTAATACTAGCTTCTGATCCACCAGTTATCATAACATCTGCATCGCCGTATTGAATTGTACGCGCTGCACATCCTATTGCATCAGTTCCCGATGCGCAAGCAGAAATAACTGTATGGTTTGGTCCTTGAAAGCCAAATTTAATAGCTAGATTTCCAGCTGCAATATTTGCAATCATTCGTGGAACAAAGAAAGGAGAAACTCTTCTTTGGCCTCTAGTTGAAAATACACCATGTTGTTCTTCAAGTGTTTGAATTCCACCAACCCCAGTTCCAAGTATAACACCTACACGTTCCATATTTACATCATCTTGATCTAATCCAGATTGAGCGAGTGCTTCTTTTGTTGTGACAAGTGCGTAAATTGTAAAAGGATCAAGTCTTTTTATCTCTTTACGATCAAAAAAATCTTCTGGGTTAAAACCAGAAAGTTCACCTGCAATTTTGACACTTAGGTTTTGAGAATCAAACTTTGTTATGTGTCCTATACCACTTTTACCATTAGAAAGAGATTCCCAATACTCAGATACTGAATTTCCATTGGGAGCAAGAACACCTAACCCAGTTATTACAACACGACGTTTATTCACGTTTATTATTTATTTGATTCTATATAGTCAACTGCTGCTTGAACAGTCGTTATTGTTTCTGCATCTTCATCTGGAATTTCTATTCCAAATTCTTCTTCAAGTTGCATAATTAATTCGACAGTATCTAATGAGTCAGCACCCAAATCATCAACAAAAGATGCTGCAGATACTATTTTTTCTTCCTCAACACCCAGTTTATCAATCACAACTTCTTTAACTTTATCGAAAGTAGACATTTTTATCTCCTTATTTTAATTCATTACCATACCGCCATCAACCGTTATGGTTTGACCCGTTATATATCCTGCTTCATCTGAAGCCAAGAAAAGGGCGGCAGTAGCTATATCCTTAGGACTACCAATACGTCCTAAAGGAATTTGCAAATATAAATTTTCTTTATTTTCATCTGTCATATCTGCTGTCATATCTGTTTCAATATATCCAGGAGCAATACAATTAACTGTAATACCTCTAGATGACAGTTCTTTTGCAGATGCTTTAGATAAACCAATTAATCCAGCTTTAGAGGCAGCGTAATTCGCTTGGCCTGAATTACCTGTTAGGCCAACAACTGATGAAATATTTATTATCCTTCCAAAACGAGCTTTCATCATCGTACGTGTTACTGATTTTATACCATTAAAAGCCCCTTTCAGATTAATATCAAGAACTTTATTCCAATCATCTTCATTCATACGCATAATTAATTTATCAATTGTTATACCAGCATTATTAACCAAAATATCAATAGCACCGTATTCTGAAATAATATCATTAATATTGTTTTGAAATTCATCAAAGTTTGATACATCAAAAGCATTCATTGAAGCAGTTCCCCCCAAAGATACTATACTTTCAACTACATTATTAAGCGTGTCTTTATTTCTACTAACACAAGAAACATGAGCGCCAGCTTTAGCATAAATTTTGGCTATTTCTTTTCCTATCCCTCTTGAGGCTCCAGTTACTACTGCAACTTTATTTTTTAAATTAAACATGCTTGAAATTTACAATGTCTTCAAGATATTCTAAACTATTCATATTTAATGAAGAATTAATTCTTTTTGATAAACCTTGGAGTACTTTTCCAGGACCAACTTCAATAGCATTTTCTACTCCATCATTAATCATTTGACTAATAGATTGGTGCCAAAGTACTGGTTTTTCTAGTTGTTCAATTAATGCATTTTGAATTTCATCTGCACTAGAAATTGGATATGCAGTAACATTACTATAAATTGGAAAATTGCTATCATTAATATTTGTTGATAATAATTTATCTGAGAGAACTTTTTTTGCTGAGCTCATTAATGGAGAGTGGAAAGCTCCACTTACATTTAGCTCAATAACTTTTAGAGCGCCAGCTTCTTTCATTAATGGTATTATTGATTTAATAGCTTTTGATTCACCTGATATGACTACTTGAGCTTTAGCGTTAAAATTGGCTGCAACAACAATACCTTCATTAGAATTAGATTCGCAAACCTTTATTACTTCTTCATCTTTGAGACCAATAACGGCAGCCATGGAACCTTCATTATGTCTGCAAGACTCCTGCATAGCCTCTGCACGAATTTTAACTAATTCAAGTCCTGTTTCAAAGTCAAATGATTTTCCTAAAGCCAAAGCTGAATACTCTCCTAAACTATGACCTGCTGCACATACTGGTTTAATACCTTTTCTAATTAATAATTCACCAATTATTACACTTACTAAATAAATAGCTGGTTGAGTAAACTGAGTTTGTTTTAGTTTTTCCTCAGGGCCATTAAAAATAATATTTTGAAAATCAATATTCATAACATCATTAGCTATATCAAAATATTCTTTTCCTATTTTAGTATTTTTATAAAGATCATAACCCATTCCTACTTTTTGCGAAGCTTGGCCTGGGCATAAAAAAGCAAATGACACTATTTGTTACTCCATTGAATTAACATTGACCCCCAAGTAAATCCTCCTCCAAAAGCAGCCAATAATAAAATATCATCTTTTTTTAGTCTCTTACTTTCAACTGCTTCATCTAATGCAATTGGTATTGTTCCTGCTGTGGTATTACCATATCTATTTATATTAATGAAAACTTTTTCATCAGCTAAACCACAACGTTTAGCTGCAGCATCAATAATACGTTGGTTAGCTTGATGTGGAATAAATAATTTTATATCATCTCCAGTTAATTGATTTCTATCAAGGATTCTCTTACTTACATCAGCCATATTTTTTACAGCGAATTTAAAAACTGTTTTTCCATCTTGATAAACATAATGCATTTTTTTATCAACAGTGTCTTTAGAGGCAGGATGAAGGCTTCCGCCTGCAGGAACGGTTAAATATTTGCTGCCACTTCCATCCACATGTAAAATTGAATCAAGTATGCCAGTCTCATCTTTCGAAGGTTCAAGAAGAACACCGCCACCTCCATCACCAAAAATAACACACGTGTTGCGATCTGTATAGTCAATAATGGAACTCATAGTGTCAGCTCCAATGACCATTGCATTTTTATATTGTCCAGACTCAACCAGTTTAGAACCTGTTTCCATTGCGTAAACAAAACCAGTACAAGCTGCAACTATATCATAACCCCATGCATTAATAGCTCCAATTTTATCTTGAACAAGTGCAGCAGTTGATACTACCATGTAATCTGGAGTACTAGTAGCTATGAGTATTAAATCAATCTCTTCAGGAGCTTTTCCAGATTTTTCTAATAATTGTTTAGCAATCATTGTACACATATCAGAAGTTGCTTCACCTTCACCAACTAAATGGCGTTTTTCTATACCTGTTCTAGATCTAATCCATTCATCAGTTGTGTCTACCATTTTTTCTAGATCGAAGTTTGTTAAAACTCTTTCTGGTAAATATCTAGCTGTGTATGATATTTTGGCTTTCAATTAATTGCACCTAGGTGTTGATGAATTCCTCTAGATATATCTTGAATTAAATTTTGATTAATGGACTCTTGAGCAACAAATATAGAATTCATTATTGCTTTTGGAGTTGAACTACCATGACTAACAATAGCTATACCATTTACTCCTAATAATGGTGTTCCGCCATGTTCTTCATAATCATATTGATTCTTGATCTCTTCCAACGCAGGCTTAATTAACCCTGCTCCAATTTTATAACTAATTTTATTATTAATTTTTTCTTTAACTAGGTTTGAAAAGGTAGTTATCCAACCTTCAGCAAACTTTATCAAAGTATTGCCAACAAAACCATCACATACTAATACATTTGCATCACAATCAAATAAATTACGACTTTCAACATTCCCAATAAAATTTGGTAATTCAGTTTTAAATAACTTAAATGCTTCTTTGTAAAGTTCTGAACCTTTTGTTGATTCTTCACCAATATTTATTAATCCAATTTGAGGCTTTTTTATACCTTCAACATGGTCAAGGTATACAGAAGCCATAATTGCAAATTGTAATAATTGTTCTGGATTAGCATCTGGATTGGCACCAACATCGCAAATAATTTTACCACCAGTCTGTGTTTTTATGTAAACACCTAAGCAAGGACGCTTAACATCAGGGATGCGTCCAAGTAAAAATAAAGATGTTGCCATAACTGCTCCAGTATGTCCTGCACTTATAAAAGCATTAGCTTTATTCTCTTTGACTAATTTTAGTCCTTGAACAATAGAAGAATCTGGCTTGGATTTAAATACTTTGGATCCATCATCATCCATCGTAACAATTTCAGATGCATGATGTATTGAAATTTGATTTGGGAGAGTTTTGTCTAAACAAGAATTTATTTTATCTTGATTACCAATAAGTATGATTTCTAAATCCTCAGATGATCTAGAAATAGCGTCAAAAGCTCCTTGTATAATTGCCTGAGGAGCTAAGTCGCCCCCCATTGCATCCAAAGCTATTTTCATTTTAAAATATAAATATTAGTCCGTAGTAGAAAGTACTGGACGTCCTTTGTAATAACCACAATTTGGACATGCTCGGTGAGGCATTTTGGGCTGACTGCATTGAGGACAATTTGCAGTAGCGACAGATGCTGCTTTATAGTGAGTGCGACGCTTTCTGCCTCTAGCTTTTGATTGTCTACCTTTTGGTAATGCCATAGTAACTCCTAATTTTTTTTATCTATAAACTTTTTTAATGAATCCCAACGATTATCAGCGTTTGAACTAAGACAATTGCAATTTGCAATATTCATATTATCTCCACAAATAAGACATAAACCTTTACAATCTTTGCTACAAAGTCGTTGAAAGGGTTCCATTAATAAAATATGATCACGAATGATAAAAGTCAGATCTACAAAATCATCAGAATCTGAAAATTGAACTACATCAATATTCGTATCATTTATTAAATCATTATCATTTGATAAAATTATATTAATATTTGAAACACGGGTTTCATGGAATTTTGTAAGACATCTATCACAAGATGACTCAATATTTGTGTCTAAATTTCCATGAATACGATAACCATTTGCCGCAACTTCAACAGAAATTGTACAATGCAATTTATTATCAGCAATATTTAGTCCATTGAGATCTAAATCATTTGTCGAGATTTCAAAGAGCTGATTGGAAATTAATTTTTCTAAATCCGATCTAAACAGCTTCATAACAGAAGGGAAATTTACCCTTTAATTTGTGCTCTTACCAATGCTATTTCACTCAGCATTAAATTGTTCTTCATCTTCATGAAGTAAGATATTATCATCGGAGTGTTTCCTGAATATTATAAACATTATTGTTTCACCAACCGATAGGATAGATAAAAAATAGGATAAGAAAGAAATTGAAATAATAAAAAGAAAAAAGACAATAATTATAGAAGCTACACTTTCAGATCCTGAAATATTTGTTGGGTTAATTGGAAGGAAAAAATCGAAAAAACCATTCATGTGGACTCCTAGATTGCATGTGTTTTCACAAAACAATGAACATGAAGTAAGATTTTCTGCAATTGAAGTAAATAGCTTTTGTGGCCATACAGTATTTGCTGCTGCATCAAAAATAGCACTTAATTTTGATCCCATTAATAATTCATTACCCATGATAATGTTAATTAATTTTATACCACAAAATGAAATGAGTTTAAAAATCATTACAGAAAAACAAGCTAAGGGGATTAAAATAGTTTGATAACCAATTATCCTCCAAGGCTGTCCCCAGGCTAATGAGTAACTTTGAAAAACTGACCCCATAGTATCTTCTTCAATAGTACCAATTATTGATGGCGAATAAATAATAGAAATAAAGAAAACTATTCCAGTGTAGATTGTAAAAACAGACCCAAAAAAATATAATAGATAAGGAATAGAGAATAAAAATTCACCTACAAATGGAATTTTTCCTAAAAGTGAAAATAAAGTTGCTATTAAAATAAATAAAAGTGTAATTAAGGCCAGAGAAACGGGTGTGAATATTACAGCGTGCCAATGTTTTTTAACATAACGCCAAGAATCAATACTTGAATAAAATTCATCACCTTTAAGTTGCTTATAAGTAATGCGTGAAACGGCAGTACTCGCTAGTTGAATTGCATAAACCCAAAATAGAATACTAATCCAAAATAGTGCTAAAGAATACCAGGGGCCACCAGTAATTAATAAACAAGGATATAGTCCTTGAGTCTCCCATATTTGAGTAAATGAAAAACCAGTGAGTGACAATCCTATATAGTTGAAAATAAAATAGATAAGATATGATATTAAATTTGCAATTATAAAAACCCAAATCTTTTTACCACTTAGCGCTAAGCGTGGAGATTTGAATATATCGCGAAAATCAAATTTGAGGTTCATGGGTTCCATTTAGTTATATCTCAGTATTCATATCGAACAAAATCAACCCATGCTTTTTCTTGTCGAGTAGTTGATAATATTTTTGCAACAGATACAGCTGTTTCTCTTTTATCATAACTTCCTACACGTATACGATACCAAGTTTCATTTGTTTCTTTAAAGGATGCTTTTTGTATATATGCATCATAACCACCATCAATTAATTTTGCCGCAAACTTTTTTGCATCGCTTAATACTTTTTTTGATCCAACTTGGATAGTAAATCTATTTTTATCATAAGGGATTGAAGAGCCGCGTATATTTTTGGGTATTGTATTTACTTTTTTAAGGGATTTTTTCTTTGGTTCAGGCTTTGTGGGTTTGGGTAATGGTTCTTCTTTTTTTATTTCTTCTTCAATATTTTCTTTTGAATCAATCTCTTTTACATCATCTAAAACATTTTTTACAGATTCAGAATCATACCATTTAGGCTCGTTATTTTCTACTAATAAATCTGAAACTGCGGATGAATCTTTATCAATTTCAACTTCTTCTTCTAAGTTTTGGAGATTGTCTTTATCATCTAATGATATTACATCATAAAAAAATGATTCTGTGCTAATCTCATCATTATATTGAAATATTGAGACTTCTAAACTATAGATACCAGGTACATCTGGAGTAAAGTTTATTGACGAGTTATTATCTTCCATTTCAATATTATTATTATCAATAAAACTATTTTGAGGTACGCTAGTTAATTCCCAAATAAATTCAAGATCCTTACTTTCTTCAGGAATTTCTGCAGATACATTAATTGTTTCTCCAAGAGCTACAGTATTATTTTCTTCAGAACAAGATATAATTAAAGCAGCTAGTAGTATAATATTATATTTTTTAAGGGACATCATTTCAATCGAGCTATATTTGCTTGTGTTGGAATTTGTATGGAGATAAGGTAATAATGCAACTGTTACTGATAGCTAATTAATTCACTTTCTGTAAAAAAGAATCCAATTTCAATTTTCGCATTTTCATCGCTATCTGCACCATGGACAGCATTTTCACTTAATGAAGTAGCAAATTCTTTTCGAATAGTTCCTTCTTCAGCTTCTGCTGGATTAGTTGCGCCAATTGTTGTGCGCCAAGCCGATACAGCATTCTCTTTTTGTAATGCAAGAACCATTGTTTGGCCTGATGACATAAATGTAGTTAACTCATTAAAGAAGGGACGTTCTTTATGAATAGCATAAAAACCTTCTGCTTGTGCTTTTGTCATTCTAATTAATTTTGCTCCAAGGATTTTAAATCCTGCACCAATTGTACGATCAAGAATTTTACCCAAATGACCATTACGTATCGCATCTGGTTTTATCATTGCATATGTTTTGTTACCCATTTTTTAAGAATCCTTCGTTAATTTTGCAAAGCCACTTTCATTTTATCACCAATATCTGCTACTGACTCACATACCGTAATTCCACATTCAAGCATTATTCTCATTTTAGCTTCTGCTGTATCATCGCCACCAGAAACAATTGCGCCGGCATGTCCCATCCTTCTTCCGGGTGGAGCTGTTTGACCAGCAATAAAACCAACAACAGGCTTAGACATATTATCTTTAATCCACCTTGCTGCATCATTTTCCATTTGACCACCTATTTCACCAATCAAGACCACTCCTTCAGTTTCAGGGTCCTCTTCAAATAATTTAAGCGCATCAATCATAGTTGTGCCAATAATTGGATCACCACCAATACCTATAGCAGTTGTTTGACCAAGGCCTACATTTACTAATTGACCAATTGCTTCATACGTTAAGGTTCCTGATTTTGAAAGAACTCCAATATTTCCTTTCTTACAGATAAAGCCAGGCATAATTCCAAGCTTGCATTCATCGATGGTGATAATTCCAGGACAGTTTGGTCCAACTAACTTTGTTTTATTTTGATCAATAATCCTCTTAGCTTTTACCATATCATGGACAGGAACACCTTCAGTAATACAAACGACTAATTCTATTCCTGCTTCAGATGCTTCTATAATGGCATCTGCAGCATAGGGGGGAGGTACGAAAATAATAGATACATTAGCACCAGTTTCTTTAATAGAATCCTCAACACAATTAAAAACTGGCACTTTTGAGTCAAGAGCAGTTTGCCCACCTTTGCCGGGAGTCACTCCTGCAACTATGTTTGTTCCATATTCAATCATTTGCGTTGCGTGAAATGTTCCTTCAGAACCTGTTATTCCTTGCACGACAACTTTCGAATCTTTATTAACTAATATTGACATTTTTTTACCTTAATTATTAATCGCTGCATCAACAACTTTTTGAGCTGCATCTTTCATATCATTTGCTGGGATAATATCTAATCCAGACTTAGATAGAATATTTTTGGCTTCTTCAGCATTTGTTCCTTCGAGTCTTACTACAACAGGGACTTTAAGTCCTAATTCCTCCACAGCTTTGATTACTCCATTTGCGACACGGTCACATCGGACTATACCTCCAAAAATATTAATTAATATTGCTTTTACATGATCATCTGAAAGGATGATTTTGAAGCCGTTTTTTACAGTTTCTGCTGATGCTGCTCCACCAACATCCAAGAAGTTTGCAGGTTCGCCACCTGCTAGTTTAATAATATCCATAGTTGCCATAGCTAAACCTGCACCATTCACCATACAACCAACATTCCCATCTAACTTGATATAGTTTAGATCATATTTACTTGCCTCTAATTCAGTTGGGTCTTCTTCATTAGTATCTCGAAGTTCAACGATATCTTTATGTCTAAACATTGCATTGCCATCAAAATTAAATTTAGCATCCAAAGCTACAATCTCATCAGTTTCAGTTAGGACTAAAGGGTTAATTTCAACTATGGATGCATCGGTTCCCATATAGCATTTGTACATTTTAATAAAAACTTTTATTGCTGTTTTATATGCTTCACCGGTTAGTCCAAGTCCATTAGCTAATTTCATTGCATGGAAAGATTTCATTCCTACTAGTGGGTCAATCCATACTTTAATAATTTTTTCAGGTGTTTCTTCTGCGACTTTTTCAATTTCAACACCACCTTCTGAAGAAACCATAAATACATCTTTTGTTTGAGAGCGATCAAGCGTAATAGCGCAATAATATTCATTTTTTATATCTAAAGCTTGTGTAATATAAACTTTTCTGACTTTTTGTCCTTCCTCGCCAGTCTGATGGGTCACCAAGTTCATTCCTAACATTTCTTTTGTATTTTTAAGGGCAATATCAGTTGTAGGAGAATATTTTACTCCGCCACCTTTGCCGCGTCCACCTGCGTGAATTTGAGCTTTTACAACCACTGCTTTAGTATTGAATTCTTTTTGTACTTTTTCAATTGTTGGCAGAGCATCGTTAATATCTTCAATAACATAGCCATCTTGAATTGGTATGCCATAAGACTTAAATATATCTTTGCCTTGATATTCGTGAATTTTCATTTATATAATCCTATTTTTTTACTCTTCATTCATAAAAGGGTAACGAAAGTCCTTTGGAGGTTCAAAAGTTTCTTTTACAGTCCTCATAGAAACCCATCTCACTAAATTAAACATAGATCCTGCCTTATCATTGGTGCCAGAAGCACGTCCACCACCAAAAGGTTGTTGTCCCACAACTGCACCAGTTGGTTTATCATTAATATAAAAGTTCCCAGCAGAATGCGTAAGTGCATTTTTAGCTTCTAATAAGGCTTCTTTATTTTCACCTATAACACAGCCTGTTAGTGCATATTCTGAAGTTGAATCAACTAATGCTAATGTTGCATCCCATTCTGATGGGTCATATAAAAAAATAGTTAGAACAGGTCCAAAAATTTCTTCACACATTGTACGAAACTTTGGATTGCTTGTTAGAATTGTTGTAGGCTCAATAAAGTAACCTTTATCATCATTATATTTTCCACCAGTTAATATTTCAGCATCATTAGAATCGTGTGCGAAATCTATAAATTCTGCTATTGAATCAAATGCTGATTTATCAATAACTGCATTCATAAAGTTTGAAAAATCTTCTGGGTTACCCATTTTTATATTATTAACCTGATCGATATAATTTTCTTTTAGTGCACCCCAAATTGAAGTAGGTATATAAGCTCGAGACATGGCAGAACATTTTTGACCTTGATATTCAAAGGCTCCTCGAACCATTGCTGTCGCAAGTACTTCAATATCTGCAGATTCATGTGCTACGCAAAAATCTTTACCTCCAGTTTCACCTACAATGCGAGGATAGGATTTATAATTAGCAATATTTTTACCAATGGTCTTCCACATTCCTTGAAATACATTAGTAGACCCAGTAAAATGGACACCAGCTAAATTAGAATCTGAAATGACATTAGGTCCAACATCTCTACCTGAGCCTGGTATAAAATTAATGACTCCTTTTGGTAAGCCAGCTTCAATGAGTAACTGCATAATGAAATATGCTGGGTAAACAGCGCTTGAGGCAGGCTTCCAAAGTGCTACATTTCCCATCATTGCAGGTGCGCAAGGTAGGTTTCCACCGATTGAAGTAAAATTGAATGGTGATACAGCAAAAACAAACCCTTCTAAGGGCCTTAACTCAAGTGAATTTTTCATTCCATCTGGAGAATACATAGGTTGATGCTCTGCTAATTCTTGCGCATACCATGCATTAAATCTAAAAAAGTCAATTAATTCGCAGGCAGCATCAATTTCTGCTTGATAAGCATTTTTGCTCATATTTAACATCGTAGCTGCATTAATGGTGTCACGCCATGGGCCAGCTAAAAGATCAGCAGCATTCAAAAAAACCTTTGCACGCTCATCCATACTTGTTTTTGACCATGTTTCCCAAGCAGAAAGGGCTGCTTCAATGGCCATAGTAACTTCTTTTGAGCCTGCTTTATGGTAGCTCCCAAGTATATGTTGATGGTCATGAGGAACGTACATTTCACTCAAATTTTCAGATTTGATTTCTTGTCCACCGATAATTAGTGGAACTTCTATTTTATTAGACTTTAGTTCTTGAATACGTTTTTTTAAGCTCGCTTTCTCTGGAGATCCGGGCTCATAAGATAGAATAGGTTCATTTATAGGTTTTGGAATATTGTTAGTATTTTTCATAAGTCTCTTATTAATTGTAAATATTAATCATAAAAAAAGCTTGTTAATTTATCTGAGAAAAAGCGAGGATTCAATAAATGGTTATTGAATCGAATCTAAAATTGAATCTATCGATTTTTTGTCAGGGGCGCAGACTAGTGCTTTTCTGTATGGAGAAGCACCATCAAATCCTCGAATATACCATCCAAAATGTTTTCGCATTAAGTTTGTACCAATTCTTTCTCCATGCCATTCAATCATATGATCAAAATGACGACGGCAATATAAAATTTTTTCTAATATAGAAGGCGAAGGTGGTGGCGTTTTTCCATGGTAAAGAGCGTTGGCCTGTTTAAAAAACCATGGATTGCCTAAGGCGCTTCGACCAGCCATGACCCCATCACAATTAGTGGCTTCAAACATGCGCATTACATCGTCAGGTGTTTTAATATCGCCATTTCCTATTACAGGAATTGAGGTAGATTTTTTCAATTCTTTTATAAGTGCCCAATCTGCTTCACCAGCATAACTTTGTTTGGTTGTACGAGGATGTAAAGCGATAGCTTTTACACCTAATTTTTCTAATCGAGGACCAACTTCAGGAATAACAATTGAATTACTATCCCAACCAGCACGCATTTTAACAGTAACAGGGACTGTGGGAACGGATTCAACGACAGCTGCTGTAATATCATCCATTAAACACAGGTCACGGAGTGCTGCAGATCCTGCACCACGTTTTGTTACTTTAGGAACAGGACATCCGTAATTTATGTCTAGAATATCTGGCGAAAACTTATCAACTACCATTTGTGCAGCCTTACTCATAACTTCAGGAGAATCACCAAATATTTGAATACCAATAGGCCTCTCAAAATCAGTGAATTCAATCATTTGCCAAGTCTTGGCATTCTCTCTAATTATTCCATGTGCTGATACAAACTCAGAATAAACAACGCTTGCACCTTGCTCTTTACATAAAACTCTGAAAGGATAGTCCGTGACACCTGCCATTGGTGCCAAAAAAATAGGTGTGCTTATATTTAAATTGCCAATTTTCACTCATTAAATTTATTGTAAATCATTAATTAAAAAGGTTAAAAAAAATTACTGTTTTATTTCTTATTTTAGTAATAATAGTATGTATCCATTTATTTTTAATCTAATAAAAAAATGATGTAAATTGATTGTCATTATGGTAGAGACTAAATTATTAAAATCGACTAAAAGAACAGATTATTTATCAATAATCATTTTTATTGTTTGTTTCCCGTTATTGTTGTTGGGTCAAACCGATTCGACTACTTCCACTTTTACAGGAACTACTACAGATGTAAAACCTGAAGGATACTATGATTTAGAAAGTGACACTACTCGCGTTGATAAAAAAGAAATAATTGCTGTTCTTGATTTTTCACCAAATGGTATAATCAAGTTAGAGGCTGAGGTATTAACAAATCAATTTGCTATTGAATTAAATAAAACAGAAAAAGTTATAGTCTACGATCGGGTAGGATTGAAGGAGATAGCTTCACAAAAAGGAATTGATCTTGAGAATTGTGTTGAGAATAAATGTTTTTCTCAATTAGCTAACCTACTAGAAGTATCCAAAATAATTTATGGAAAAATTGAGAAATTAGATGAGTTTGAATATATTAATGGCAAAGGAGCATTCTTGAGTCCTTTTGCAATTAGTGCTTCCATGATCGATGTCAAGGCTGATACAATATTCGCTAAAAGAGATAAGCGATTTACAGGAGACGCTGAAGATTTAATGAATGAAGTTCAAATAACAGCCTGGGAAATTTTGGGTTTAGAAGTTCCACAAAATTTATTAAAAAAACGTAGCGGAGAAACAGGACCGAATTCTGATGCAACCTTAGTGGGCACTGTTCTCCGATCAGCCCTTCTACCGGGTTTAGGGCAATTATACATGGGGCAAGATTTAGTAGGCTATTTTTGGATGGGTTCTGGACTTACAATTGGACTTTTAGCTTACAATAGTTATGATAAATATAAAAAAGCGTATGATGATGTTGATTATCACTACGATAATTATTTAAATGCGATGGACCCACAATCAATAAAAGGATTTAGAAATTTATCAATCCAAGCAGAATCGGTTGAGGCAGCTGCAGCGAAAGAAGCTGAATTTATGCTTAGTCTTGGACTTGGATTATATATAGCAAATATAGTGCATGCTGTTATGATTGCTCCAACTCCAGAATCCAAATCGGGTAGCGCTAAAAATAAAAAAACATTTTTCGATTTTATTTATAATAAAAAATTAAAACAACCCCAATTAAGGTTCTCCATTGCATTGGATTAAAAATAAATACTTTTTATTAATATTCTTATTGATAGGGTGTCAATTAGATACGCATGATAACGCATATGATAGTCCTTTTGATATAGATGGAAACAAAGAACAAGGCATCTATCCACCTGCGCTTATTTTACATCCAAAAGATATTAATGCAAGCGTTCAAGAAATTGTACCAATGAGTGTGTATGCAATTGAAGTGAATAATCTAAGTGGTGCTCATGCAGTTATCAAATACAATTCCACTAAGCTAAATGTCATGGATGTTAAACCAGGCGAGTTTTTTAAAAGTGCCCAAGCGCCATTGTTTCTTTATGATGATAATGAAGGAGTCTTAAATATTTTCACATCATATCTTGGTTTAGAGCGAAAGGTGAGTGGTAGTGGTAGTCTTGCCATTATAACGTTTCAATTAAAGGCTTCAGGCGAATCCATCATTCGTTTTGATGATAATGAATCAGAGCTGCTTGATGAAGATGACATTCCTATTGCAATTAAAGGGTTTGGTCAGGGGTCTATCAATGCGAAATAAATACTTCTTATTTATACTATTTAGTCTATTTACCATATCTTTTTCTCAATCTACTCAAGAATTAGGGATCAATAATAATGAGAATAAAAATCAAAAAATTAAATCTAAACAGTCATATTATGGAGATTTAGAAACAAGTTCTTTTGGAATGACTGGTCAGTCGCATATTGAAAAAATAGAAAAAAATATTCCATTTTTTTTAAAAAAAGCTCCTTCAAGCGGGGTTAGTCAAATATTAATGAATAAAGGTGCTTTAGATGAGCATGAGATAACAAAAGCAGCAGCAGAGGCAGCAGGTCATATTGTAACAATTGTAGATGATGTTTTTTCAATTGATGTAAGTGGGTACGATCAGATTTGGTTTATGAATTTAATGGATGATGGTTGGAGTTCAACTGAGAAAACGAATCTAAAAACATTTTTAGAAAATGGTGGATCACTTGTCTTTTGGGGGGTACGCGGAAGTTTTTTCAGTACTCAAGCTTTAAAAAATGATATTCAATCTTTTATAATAGAGGTCGGTGGCGGGAATGTATCAATTTCACCTGGGCAAATATATGGTGATATGACGGTTCAAAGTAACTTCCGCGATCCCAATAATATTACGGATGCTTATTTCCCAACCTCTGGTTTTTTATCTAATGTTGGTAATGGTAGTGCGATCGTTAAAGCAAATTCTCAAGGTGAGGAGGTTACTGCAGCTATTTGGTCTAGCGAAGACTTGGGTCCTTCCTATACTGGAAAAATTGCGCTTGTAATGGACATAACTTTTCTTTTTCCAGTGAATCTTAATAGAGCTGACAATGTCAAATTTTTAGAGAATCTTATAACTTTTACAGAACCGCAATCTATTCCAACCATTGCCTCAAGTAGTTTATCAAATGATAATAGCTATGTAGATCTTACCATAAGTCAAGCCGTTTATAATACTGTTGTGGGAAGCGGTGCCTTAGAAGCCTCAGATTTCACCCTTGTTTTTGCTCAAAACAGTGGAAATGCAACGGGAGTTACCATTAGCAGTATTAAGAAAGATGATAATACAGCTGAAGGGAGTGCCACGGCGTTATCAGGTGGAGAGACGGTTGTACGGGTTTTCTTAAGTATTACGGGTAAACCGAGCGGAGTCGAAACGGTTACTATTACACCTACAAATGGAACAAGTATCTATAATGCTTTAGGTCTAAATATGGAAGCTAGTGAAACTACGGGTGCAATAACATTGAATGATCTACTTTCACCTATAATCACGGATGTTTCAATTGCATCTGACAATAGTACAATTACGGTAACCATGTCAGAAGGAGTTTACAATACCAATGGAGGAAGTGGCGCATTGGAAGCTAGTGATTTTACCTTATCAATTAGTGGTGGTGTGGCCACATTGTCTAGTTCAATGCCAACCAGTATTTCTTCTAGTGGAAATGTGTATACTTTAGGAATAAGCTTATCTGACGAACCTAACGGTTTAGATACTTTATTTGTAAATCCGCTAGATGATAGTATATATGATGGAGTTGGAAATGAAATGGCTGCAAACCAAAGGGGACTCCATACACCGACTAGTAATTTTACATTATTGAATGATTTAACTGAACCAACAATGATATCAGTTTCGTCATCCACGCCAGATGGTCTATATAAAATTGGTGAGCAGATTGCGATTGAGGTTATTTTTAATGAGAGCGTTGTTGTGACGGGTACCCCACAGCTTACTTTAGAGACCGGCGCAACGGATGCAGTCGTCAACTATTCTTCGGGCTCAGGTAGTAATACTCTAGTGTTTAATTATACGATAGCGTCAGGAGATATTAATAGCGATCTTGAATATCAAAGTACCTCCGCACTTGCTTTAAATGGTGGTACGATAAAAGATGCAACTGGAAACGCATCGATTTTAACACTGCCAACGCTACTTTCTGCAAATTCATTAGCTGGAAACAAAGCTTTAGTGGTTGATGGTGTGGTTCCCACTTTGATGCAGCCGCCATTGACATCCATTGCCAACAATAACACTTATATAGATATCGTCTTAACTGAAGCAGTATACAATGCAAGCGCAGGGAGCGGTGCCCTGGAAGTAGCTGACTTTACATTAACTTTTGCACAAAACAGTGGGAATGCCACCGGTGCGAGTATTAGCAGCGTCAAACAAAATGACAATGTCGCTGAGGGGAGCGCCAGTGCGTTAGCTGGTGGCGAAATCGTTATTCGTACGTTCTTGAGCATTACGGGTACACCGAGAGGTGTTGAAACAATCACCATAACACCAGTAAATGCTACGAGTATTTATGACCTAGCGGGGAATGCGATGCCAACCTCTGCAAATGTAGTCTTGACTTTAAATGATCAATCAGCGGCAACAATTACGGATGTGTCTTTTGTAGGAAACCGCACGATACAAGCAACTTTTTCAGAAGCAGTTTTCAGTAATTGTAATGGTGGCCCTTTAGAGGCGGATGATTTTGTTATTTCTCTTGATGCAACGTATGCACATATAACTATTAATGCTACGCCAACCATTTTAGCAGTGAATGGAAATATTTATACCTTAGCTTTTACCACCACTGGAAATTCTTATGGCAATGAAAAAGTGATTGTTGACCTTAAAGATGATTCGGTCTATGATGGTACTTGTAATGAGTCAAGCACCGATCAAAGTCCTAATAATTTTGCTTATTTTCCAGATGAGAGTCCACCAGAAATCTCATCGGTAGCACTGGCAACCAATAATAGCTCAATTGATGTAACCATGTCAGAAGCATCTTATAATACCAATGGTGGTAGTGGGGAATTAGAAGTGAGTGATTATTCTTTTACCCTTAGCGGAGGTATTGCAACCCTTACAAGTACCACTCCAGTAAGTATATCTAACAATGGCAGCAATGTTTTTACATTAGGGATTGGATTAACTGGAGCACCTAACGGGCAAGAAGTCCTTACAGTGAATCCTGTTGATAATGGTATTTATGATGCTGTTGGAAACGAAGCAGAAATCTTGCAAACAAATAATTCCGTTAATTTAAATGATGATTTAAGCCCAATCATTATATCAGTGTCATTAGCTCAAAATAATAGTACACTTGCAGTCACAATGTCCGAAGCGGTGTATAATACCAATGGAGGTAGTGGGGCTTTAGAAGCCAGTGACTTTGTGTTCTCAATCAATGGTGGAAATGCAACCCTTTCCAGTACAACGCCTACCAGTATTAATAACAGCGGCAATGTCTATACGTTGGGAATAGGTTTGTCAGGAACGCCCAATGGCGCGGAAGTTTTAGTGGTCAACCCAATCGATGACTCTATCTATGATGTTACAGGAAATGAAGCTAGCACTTCACAGAATAACAACTCAGTTAATTTAAATAGTAAGGTTGTACCTATTATTACTGGCATTACTCTGGCATCAGATAATAGTTCTGTAGCGGTGACTTTTTCGGAAGCAGTATTTAATGCAACCGGTGGAAGCGGGGCTTTAGAAAAAACGGATTTTATTCTATCCATAACCGGTGGAAATGCAACCCTTGGAAGTGCTACGCCAAGTAGTATTAGCTCTAGTAGTAATACCTATACTCTTAGCTTTAGTCTATCGGGCACCACCAATGGTAATGAGCTTTTAGTAGTGAACCCTAAAGATGACTCAATCTATGATAGTGATAATAATGAGGCCAGTACTTCCCAGAGTAATAATGCTATTTATTTAAATGATAATACAGTTCCTACGGTCACCTCCGTATCATCAGTCACGGGAAATGGTACCTATGGCATTGGCAATGTAGTTCAAGTCACTACGATTTTTAGTGAAGAGGTGTTTGTAACAGGCACCCCACAGCTCGCACTCGAGACTGGTTCTACGGATGCGGTAGTCAATTATTCTTCTGGCTCAGGTAGTAATACTTTGATCTTTAATTATACGGTAGCAGCGGGACATATCTCTAGTGACCTTGATTATTTGGGAACCACATCACTTACTTTGAATAGTGGAACGATTAAAGATGCTGCGGGGAATACAGCAACTTTAACTTTAGCTTCACCAGGTGCAACGTATTCTTTGGGAGATAATAAAGCTTTAGTTATTGATGGGAATGCACCAACAATAACTGCAATAAATTCTCCTAAACCAAATGGCACGTATTCACAAGGGGATACAATTGCAATCAATATTGTTTTTAGTGAAAATGTGATTGTCAATGCAAG
>Ga0209043_1000353_pt1 | contig 29597 bp, 25 predicted proteins | sample SaaInlV_100m_DNA_3_FD_184654 | JGI IMG/M metagenome (GOLD analysis project Ga0209043, IMG submission 184654) | Marine microbial communities from expanding oxygen minimum zones in the Saanich Inlet - SI037_S4LV_100m_DNA (SPAdes) (version 2) | ecosystem: Environmental > Aquatic > Marine >... | reverse complement strand
CCAACCCATACAGAAGTAGAAAAATCTTTAGTAAAACCATCAAACCATGAATCCTTAAAATTGTTAGTGGTCCCTGTTTTACCGCCCGCAGGATGTTTAAACCCCATCTGCCGAACAATTCTACCGGTTCCACCATCTATCACTCCCTGCATCATATTTAGCAATGGATATATTGATTTCGGTGCATAGTTCTGCACCCCATGATAAAAGTTTTCATACAAAGGATTCCCTTTAAAATCCTCAATACGTTCAACAAAATAAGGCTCATTATAAATACCAAGGTTTGCAATCGTACTGTATGCAGAAGCCATCTCAAGCGGAGAAACTCCTGAAGTTCCAAGTGCAAGCGAAAGGTTATTCCCAAGTGGGCTGGTGACACCAAACTGGCGAGCCGCTTTTATAACCTTTTCAGGAGTCACCTCCTGAATCAACTTTGCTGAAACAGAGTTTAATGACCTCATCATGGCCTTTTTTAAAATAATATCGCCTGCATACTTGTCACTAAAGTTTTTAGGCTCCCATGGACTTGAACCCTGTATTTCAAAGGCAACGGGTTCGTCTTTAACTATTGAAGCCGGGTTAAAACCATTTTGCTCCATTGCTGTTAGATAAACAAAAGGCTTAAACGATGAACCAGGAAGCCGGTTATTTGAAACTGCTCGATTGAATTGACTATTAGAGTAACTACGACCTCCAAGCATAACCCGAACGGCCCCGCTTTGGTTTTCTATTGACACCATCCCTACCTGTAAATACTTTTTGCCAACCCCATTAACCATCTTACTTTCCAATGCCTCTAAATGGGACAATGCAGACCTCTGAGCAAAACCTTGAAGGCGTGTATCTAAGGTAGTAAATACTTTTAGTCCACCAAAGTGAACAAACTCTTTTCCATACTTACTTTCTAATTTCGCAAGTACATAGTTAAGAAAATACCGACTCGGGTTATCATCTTCTCTTGGTCTAATCAATTCCAACGATGACGACAATGCCTCATTTTTTTCTTCTGAAGAAATCAGGTGTTCTTTAACCATTCTTATTAGAATATGTTCGGCTCTACGCATAGAGCGTTCATAGTTTTTAAATGGATTAGCGTAATTCGGTGAGTTTGGCAAACCAGCTAAGAGAGCCCCCTGCAAAATGGTTAAATCTCGTGCTCTTTTTCTAAAATAGGTTTGCGACGCTTCTTCAACGCCATAAGCCCCACTACCAAAATAAATCTGATTACAATAGGCCTCAAGAATTTTTTCTTTTGAGAAGGTGGCTTCCAATTGGAAGGAAATCAAGAGTTCCTTGACTTTGCGTACCCAATTTCTTTCAAAAGAAAAAAAAAGATTTTTTGAAAGTTGTTGGGTAATGGTACTACCTCCCTGCAATATTTTTCGTTCACGAATATTCATATAAAGCGCTCTCATTAAAGCCCGATGATCCAAGCCTTTGTGCCGATAAAAACTGGCATCTTCTGCTGCTATGATGGCATTCGTAAAATTTGGAGAAATATCTTCCAAGGGGACAGGATAGCGTTGGCCTAAAACTTTAATTCTTTCTCCGTCAGCAGAGTAAATTTCGGTGGCAAGACTAAGGTTAATTTTTCTCAAGTCATTTGGTAATTGAGGTAAGTCTCGACTAAACAGAAAGTAAGACCCCAACCCGACAAAAACACCCAAAAGCATCAAAATATAAAAGGAAAAAACTATCCGTTCGATTAAGTATCTAATCAAGGGTTACCTCCCACTGAAGGAACTGTAATGGCGCTAAACTCTTCCCCCCATATATCGAAATTCGTTCTTTCGATTTGAGACAATAAGTTATTGGCTATTTCTCGGGAAACAGGAATTAAAAGAACCCCCGTGTAGTAGTCGGTATTGTACTCAATACCAAACTCGAGACTCGATACTGTTTTGTTTGAAGGTTCAAGTTCTCGAACACCAATACGGGTGATGCTGTAGTCCTTGGCAAGGAACCACCTAGGATCAGGAAAAACAGCGTGCTGTGTTTTTGGATCAAGCGTTTGCAAAAGAGGAAGAAATACGGCTACAGAATATACTCGGTCTTTTTCAAACCCCACCTCTTCTAAACTGCCCTGTTTAACAGTGCGTGTAGCCTGTACTTCTTTAAGCGCATCTGTTGCTACAAATACTTCATGAACAGGAATATTATGAGAATCAAGAAAACTGATGGTAAACCACTGCCCAAAACGCTTCAAAAGAACTCTCGTCCAATTGTATTTAGAATCGATAGAAATAAGCTCAAATGGTGAAATTATTCGAACCGACCACTGCCCAGGAAAGTCGTAATAGAGATCAAGAAATTTTTCACGTGATAACACTAGCGGAAATGATGGTTCAGTATTTTCAAATAAAGCTTTAAGTGAATCAATCGCCTCAGCAGACTCCTGCCTCGAATCGAGCAAGGAACGGATCGACTGAACTTTAGTTTGGGCAAGAATGGTTTGTCTATCTTTATCCCAAACCCTCCCCAATTGAGGACGAGCACTATTTTGCCATTTAAGGTAATTCCCTATGCCCCGTTCAAAAATTTTTCCATAAAATTCCAAGGGGAAAAGAACTAGAATGCCAAGGCAAAGCATAATACCCATCCACCATTGTCTTTGGATCCCGGATAATTTCACCTAAATCACCTCATAGTTTTTGATTTTTTCAAAAATCTCTACAAGAACCGCATACACTCAGTCCGTATATCAGGATCCATTTTTCTAAAAAGAGTCCGTATTTTTTAGAGGAATCAATGACCATCAACCCTGAACACGCAGGCTTTTTGAAAGTTATCAACCTTTTACGAAGTCGACCAACTTCACGTTCAGGAAAGTCTTTGATCTAGAAATATTTGCACTTGGAAATTCTCAGGCATTCATTTATCAACAACCACTACTAAAAGAAGACTTAATACAAAAAATTTACCTGACTTTAAGTTCACCTGTTAAGAAATTTTGCCGCTTCTCTAGAAAAGTAAGTCAGAATCATTTGCGCCCCAGCTCTCTTAATGCTTAAAAGAATTTCCATCATTACTCTTTCACCATCGATCCAGCCTTTTTGGGCAGCAGCCTTCACCATTGAATACTCGCCACTTACATTATATGCAGCCAAAGGGACATTGACCTCACTTTTCACCTGAGAAATAACATCTAAATAAGAAAGAGCAGGTTTCACCATTATAATATCGGCGCCCTCTTCTACATCTTGCAAAACTTCTTTGAGACCCTCAGATGCATTTGCAGGATCCATTTGATACGAGCATCGATCCCCAAATTGAGGAGATGAACCTGCTGCTTCTCTAAATGGCCCATAAAATGCCGATGCATATTTAGCCGCATACGACATGATAATTGTTTCCTGTTGACCGGTCTCATCTAAGGTTGCACGAATCGCTTGAACACGGCCATCCATCATATCAGAAGGAGCAACAATGTCGGCACCTGCCTCTGAGTGAGTTAAGGCCATTTTTGATAAAACTTCCAAGGTCGCGTCATTTAGGATCTGACCATTATTAACTATCCCGCAATGGCCATGATCTGTGTATTCATCTATACAAACGTCTGTAATGACAACTACTTCCGGAACAGCATTTTTAATTTCACGTATAGCGCGCTGAACAATTCCATCAGGGTTGTATGCTTCAGAACCAAGTTCATCTTTTTTATCTGGAATCCCAAAAAGGATCACCGCTGGAATACCCAATGCGTAGCTTTCCTTAACCTCTAACACCAAATTTTTGATTGAAAAGCGGCACACACCTGGCATGGATGAAATTTCTTGCCTAACATCTGACCCTTCGCAGACAAAAAATGGCTCAATCAGGTCATCGATAGACAGAGAGGTCTCGCGAACCATTCTTAGAATGCCTCCGCTCTGACGCAAACGCCTATATCGATGGGTAGGAAATGTCATAAGAAGGAGTGAACTATATAAAACGAATAAATATTTTGAATTTGCGGGATCGCCAGCAAATACCAAAATAAGGTTACCACAAGCCTACATAACCGACAATAGATCAATTAACTGCGGCAAAACTAGACCCACTACACACGATGCAGGTGTTAAGTTTTTGACGAAACTTATAAACCAAAAACAAGCACCTCCACTTCATAGTATTATTAAATAAATAATAAATTAATCATTTGTTCCATTATATTTACGGTTAACCTAAAAAAAAACATAGAAACGAGTTAAGGGTCATTGCTGGTCTGGCACAAGTCTTGCTCAAGTAATGTTAAAGCATTGTACAAGCGAGAAGAATCTTAATTCTTCCTTAAAACAAACTCCAAAGGAGAACCACTGGATGGAATCATTTGAAGGATTTCAAGATAAAGAATTTGACCTACTTAATGAAGCAGTATTAAAGGCTATTGTTTCATCACCAGATGTGGAGAAAGTTCTTCAGTATTTTAAATCTAAAGACCTGATTAATGAGATGGCTGTTGTAAACCTTATTCTGAGTTTAGAGGAACTATCCGGCCTCATGTTTCCAGAAGGAACAGACAAATTGACTCAGACCATTGACTCTCAATCAGAAAATGAATCTCAGAAAATAAAAATTCCGATAGATGAGAACACCCAAAAAAAAATCCCACTTAAACCAAACAACCATTACCTTGTTGATGGCAAGGTATTAAATGGCAAAGAGATTCTCTTCGAGAAACATTTTCAAGGAAGGTTTAACGAAAAGCAGTGGCTAAAAAGGGCTAAAATTAAAATATAGAAAACCTATAAAGGCCCTGCCTTGCCAAAAAAAATTATTTGTTTTTGAAAATTTTTGAATCGCACGAGATATATTTTATTTGTTTAATTGGGACGACAAAAATCTCATCCATAGTGGTCAATTCAAATAGCTCCAAATCGTCACTAAAACCATGCTTTTCTGTATTCTCAAAAACTATTTCTTCATTATCAACAAATACCACTTTCAACCGATATAACATAATCTCTCCTAATTCTATTATATGACTTTTAGCCTCTAGATCTAATTAGGCAAAGCTACCGCTTCAAATTTTTCATGCAGAGGATTCCCCAAATAATCTTCTACATAATTTTTCAGGTACCCTTTTTCGTACAATTTTTTATTAGAAAGTTTAGAGTTAACCTTATGCAAAACCTTGAAGTTGCAGTTTGGAAACCGCGCCTTAAATTCATCAAAGGTAGTTCCCGAAATATCTTTTTCTTCTCCAGAGGAACCCTCCATAATGACCTTGGGAAGGAACACTTTCTTTTCGTTGGTCAACCTTCTACCAACATCGTCAAAAGTAAGCAAAGTACTACAATTGGAATCACCACCAAGCGTATCGTTAGGAACATACAAATAACGTGCTCGATTCTTTCGAAGTAAACTCATAACCTTGTATACATTCCCAGCCATGACCACCGCATCCTTTTTTTCCAACTCACAAGCATCAAATGTCTTAATAATTTTATTTCGGTTCAAAAAGGCTGTAATATCCGATTCCGTCTGAATCATTGTACTATTGGGTAGGTTGGCCTCGTAAATTTTTTTCGCCTCTCTAGGGAGAAACTTTTTACCTTGTCTCATCAGCATAGTGGTATCTCGATCAAGATATTTTAGCGGGGTAAGACACCCCATCCAAAGCAAACACTTCTTATTTATTTGTGAAACTTTGATTGCATCAGCATACATGGTATCCGGCCCAAACGAGTAAAAATTGGCTGAGGTAACCGCTGGGCCATCCAGGATTTTTAAAACCTGATCCACTGTAGGACCATGGGGCATCAGGCGCTTTCTGTAAGAGCCTAATGTAATTACCGAAAGTTCAAAGTTAATCCTTCCTGGGTATTTCTCTGCTAATCGATTGATCTCATTTGCGGGAGTATACCCGACGGTAAACAGGGTAATATTTTTATCCGTGCTATCCAGAAATTCATTCAACCAATCCATAGCACGGGGGTGTAAAAAAAGATCGGTCCACTCCATATACTCATTCCCACCGACAACCCAGTGTTCTGTTCCCGTGGGGTACGCCTGTATTTGCTTGAGTATATATTTCCAGTCTTCTTGAGTGGTCAGAGGGGTGTCAAAGGTAGTTCTATAACCAGTGTCTTTTTCGTAACAGAAAGCACATTTCACTGGACAGGTTTTGCCCAAACTAAGAGGGATTTTCCTGTCATTCATTTCGCGTCGGAACACCTCGTGCAACAATTCTTTATCCAAGATAAGTTCTCCCGATCAAACGATAAAAAAAATATTTTCGTCACAAAAGGTTATTAATTTTCCCAATCATTGAAAACTTTTATCAAATTCTCATCCACGGGGACTTCCTCCCTCTGTTCATCAGTCAATTCTTTAACTAATTGACTCACATGTACAGAAGCGCACCCCATAAAAGCCATACTTTCCTGAGCCAGTTTATACGTACCCTCTTTTAATTTTTTTTGAAATTCGTCCAAGTGATTTTCATTAAAAGGTTTAATCTCTATAGCTTTCTTAAAAGATTCTATCGCCCCATAAAAATCTTTTTTTTCATGAAGGTCTATAGCATCCTTCAATACATCCTGCGCCTCTCTAAATTCCTCAACTGTAACTGGTGTTCTATCCATAACAACTATAATCCCAATTAATAAAATTAATGGAAACAAACCGTTCTTAAAATAAAAGCTCTTTAAACTATAACTCTCGGAAAAAACATCGTGTGCCCGATAAATAAGAGCAAACCCACACTAATATTGGAGTGGATTGAGACATGTTTATCACCCCTTTAGCGCTGATTGTCAAGATGCCTGAATTAAATGCATTAAAATCTTTCTTGAGAATACAAATTTGAAATAACTAAAGGGGGCGGGAGAATATTTACTTTAGAAAAGAGACTCACATCACTACCTGTATAAGGACACTTCGTCCTAACATAGGGATCCTGAAAAAGTATCTTGCAAGTTAGGAATAATGACCTAGCACAGGTATTAAGCCACAAATCCGAGCCAGTAAGTTCCCAGCAATAATGGACCTCGATAGACTCTTGAAATGAAGATACCAGACAAAAAAACCCCACCCCATTTACTATGGGGTGGGTACCAGTCTTTCATTCAAACTTATTTTTCGGGAGGCTTAGGACTCGCTTCCTCAGTACAATTGCCATGTGGGCAACTCTGCGTGTGGCAACTCGATAAAAACATGGCTAACATCACTAAAACAATCATGCCGGCAATTCTTTTCATACTAGCTCTCCCCTAATTTTGTAAAGATCAAAGCCCGATTCAACATAAACAACTAGTCTCATTCCTTCTTGGACATCGCCTTTTAACAGTATTTTGAGAGTATTTCAATCTATTTTTTTATTTTTCTAAAATCAACTTTTTCTCCTAGTTGACATCACGCACAAGGATGCCAATTCATGTTGGAATCTTAGAGTTTTGTCTCTACAATTCAACCACGACAACCCTTTAAATAGAATATATAAATAATTTATGCCTTATGACTACGAATCTGATGCCGCGATTGTTAAAGATCATCTGAACTGCGTTCATATTGGCTCTGAAGTTTTGTTTCTGCCTGAAATCGACTCAACCAACAATTTAGTAAAAAAGCACTCGAAAAATAATGCTCAAGAAGGTCTGGTGATTATCGCCGAGTCTCAAACTGGAGGCCGAGGTCGAATGGGAAGGTCTTGGCATTCGCCTCCGGAAACAGGAATTTATTTATCAATTCTCTTGAAACCCAATCTCAAGCCTGATCACCTTTCATTCATTACTCTGCTCGCCGGGGTCTCCGCCATCTCAACTATTAACGAAATCAGTCATCAGCCCGCTAATTTGAAGTGGCCTAACGACATACTCATCAACGATAAAAAAGTATGTGGTCTATTATGTGAAATGACTCAAGAAAAAGGGAATTCCTTTTCCGTAGTTATCGGCATCGGTATAAATGTCAATCAATTACCAGAGCAGTTTCCTAAGGATTTGAAAAAAACAGCCACCTCTCTTAGGATAGTAAACGGGTCACCAATAAATCGACTGACCGTGATCCGGTCATTGTTAACAACCCTAGATCGTGAGTACCGTTTTTTTTTAGCTGAGGGTGGACATTCGGTGATTAAAAAATGGAAGCTCAATACTGACTTATTTGGGAAAAAAGTCTCTGTTAAGCGGGGATCTGTCATCATTACAGGCACCGCTATGAACCTTGATGAATTGGGTCGGCTTGTCCTGCGCCGAGACAACGGGCATGCCGAGGTTATTGACTCTGGTGAGGTCACACTAGGATAAATTGGAAGGAAAAACTGCTATCAAAACCCAATGTGTCACAATATTATTTCTAGCGAACAGCTAGAATCCATCTTTACGATCCATAATCGGTGGTCCACCACCCTTGGCTTTTCTTGCTTTTTTCTTTTCCTCTCGAATTCGATGCTCTTCATCTAGATCGCGCTTATTTACTTTCGACACGAGAAAAACCATTAGTGGATAGGCTGGAAGCGACATTACTCCCCATGCCAACATAAATTTTGCCTGTGTTGAAATTGGGGCAGTCCCCTCACTTTCTGCCCCACCCGCTATGGCCAAACCTATCATCATTCCTAAACCCATGCCAAGGAGGGAGGATATGGCCGTCTTGTGTAGGATTTCATTTTGATATAGGGTTGGAAATATTGGAAATTCCGTTACATACGCACCCAAGATGCCAAGCGTAAACAACATGAACATTACAGCCATCAAGAAGTCGTTAGTGATAGCAACAGTAGCAGCTGCAAGGTACGCTGGCGCCCAAAGCCCCATAAGGAATGGGTTCTTTTTATAATCCATAAAATAACTCCGTTTTCAGTAGAGATCAGGCATAGGGAATTATACCCCATTCTCGGAACAAGAATATAACGCCTCGTCAGTAGCAACGCCTGTTTGCTAATTTTTCCCGGAAGGCCATGGTAGATTTTGGTGTAATCTGTGTCAAGTGCAAATCCCTGTCTTTGCAAGGGATTTAACCGATAATATTAACAATAGTCCAACACACGGAATGCCCATTTAGAATTCATTTATAATGATTGCTATAAGCTAAAGAGAAAAGATAGGACTCAAGAGGGGACGAATGTGCCAACTCTGGACCGCCTCAGAGAGTCTTTATTCAAAGTACAGCTTTACTGGGATTTTAACTAATAATTTTAACGTTTGTTTCAAAATTTTTAAAATCCAAGTTTCCGATAGATCTGCAATTAACTTAGTCTAAGAAAATTGAATCAAATGTCAGGGAATCGAACGCCACTCCCTTCACCGATGCCAACTTGCACCATGAAATACTCTTTTTGCCTTTAATCCATTAAGTCGCCCCCCTACTCCTTAACCTATCAGCTACCCCAAGAAGTTGAACTAATCTCACAATCCTTATAAAATGAATGGGTTATTTTCAAATCTCTCCATTTTTTGAAAGAACCCTAAAATTAAAAAAGCCATGTCTCGAAGGGATTACTATAAAATTCTTGGTGTTGCCAAAGATGCGAAGCCCAGTGATATAAAAAAAAGCTATCGTGAGCGAGCTAAAATATTTCATCCAGATGCCAATAAGGGAAGTAAAAAATCAGAAAACCAGTTTAAAGTTTTGTCTGAGGCTTACAATGTTTTAAGCAATACTAAAAAACGTAAGGAATACGACCGAGAACGCTCTCAAAAGGACTCTCACAAAAGAGGTCCATCAAAAGGGTGGGGTTCATCGGAATCTGATCGCTGGGGATATGGATTCGGCAATCAAGAACCACAGGATCGACCTCGACAGGACGGGCCATTCGGCCAAACAGCAGCAGAAGATCCTCAACCGCACGACCCCAATGCTCCTACTAGAGGATTTGACCTTCAGTTCATGGCCGATGTAGATTTTGTTACTGTTGCGCTCGGGGGAACCATCTCCTACAATTACGAAAAATATGCCCGTTGTGTAAGCTGCGAAGGGACTGGTGAAAAAACATGTGCGGAATGTGGAGGGAAACGCCAGATTGTAAAAGAAGCTAATTTAACCGTCAAAATCCCCCCTGGGGTTGCAGATCAGTATGTCCTTCGTCTTCAAAATGAAGGAGGAGAAGGGATGAATGACGGCCCGCCAGGAGATTTGTTTCTAAAAATTTGCACCAAGCCTCATCCTATTTTTAAACGAAAAAAAAATGACATCTACATGGAAGTTCAGATTCCTCCAGAATTAGCAGAAAATGGAGGCCCCCTTGATATCGAAACGCTAGATACCGTTAAGACCATAGAAGTCGAAGAGAGCACTCTTACTGGAGAGGAACTTCGTATCCCTAAAAATGGAGCAGCCATTTTGTGGGGAAAAAAACGGGGTGACTTAATTATTAAATTTTCAATAGTGGATTCCAAAATCTAATGAAATTTATTTTTATAATTCTCTTGATAACTTTTAGTATTGCTGTCTTAACCGCTTTTATTTTAAGAAGTAGAAAGCGTGGAAAACGTGCCCTCTACGTGGGAGGAAAACCAACCATCAAGAAGAAAAAAACCAAACCCAAAGTCTCCAAGGCTAAGATAATGGGCCCAGAGAATCCAGCATGGGTCAAAATGTATGCCGAGGAAATGGCTAAACGCAACACGGCACAAACTACAGCAGTAGTCAAAAAATGGTTAAGGGAGGGATAACTGGGGGAGGTTTTACTTCTTTTTCTCTTGCGCCCAAGCCTTGGCTCTAGCCCTAAAAGTGGCTTTGAGTTCTTCTGAAACAGGCGCTGGACTCACAGGACGGGGCCCTGAACCGGAGGATTTGGGTGCCACAGTCGCAGCATCAGTTTTTGCAGTAGACCCTTGGGCGGCTGGTTTGTCTCCCTCCGCAACGGGTTCAGCCGGAGTTGGTTTTTCTCCAACTGCGGCGGATGCTTCACCCGGCTTGCTAACAAGTCTCATCGATGACCAAACATCGTTTCCTGGATAGGGGGTATCTAAGCCTATTTTTAAGTCATATCGTATGATTTGATCATCGGAGCACTCACTAATCCAAGTGTTCGCAACACAACCTGCATCAAAAATCGGGTCAAGAGGAAACATTGTTCCATTTTTATCCTCACAACTTTTAGTCCCTGTTTTGTCAACGAGAGTGGAGGCTTCCTGTTTATTGGGAATCCTCCAATTATCGATTCCAGCGTGCTTTTCTTTATTGATCTGATCCACATAAGTCCGGTGATCCTGCCAAGTATAAAATTTATGGGTATCCAACCAAGCATCTGCCTGTTTCCATATTAACCCAGTATTAGGATCGGTAACTGTTCCGTCACCATTGTCAGCAAAAGGCTTTAGTTCGGGGACTGGTTTTTTTCCAGGAGCTGTTTTCTTTGCAGGGGCAGTTTCTTTTACAGCGCTTGGTTCTGCTGTTTTATCTGATGGGGGGTCAATTTTTTCAGAAGGTTCTGCCTCAGTCATACTACAATTCCTCAAGTTATCTTAATATTTTATTCAGGAGACCACGCAAACTAAAACTAATGCTGAGGATACTTTTTTAAAATTTCATCTAAGTCTTTTTTAGATTGGGTCAACATACTCAACATATCTCCAAGCTCTATCGCAGAATAAGAATCTAAACACTCTTTATAGTTTTCTCTATAACTGAAAGCGTTGCACTGAATCCACTTCATCACTGCATCGTCCCCAGACCCGTCACTGCATTCATTTTTTTTTCTAGCCAACAAATTCGTTTGTGAAATGCGTATGATTTCACAAACCAAATCGTCTTTGATTCTGCTCACCAGCTAACCTCGTTAACATATCAAAACTACCATAATTTGAAATTTAGCCAATTTATAACGATTTACAAGACTTGTCAATTCGATATTTCTAAGCAAACTTAAGCTTAAAAAAAACCACCCCGATACATCTCGGAAGCCTCTAATCTGCTTTCTTTTAAAATAATACCTTATTTTACCGGGACTTAAAATCAGTTAAAAGAAAATATTCTTTTAAGCTTAGATCATTAGATCAAATAACATTTCTACCCTGAAAGTAACCTAATCAGCTAAATCGAGTTTTATTTCTCGGATCCAGACCATCTCTAAGTCTATCACCTAAGAAGTTGAAACTTAAAATTGTAAAAAAAATAGCAAGTGACGGGAATAGAATAAGATGAGGATAAAACTTTATAGACTTCCAGCCTTCATTAGCCATTGTTCCCCAACTACTAAATGGAGGAGCAACCCCCAGCCCGATAAAACTTAAGGTTGATTCGGCTAAAATTGCTACAGGAATTCTGAAGGTCAGGGTGACTACCACCAAACCCAAAATATTAGGCAGTATCTCCTGCATTAGTATCCTTGGGCTACTCGCACCCAGTGCACGGGCAGCTTCTACATAAGTTTTTTCTTTGATTCGTAATACTTCTCCTCGAACCAAACGAGCAACTGTCACCCAGCTCACAAGCGTAAGGGCAATGAACATTCCTGCAATACCCCTCCCCATCATAACTGTGACAAGTATAATCATCAGCATGTCTGGTAGAGCAAATATAACATCTACCACACGCATCATGAAACCATCTATCCGCCCGCCAATGTAACCCGAAATAGAGCCATAAATTGTTCCTATTACAAGCGCTAGCAGTGTAGTTAAAATGCCTATAAATAAAGAAACACGTGCGCCATATATAAGACGCGAAAATAAATCACGACCCAATCTATCAGTTCCCATTAAATGACTGAAGGTAGGTGTTGCTAATGTATTAAGTGTGTCCTGAGTTTCATAGGAGTACGGAGTAATCCACGGGGCAAATATCGCCGAAAAAAAAACTACGCCTAAAAACCCAAAGCTTAATTTTGAAAAAAAACTCACACTCTCACCCTTGGGTCAAGCCACATATAAATAATATCTACTAAAATATTTGCAAGAACAATTAACACAGCATAAATCAAAGTCACTCCCATAATGAGTGGGTAGTCTCGATTGGTCACAGCAGTAATAAAAAAACTCCCCATACCCGGGATCGAAAATATAAATTCAATCACAAACGAACCTGTTACCAACCCAGCGGTTAAAGGGCCTAGTACTGAAATTATGGGGAAAATCGAATTTTTCAAAGTGTGTTTGAAAAGAATAACGGATTCTGTAAGCCCTTTCGCACGAGCCGTTCGTATATAATCTGAGGACAATACTTCCAGCACTGCAGAGCGGGTCAATCGAGCGATATACCCACTAAAAGGTGCGCCTAAAGCTATTGCAGGCAAAATCATGTGACGCGGCCCTTCCCACAGGGCTGGAGGCAACCATTGCAATTTATGAGACATCAACCAGACCAGCACCGTTCCCAAAACAAAACTGGGGATAGAAATCCCCAATGTCGCATAAAACATACAAATTCTGTCAATCACAGAATTTTGACGGTAGGCCGACCACACGCCCATTGGAATACCTACTCCCATAACAACTAGCATGGCCAACACCCCTAAAGTTATCGACACCGGGAATGTATCCAATATGATATCAGCAACATCCCGGCCAATATATTTATAGGAAGGCCCCATATCACCCTGAACCAATTGCTTTAAGTAAAGTAGATATTGAGTAGTTACGGGTTGGTCAAGATGATACTTAGCCTGAATATTGACTAGAATTTCTGGGGGAAGTTTCTTTTCTTGATCAAATGGACCCCCCGGAACCACACGCATAATAACGAAGGTAATCGTAGACACCACAAACAAAACCGGGATACCGTGCAATAATCGTTTGAAAAAATATATCAGCATATATCTTTTTATAAAAATAAAAACCAAGCTCTTAAATACTTAACAAACGCGAAAAAAATAACTACCGCAACATCCCTTAACATCACTGCTTCATAAGTTTGATGATATTACCTGCCGCGTATGTACGCACTACCTCCTCAGAATCTTCCAGTTTACTCAACAATAATGGGAATGCTCTAGCCCCACCCATCATACCAACGGCTCTTGTAGCCGAAGTTCGGACTCGGATATTCTTGTCCATAAGTGCAATTGAAAGCAACTGCTCTCGATTTTGAATCTCCAGTTCCCCAAGTATTCTTGCCGTTGTACTACGTATTCCGTAATCTGCATCTTTGATCGTATCTAAAAATACTTCACGGCAAAAACTACTTCCTTTTCGAACTAAAGCCACTGCTGCTGACAAACGCACCATTCCATCTTCATCAGAACAAAGAGAACGGAGTGCTTCAAGCCCAGAAGTTCCTCTTAATGAGCCAAGAGTAAGTGCTGACTGATATCTCAGCGAAGAATTATGGTGTTTCGTTAAACTTAGTAACCGGGGTAGCATGCCCTTGTCTACTTTTTTGCCAATTGCTTTTAAACTGTAAAATATAATTTCATCCTCACTCCCATTTAACAGACCCTCTAGATACGGAATCACTTTTTCATCATTTAACTTACCGAGATAACCTATGGCCTGATAACGGTCAATAGAACTACCGCCCTTGAGTCCATCTAAGAGAATATCTAATTGATTCTCATCTCCCAACTTGAATAACGCCCCTGCGGCAGCGTAACGTACTGTTCGGTCTGGTGATTCAAGGTGGGGTTGGATGATATTTCCCAATGCCTCATCGCCCAACTCTCCCAACATTTCAATAGCGGCACCACGAACCCATATATTGGAGTCCTTGCTCATGTGAATAGATATAGCGCGAGCTTCATCCAATGAAACCTTCTTTATTCCCTGCAAGGCAAATAATCGCGTTGTATGATACGAGTCTTTCGCTGCTTTTTTTAGGAAAGGAATGAGACCAGAATATTCTGATTCACCCGCAGCGCGGGCAGCAGCACTACGGATAAATGCATTTTCACTCTGCAAAGATTTTTCTAAAATTTTTATAGATAATGTACGAACACGATCCATTACCTTCTGAGGTTTTTCCTTTGCCTTTAATGCATTCCCCGGAAAAGACAAAAGCATGGCTACAACTAAAAACAAGAGCCCTGATTTCTTTGACATAATCATATTTTATGAAACCCTAACTGTATTTATTAACGATTGCTCGGTAAAAAAACTCGTCTTCCTTTTTGCCACGTTTTTTAAATCCCTGAATCAAAACAGAACATTTTTCTACTAACGCGGAACGGGTTAATTTCAATTTCTCTTGATCGAGTGAATTCTGGTCCAATAACTTTTTTAAGGCAGCGACTCTAAATCGATCCATCCCCCAATACTTGCGCGATAACTGGTCTCCATGACCACCCTGTTTGATAATAAGTGGTTCTTCAATAAAGTGAAACGCATATTTCACTGCGATTCTCAACCATAAATCATAATCCTCGCAGGCAGGAAGCGACTCATCAAAGTTACCAATTTCACTAAATAACTTGGCACGAATCATAACTGAAGAAGGGCTCACGATACAAAGGGCCAAACAATGACGAAATATATCCCCAGTATACTTACGGTGCTTGTTCATTTGGTTTACCCTCACCCCATTTCGAACCCATATTTCATCGGTATAGCAAACCTGATTATCCGTATTACTTTCCATCCAATGTATTTGAATCTCCAATTTTTTCTCTTTCCACAAATCATCAGAGTCGAGAAAACAAATAAATTCCCCCTTTGCACAGGCGAGACCTATATTACGGGCTTTAGAAACACCAGAGTTTTTTTTCATAGGTAGATACTGTGCACTAGGAAATGATTCTATTACCTTTGAAGTGTTATCGGTAGAACCATCATCGACGACTATGAGCTCAAAATCTTGATAGGTTTGACTGACTATCGAACGCAAGGTTCCTTCCAATCGGTTGGCGCGATTGTATGTAGGCACGATGACTGAAACTTTCGGTGAATCGTTCACGTTACAATAAGGTGAAATAGGGACTTTTTATTCTGTTCTTCCATAAGTTTTAATCTCTACATGTTGATCTCGCGGTACGAAACACCCCTATGACAAAAAGATATGAAAAAGTCTTAATACATCAATCATATAGGTTATTCCTGTAAAAGTTGAGTCAGGAAACCAATAAGTATTGCCTTGACAAAAACACTAAATTCCAATAGAAATATACCCTTCCCATACTGAAAAAGTCAGAAAAAACAGTCCGCTATGGGAACTTTGACTAATAATTTCTTAGACGGTTCATCCATTATTGAGTGTAAGTTTATTTATGGATTTTAACGACGTTACAAATATTTTCAAAGAAGATCTTTTGCGGGTAGAGCGCTCAATACAGGAAAACTATCAATCAGACGTTCCGTTGATACCAGGTATAGGTGACTATTTACTCAAGAATGGTGGAAAACGCATACGACCTCTTCTGCTTATGGTTGGGACCAAGTTATGTGGTCGTGACGTAGATGAGAGAGTTATTCGGCATGGTTGCGTAATTGAGTATATCCATTCGGCAACATTACTTCATGATGACGTCGTAGACCAGACCACCATCAGGCGAGGACGCGAAACAGTTAATGCAAAATGGGGAAGCGATGCCAGTATACTTGTGGGTGACTTCCTAATTTCACGATCCATTCTAATGTTGGCTGCTGATTGCGACTCAAGGATAATCAATTCGGTTTCAGAGGCAACCAAGCATCTTGTAGAAGGCGGAATTATGGAATACAGTCAGGCTCGGAAGTTATCCGTCACTGAAGAACATTGTCTTGATGTTATTCATCGCAAGACAGCATCCATGATGTCTCTCGGTTGTGAGCTAGCAGCATTACTTTCTGAAACAAACTCTGAGCAGGAAAAGGCATTAATTGCCTTTGGCACACAATTTGGCATGGCATTTCAACTTATGGATGATGCTATGGATTATGGCAGCGAAGAAAACTACCTAGGCAAACCACCAGGAAATGATTTTCAAGAAGGACACGTAACACTACCCCTGCTTCATTTGTATGAGAATTCCAAAGCTTCTCTTAAAAAAACAATTGAAGGCTTCGTTAAAAATGAAAACCTCACACATGAAGATTTTGATTATGTTCTGGAACGAATGCGCGAAGCCAAGTCTATCGAGTACACCCTAGAACTCGCGCGCAACTATATTGAACAAGCAAAATCATCCATCAGAACCGTTACTTTCCCCCAACCTGAATACATCAAATCTCTTGACGCAATCGCAGATTATATTTACGACCGACATGTGGCAATCCAGTCCTAACCAAAGAGTATAGTTCCAGTTTGTTAGCCACTAGAGTAATTAGCCTTGCTACGCGTTGCGCAGGGTATGCTCTTATCTAACCTAAAGAATGCCGATACTATTAAAAAAAAACAAATCGGCATTTGACTAAAAAAAGCCGCTATCAAAAAAACTCATGTTCTCAGATGCATCACTTTGAAGTAAAAGGGTATAACTGAGATAAAGAATAAAAAAAACCCTTCCCAAAGCTGGGAAGGGGACTAACTTGTTAAGCCAAGATCAACCGACGTAGGAACACTTACTTGCAGGTGTACGAGTATCCATATTTTTACCACGAAAAGTATGGTCGTCAATCTCAGCAGCACAACCAATCATCCGACCAAACAAAAACGTTGCAAAACTTGAGGTTTCGATATCCGCTTCGGCGAGATTTCCTGCTTTGTATTCACCCCAAACCATCTTGAGTAAAATGACCGCAATGACCGCATCGATATTTACACAGTATACGTTTTTACTAACCTTGGTTTTAAACATTGAGTTCACGATCGAGTGATAATAATCAAGGAAGACATTATTGATCCCTTTTTCCTCAAATAGTTTGCGAACAAACTCTTCTCTCGGGTCAAAATTAACATCCTTTCCTTTGAATATGGGATGATTGATACATGGGACCTTGGCGTACTCTAAATTACCAATAGCTTTTTGCTCAGCTTTATAACTTTTGTATTTATTTGAGTACTCAAGAGCCATAGCATCGAGATCAAGTCCGTGATTCTTATCATCCGCGGATTTGAGGCTTGTGCTTTTGAATTGTTCGATCAAGAATGCTGCTGCCTCATAACCGTTACCACCATGTGCAAACCCAGTATGCGTGAGAAATCCAATAAACGCCTTGTTGACCTGCACACGATCTGGCATTTCAGGTCCATCTGCGCTCACAGCCCCTTTAGAACCCTGAGCAGAGATAGTGCCAGGTCCATTGGTTATGATCAATCCTAGAAGAACTTGGAACTCAAATAATTCATCATCGGTCGGCTCGCGCCCCATGAGAGAAAGAAACGCAGTTCGAGTAAAAGAAAAATTAGGGATCAATTCCTCTAACTTAACTCCACAGAAGCTATCTTCGCAATGCTTATCAGCTGAAGCAACAACTCCTACTATGGTGCTGTAAATGCGTGAATACCATGGGAGCCGAGTGATGGTACCTTTGGTAATCTTCTTGGATTTAAGTCCACCCCAGCCAAGCGTTGTCCAGATAGCAGCAATCATAGCATCTGTAGAAGGCTTGCCCCCCTCTTGCTTTGCAAAATCCAGTAAAAACTTGATAAAGATCGATTGTGCATCCTGAGCAAGATAGATGGCCATCTTATCAGCACAAGTATCATCATCAGCAGCTAGTAGAGCATCCTTATGTGATTTGGCGGAATTCAATTCTTCCTTATAGTCGTAATTACCAGTCGGGTCACTAAGCTTGGAAAATTGAAATAAACTTAATAATGCTTTCGCTGCATCCATTGCTGGTTCAGCCATTTTTTTCCCGACGATAGCAACAGCCCCAGAGACAACGGTATTCGGAGAGTTTCCATTTTCACGTGACGCTTCAGCTGCAGCTATGGTAGCTTGACCACACTGGTTAACATAAGTATTGAGTGCAATATTCGCAATTTTTTCGCCATACTCATTTGGGTACTCGCGACAAAGAGCAAAGACTAGATTAGCTTCAAAAGATTTTGTAGATGCATCAAGAATGGAAGTTTGATGGATTTTCGAAACCTGTGTTTTCGGATCCATCATTGAAGCGCCACTTGTGTCCTTGAGTGTTTCTCTGCGGTATTGTGCACCCACCTGTTTGTCAAGAGCAGCAATCTGTTCATTGTAGGGAGAGATGGCCTCAACAACTGGCACATCCAATTCTTCTGGAAGGTTCAGCCCCTGATTGTTACCAAACCAACTCTTGAGAGAAAGACTACCCTTTGGAGCAAAGTCAGGATCTTTGCCATTTAACTTCATAACAGCCGTTAATGCTTCTGGAATATAAGCTATATTAGTTACAAGGGCTCCTTTTTTGGAAGCAATTGGATTTTCTGGCGTATAAATACCATCTACACCAAAATACTCCATAAACCACTTTTCCTTCGCAAGGGCGTCATCACCAGAACCTGCAAGTGACCCTGCATGCCCACATGCTTTACTCAACTTTGCCTTCCATCTGCCAACCACACAAGCAACTATTGGCTTGTCCGTTCTAATATCTTTTTCGTAATATCCCCCTGGCTCACTATACATAACAGCCGCCTGCGAACGGTCGTCTCGGTCCAACGCATAAAGAAATTCATTAGGCCCATATTGAATATAAACGTCCTTGCCGCTCGATACGGAAGTTGTAGTCCCCCATCCTGCTGTTGCAAGGTAAACTGCAATGGTTGTAGTAAAATTTCCAGAATTAGAGAAAAGTGCTATCGAACCTTTTATCAATGATTCTTCGGGAGCATTACCACCCAAGGCTCCACCAAGGCGAACATGGTTCCATGAATCAGCAAGACCCAAACAATTTCCTCCAAAAAGATCCACGCCATTCGTCTGGCAAATCGCCCGCATGATACGGGAATCTTTAACCGCAACTTTTTCTGTAAGGATAATAGCTTTTTTAAGGTCGGGGTTATCCCTTACTGCTTCAGCGATCCCATCTTTCACACCTGCGGGAGGTAAATATATAACCACCGTATTAAACTTATGCCCAGCAGCCATTCCCTCTTTAATGGAATTATAAACTGGGATTTTACCATTCTTGGTAGTGAGAAACTTCCCGGACTTACCTGGTCCAGTGCCAAATACAATATTTCCACCTGAATAGTCGTTGCTAACTGGGGTAACTCCAGAACTTTCCTTCCCCAATATATTAAGAACCACCACTCGGTCATCCTTGGTAGCCAGCTCACTTAGCGAATTAATACCAACATAGTAGGGGAACTCTCCCACACCTTGCTTATGCATTTTTCATATCCTCCGATTCTGCTTTTAAATAGAAATTAATTAAATTATTTATTATTCATTTTGGTCGTAATTTCTTTTTTACCGCCATCCATCATCCATTTATTGATAGCCATGGCATAGTTGATCACCTCAGACATTGCGCTATCGTGGCCAAAAAATCGGTAAGGGATTCCTAATGACTCTAAAATATCACGTAAATAAGCCATCCCTCTTATCAGGTTAGGCCCACCTCGCCCGACAACAACAAACAAAGGTTTTGCTCCGTTTTTTTGAAAATAGGATCTAAGCCCATCACCTATGGCCCGAAGAGTTTCATAAATATCTGTATTGTTAGCTTTTCCACCAATTATGAATAAAACATTTGATTGCTCTAACCAATGTTTAAAAGTAATGTTTGAAATTTCATTCATCTTTTCGTAGGGAGGGTTCCCTCCAAAATCAGAGGAAATAGTCGCCGCTTCACCAAGTAATTCAGTGACCATGGCATTTGCTCCGCCACCAAAAGTAGGTGCCGTGATACTTCCCTGGTCGTTGATCACATATACGTCACTCTGCCCTTGATAAGTCCGCAGTTGATTGATCTCCTGCTCAAACTCCGAGTTATCTTCTGCAAAAACATGTGACGGAAGTTCCAATCGTTTCCAAGCTGGGTCGTCCTGATCGAATGCGCATTTAAAATCGCAAGCGACTGGAGTGTAACGACCTCCTTTACCGGGCATCATTCGTATAGGATTCAGTTCCAACATAACCATTCCATAGTTGTTGTAGAGATCCCACAGTTTTGGAAGGTTCTGCACTAAAGAACTAATGATCGTAGGCGGAGCACCCAACCCAACTAGAGCATTGGATACGTGAAATGCCTTGAGTCCAGTCAGTGGATCAAATGGGACAACCGCAATTTTATCCTCTGGAAGTTCTTCAATGTCAACTCCACCGTGATGTGTTAGCGTCATGATCGGAGCTCGATAAACGGTGCTATCTGAAATTGAAAAATAAACTTCGTGATCTGCCGGAACCGCTGCTTCGTATGTAACACCATCTGATTTAGCGACTATATTTCCTATTCTATGCTCAGCAAAATAGAGTCTCTCCTTCTCCTTTAGAGCCTCGGTAAAATTCTTTGCGCGTCCGATAAGCCCAGATTTTCCTTTTTTACCAACGCCTCCCTTAAACACGGGCTTAATGAAAACTTCGCCGTGTTTTTTAACCATGTCCTTAATGTCATCGACACTTAATTCCGGACCTCTAACCTCAGAATGAGGATACTCAACTAGATCCAGTAACTTCCTGCCCCAGAGCATGCCGGTGATTTGCATTTTTAATCTCCTACATTAGCGAATGTTAAATATTTATTACCTGATTTTTAGAACAACTTCAAATACGACGTAAAACTAACTTAATTTAATGTAATTAAACTAGTAAGCATATAAACACGGGAAAATACAACTAGTGCAACGATCAAGCAAGTAACCCAAGGTTAAGAGGCTGTATTGTAGATAAATTCGGATTTTTGTCAATATCAATGAGGGTGGCTTCAGGCTAATTCCCAGGAAAGGGTCTATTTAGTGCTGACGGGGGACTAACATACCTGGCCTTTTGAATCACGCACAATAACAGAGGGGTCTATATGATTGATGTCAGGGCACCCAGTAAGAATCATTGCTTTTTTTAATTCGCTTCGTTTTTGATCTAGATAAAACTCAACTCCTTCTTGAGCAGCCCCAACGGCAGCTATGCAAATGGGCCTTCCAATCATCACGGCATCAGCACCAAGTGCTAACATTTTGAGAATATCTATTCCCTCTCTGATGCCACCGTCTACTAAAATCTTTACTCGTCCTGCGACAGCATTTGCTATTTCAGGTAATACCTCGGCAGTCCCAGGCATCGTATCCATTACTCTACCCCCGTGGTTTGAAACAACTATTGCATCGGCCCCAGCTTCGATGGCGGCAAGAGCTGTCTTAGTATTCATGATACCTTTGAGAATAAAGGGAACTGAAAGGTGAGACTTTAATTCAAGTAGTTCTTCAATCGATTTAGGGCCAACAGTCTGATTTTTCATTGTCATGGTCTTGAATGATACCGCATCAATATCGATACCTACAGCAATAGCTCCAGCATCTTCGGCGGCTTTGAATCTTTTGATGATGTCTAAATTGAAGGCACGGGGTTTAAAAACAGGAATACCCAGTCCTCCTAATTTCTTGATTACCTCAAGGCCAATCAGGTATTTGTTTGGACTAGCGCCATCACCAACCATACCAACAGTTCCCACGCTAATACACCCATTGACTACGGCCGCCGCATATTCTTTTTCATCCATCCCACCTGCAAGGTTGGTTTCCATTCCCGTGATAGGAGCTGCAAGGATGGGAACTGACAGCCTTTGTCCAAATAGATCTATCGACACATCAGGGTCTTTAACGTTGTGAATGGTGCGCAGATTAACCTTATATCTTGCAAGAGCATGGAGATTCTCGGTAAAAGAAGAACCCGATCCTATGCCACCAATTCCTGGCACCTTACCGGCACACTCAACCCCATCACAAACAGCACAGGCTTTACAGGCAATATAAAATTTCTTTCGTGCGTTATTACGTATAACTTCCCAAGTGAGTTCGCCTGGCTCTCCTACTTTTATTTGAATGGTCTGCCGAGCTAAATCATTAATTCGAATCGCCTCTTCGCGAGTTTTAGCGGTAGTGATGACATATCCCGTCTTACCTAAATTACTCCGAAGTTCTTCAGCAAAATCACCTGCTTCCTTCAGGAAAATAATTTCTTTGACTCCCTTGATCTTTCGAGCGTCATCCACCCCATTAATAGATAAAATTTTTCCTGCCTTAGGAATAATTGCTCGCTCGACTGATATCAGTTCATGCTTTTGTTCAAGATCAGTTGGTGTGTCACCGAGCACCACCTCAATGGCGGCTTTCATCAAATTGACACCTGTTGCTAAAGGGTAAGTAAAAGTTGACATCCAGCCGCCACTCAGTCTAGCAGCGATCTCGATAATTTTGGGTCCATCTGCAGTGAGTTTGATATCCCCTTTCGCCGCACCAACATCTATCCCTAGTGCTTTAATAGCAGAATAAAATAATTTAACAGCTTGATCCTGATTTTCTTGAAGTTGGTTGGAAGGAAGTGTATGACCAATCTCTACAAAGTATGGTGCGTGTTCGATAATTCGATCAGCAATGCCGGTCACTTGAATACGACCATCAAAAACCAAAGCATCTAGACTAAGTTCCGGGCCCTCCATGAACTCTTCAACGATCAGTTTCCCACTAATTGAAGCTTCTTTGGCTTCGTGGAAAGCTGAGGGGGCTTCATCAGATCCACTAATCATTTTAACTCCACGTGCCCCCATATTGTCACAAGGCTTGATAACCAAGGGTAAGGGCATCTCCTGAATTGCAGCATTAAGGTCGTCTATGGTCCAAACAGGTCTAAAGTGTGGGACCGCAATACCCATTTCACGCAGCCGTCGACGCATCTTTATTTTGTCTGTTGAGCGTTCAGCAACCTCAAAGGGGATCCCCGGTAAATTTAACGCGTTAGCAACCGCCGCTACCGTTTGTGATGCATCTGTACCAACCGTCATGACGCCATCAAGTGGACAGGACGCATGAAATTGTTTTGCTGCATTAACCGTCAGGTTAATATTACGAGTACTAACTTCGATCGGATAATCTGCCATCAGCATTCCTTCTGCATCGCCATTGTAATCAGTAACAACAACTTTAAGCCCCATCGATTTGGCAACTTTAATAGCAGGAACCTGAAATACTCCTCCTCCTATAACCAACAAGTGTCTCTGTCGCTTTTTAGTCATAAAGTTTTCTTTTTCACACGTTTCTTTAAAAAGAGCTAACTAAAATCTCTCCAAAGATAGCTAGTGCCATTGGCTAATTTTGAGCTAAACACCCTATTTCTTATCGACAAAACACAAATTCCCATTAAATAATCATTTTCACAAGAATTGCATAACAGCATACAATTCTCCACATAAAGTTCTTCTGTTTTATAATCCAAATTGCCAGCCTATTTGGATACGATTAAACCTCTCTCAGGTGATTTTAAGTAAGAACCAAATTTGTTTGATTTTACAGTATTCTCTGGTGATAATCAGCCTTTGTGCCCTAGCTTAAAAATAAAATCTCATATGGCTGACCTAATGCCAGAAACCACTAAGGGAAACAAACAAGTTACGCGAGAAGGCCTGACCTTAGCTAAAATACTATACTTCCTATCCATGCCCTTTCGCCCCAACCTTCTTAAAGCCTATATGGCTGTTGATCGTTTTGTAGATGTACCTATCGACCAACTAAAAGCAGATGGGATAAAAGGCATTTTAATTGATGCCGATGGAACGCTAGGACCGCATCACACACGTAAGTTTTCCAGTGAAGTTGTTGCACACATTAATAAAATGGTTGACCACGGTCTCAAGGTAGCAATTTATACCAACGCATTGGAAGATAGATTTCATCAGTTCAAAGGTATTAACGTGGTAACTAATGTTCCACCAAAGCCAGATAAACGTGGCTTTGAAAAGGCTATGACAGACTTTCTTGGCTTAGATGATCCAAGTGTCGTGTGCATGATTGGCGATAATTTTCTTACTGATGGCGGGGCGCGTCTAGCAGGAATGTATTTCGTTCATATTCGCCCTATTCGGGGGGATGAATCTTTTATTCACTCATTCACAAGAAAACTCGCATTCAAATTTGCTCAGTTTTACTTCCCTAATTCCTTCCCCTAAACATAAAAGAAACTTAAATAATTGCTTTTAAAAGAATATCGCTTTGCAAACCAAGAGTCGTCAAAATAATGTTTACTTCCTGGGAAATATAAGAATAATAGGTCATAGATCCAAAAACATTTGATTTTTTGTGCCTTGTTGTATTTAGGCTCCCTGTTTATTTTAAGGACGCTAGCATGACTTCGGAAGAAATTAGAAATTATTGCGAGGAAGCATTGACCATTTCTAAGCAACAGGGAACACGAGGTGGTTTGACGTTTCTAATTGGCGAAAAACTTAGCCTAGTCTATTACCTATTAAAAATTGAGCGCAACAAGCTTAAGTTCCTATATCCGGACAACCTCTCAAGGAATAAAGAAAACCATGCTCTAAAGCAAAATAAAAATCTTCAACTGAGCTATACACTCACGATTAACGAGAACTACAGAGGAATATTCGAACAGGTTGACCGCATGGAAAAAACTCTTAACCAGTTTGTCAACGAAATCACAAGATCCTTCTCTCATAAAAGCATTCAAGATTACTTAAGCTCTTTCCCAAGGCTAGCCTTCAAAGAAAGCTTGCCTATGGAAGTAACCGACTCCCCGGAGGAGAACTCTTCGATGACAACTCAAGACATTTTTTCTGAAGTAGAAGATATTTTAATTGTTAATGAGATGCATAGTTTATTCGCCTAACAGTCCAATGAAAAAATCGACTGGCAAAAATAATCCACAAGAACCTTCTTCACACAATTCCGTAGTAAAGCCGATAATAAAGGATAGTACCCGTAGGGCCATAGCATTTATAATTCTATGCTCCTGTACCGTTCTTATTTTATTCACTGGACCCGGGTTTTCGTTTGGATTGCAGGTCGTTCTCTCTTGCCTCCTGCTATTTTTCTTATTTTGGTTGGCCACATAAAAGATATTACATTCTCACAAATTGTCTAGCAGGATTATCCCTAACGCTATTAAAGAAAACCCCAGAGCGATAAAGCATGCCCTAGACAGTTTGACGTATTTTTTTTCCATTTTTGTTTTTTCATCAGACAAAGCTTGGCTTACCTCAGTCTGTATTTTTTTACCTATCGAATGAGAAAGTTCATCGCGGGCCTCAATCAGTTTAGAGGCTACTAACCCATCAACTTCCTCTAATATCTTTTGGGTGAGGATAGGTGTTTGTTTGTCAATTTCCTTATGAAGCGCACCGAGTCCCTCTTCCGTAAACCGGTCCATTTTTATTTTTAAGACATCCAACCTTTCCCGAATAATTTTTTCCAGTTTAGGCTCTATATTCTCCTGTACCTTCTCCAAGCAGTCACGTGCATTTCGAATTGCCTCATTTAGGCTTTCCTCTATTTCTTCTTCCAGTGCTTCTTTCCGTGACTCGACATGCTCTTCCAAGATTTCAAGTTTATCCTTAATGCCAGTAATAGTTTTAAAGTTTGCCTGAGCCTGTCGCATCTGCTCGTCACTATTCATATTTGCATTACCCTAAAAAAATTAATCTGATAGTCAAATATAGACCATAACCCCTTAAACATGAAAACGGAAGTTCTTAACCTCTCACAGCAGAGCACGATTCGATCCAACTTGACTTTATGAGAACTAGCTTATAAATTGATATTAAAGGAGTTACGTATGCGAAAACTAGTCGATAAATTTGAGGAGTATCTGATTGGAGAAAAGAACGCGTCCCCTCATACAATCTCAGCCTACCTCAATGATCTCATCCAGTTTGAAATATTTCTAAAAGAAACTGGACATGCCTGCACCAATTCTCAGGTCCAAATCGAACAGATCGACCGGCTGGCAATTCGATCTTTTATGGGTAGACTCTACGAGAAGTCTCACTCTGGTGCATCCATGGGGCGAAAGCTATCCACATTGAGTTCTTTTTTTAAATTTCTATGTCGTGAAGGTCATATTAAGACAAATATTGTAAAGACCATTCCCGTACCAAAAAAAACAAACAGACTTCCGTCTTATCTATCGGTTGATGAGGTTTTCCGCTTATTAGAACTCCCCAAAGCTAACTCCTTTGCAGGGGTTCGAGATAAAGCTATTTTTGAAATGTTTTATGATACGGGAATTCGTATAAGCGAATTGGTTAAATTATCACTAGAGGATTTAAAAATAGAACAACGAACTGTAAAGGTATTAGGCAAGGGAAACAAAGAAAGGCTATTACCTCTCGGCAAAAAAACTACCGAAATTATTAAATGCTATTTAAAGTTCAGAACCGAGCATATAAAAAACAAGAACCCGACTTCATCTGCACTCGGATTATTTCTAAACCAACGCGGCCAAACTATTTCGACTAGAGGTGTAAGGAAAATAATGAGCCAGTATATCCAGGCTAATAATTTTCCGAAAAATATTTCCCCGCACTCATTACGCCACACTTTCGCGACTCACATGCTAGAAGCAGGTGCAGACTTACGGGCAATCCAAGAAATGCTCGGGCATTCAAGCCTATCGACCACCCAGAAATATACCCACCTTACCATTGACCAACTGACAGAAACTTATGATAAAGCGCATCCGAGAGCAAGAATGGAACCAAGAACTTCTGGTCATTCACCAACAGTTGTTATAGAGTAAAAAGCCTAAGCAAAATAATCCCTCATAATTATAATTAGGAATCGATAATGCGTGGTACAACTATCATCGCTGTAAGGCATAACGGACGTGTTGTTATGGGAGGAGATGGTCAGGTCAGTGTCGGCAGTACCATTATGAAACACTCCGCAAATAAAGTTCGACGTATGTATAGTGATAAGGTCATTGGCGGGTTTGCTGGTGCCACGGCAGATGCATTCTCCTTGTTTGCTCGTTTCGAAGAAAAGCTAGAAAAGTTTCAAGGGAACCTACCCCGTTCGGCCGTAGAATTAGCCAAAGACTGGCGCACGGACAAGTTACTGCGTCGCCTTGAAGCCATGCTAATAGTAGCCGACAAGGACCACTCCTTCCTTATTTCTGGAAACGGAGATGTCATCGAAGCCGATGATGGCATACTCGCTATCGGTTCTGGAGGCATGTTTGCGCAATCAGCTGCTAAAGCGCTACTCAAACATTCTCAGCTCAATGCTCGTGAAATTGTTGAAGAAGCTATGGACATTGCCCAGTCTGTCTGCGTTTACACAAATTCAAACCTCACTATAGAGGAATTGTAGCCCATGGATACTTCCATAACCGCACCCCTCGAAGAACAAATTTCGCGCGATGCATTTGTTGCATCTTTAACACCAAAGGAAATAGTAGAACAACTTGACAAATTCATCGTAGGACAAAACAAAGCTAAAAGAGCGGTAGCGATTGCATTGAGAAACCGATGGCGAAGCCAACAATTGCCTGAAGATATTCGCGACGAAGTAGCCCCTAAAAATATACTAATGATCGGCCCCACCGGTGTTGGAAAAACAGAAATAGCCAGGCGTCTGGCCAAACTAGCTAATTCACCATTCATAAAGGTTGAAGCGTCAAAGTATACCGAGGTGGGCTATGTAGGGCGTGATGTCGAATCCATGGTTCGTGACTTAGTAGAACTTAGTAAAAACATGGTGAAAGAAGAAATGGAGAAAGAGGTTCGCGAAAAAGCTCGGGTCCTAGCTGAAGAGAAATTAATCGATCTCCTTCTACCTCCGCCGGCGGGACAAAAAAGCCCAAAAGATGACCCAAATACAGACACATTAGGGAAACAACACTACAACAATACTCGTGAAAAATTTACGACCTATCTAAAAGAAGGGCGCTTTGATGAGCGTATGGTCGAAGTTGAGACACAAGAAAATGCCGGACCTATGGTCGAAGTTTTCGGTGGTGGCATGGAAGACATGGGAAGCAACATAAAAGATATGCTGGGCTCTCTAATGCCTAAAAAAACCAAAACAAAAAAAATGAAAGCTCCCGAAGCTTTTAAAGTGCTCTGCCGCCAAGAAGCCGACAAGCTAATTGATCACGACAAAGCTACTCAGGAAGCTCTCGAGCGGACAGAAAAAAGCGGTATCATTTTCATTGATGAAATAGACAAAATTGCCGGGCGCCAGGGAGCTCAAGGACCTGATGTATCACGTGAAGGGGTACAGCGAGATTTATTACCCATTGTGGAAGGGTCCTCTATTAACACTCGATACGGGATCGTCAAAACAGACCACATCCTGTTTATTTCAGCAGGTGCGTTTCATTCGACCAAACCTTCCGATCTTATACCAGAGTTCCAAGGACGCTTCCCGATTCGTGTTGAACTAGATTCACTCACAGAACAGGATTTTGTTCGCATTCTAACAGAACCCGATAACGCTCTAATCAAGCAATACATAGCTCTTCTTAAAACCGAAGATATAAAACTTGAGTTTACTGATGAGGCCGTTCGTGAAATTGCTCAAATGTCAGCAACAGTCAACACCCGTACTGAAAACATTGGCGCCAGGCGACTCCAGACAATCATTGAAAAACTTTTAGAAGATATTTCTTTCGATGCACCAGACTTGTCTGGACAAACAATAATACTTGACAGAGAAAAAGTCCGAGAAAAACTGGATAACATTATTCAAGACGAAGATCTGAGTCGATACATTCTTTAATGCTGCCAATGAAAAAGCGTATTCAAAAAGCAGAGACTCTTCTTGAGGCTCTCCCCTTTATTAAGAATTTTCACGGGAAAACTATCGTAATTAAGTACGGCGGCAACGCCATGTCCTCCGGTCAACTAAAGGAGGGCTTCGCTCAGGATATTGTCATGATGAAATATACTGGCATTAACCCTGTTGTTGTACATGGAGGCGGACCTCAAATAGGAAAAACTTTGAATGCCCTA